>Ga0302320_10004170_pt1 | contig 32918 bp, 27 predicted proteins | sample Bog_T0_3_FD_202130 | JGI IMG/M metagenome (GOLD analysis project Ga0302320, IMG submission 202130) | Peat permafrost microbial communities from Stordalen Mire near Abisko, Sweden - Bog_T0_3 | ecosystem: Environmental > Terrestrial > Soil > Wetlands > Peat | place: Sweden: Abisko, Stordalen Mire... | reverse complement strand
CCCCAACGAGTCCACACTGGAGTTGGTGATGATTGCCACAACGGCTTCTCCACCTTCAAGAGTAAGAGAAACCTCTGCGTTTACAGCTCCCTTGGTAACACTCTCGACCTTGCCGGCCAAGAGATTTCTCGCGCTGATCTTCATATTCCACTCCTTGACTTCTGCTTTGCCGGTAATATGAAATCGCCTCTTTCAGCGCTCTGCGTATCCCGACAGCAGACTCACAGTAATCTGAAGCGACACCGGTGTCAATGCTTCCTTGACCAATACGGAATGAGCCTGCCTGTTCTTGAAATGGACGCTGCCCGCAGTCGCTCATTTGGCAACGCTTATTGCCAATCGATAGGAACCATGGGGATTGCGGCTAGCTCGGCCGTCTCCGCAATGGAGGTGTCTGCGCTCCCTGTTTATGAATCCTTGTATCGAAGTCATCTGTCTCGTATAGAATACAGATATCTTCCCAAGGAGCTGTCACCGGTTGGCATGGACGTTCGAAGCAATCTCGCGGAATTAAGAGCCAAAAGAGGACTCGGTGCAGCGGAACTGGCGGCCAAGGTCGGTGTCAGCCGGCAGACCGTCTATGCCATCGAGGCGGGTACCTATGTCCCCAACACGGCGGTAAGCCTGAAACTGGCGCGCTCGCTCGACACCACGGTCGAGGAATTATTCCAGATCGAGCCGGAGGTGCAGGCGCCCGACGAAGTCGCCGAAGCCACCCTCCTGGGTGATACTCAGTCGATGGCCGTCGGTCAGCCCCTGCGTCTGTGCGGCGTTGATGGCAACCTTGTCGCCGTGGCGCCGGAGTCCGGTGGCTGGGGCCTTCCGTCCGTCGACGCGGTTCTGCTTGAGCCGGTGAGGAACGGCAAGAGCGCGGCCAAAGCCAAAGTGCGGATTCTCGGCGACAAGTGGAGGAAGACCACGCGCATTCTGATCGCCGGTTGCGATCCAAGCGTCTCCATTCTTGCCCAATCCCTTCAGGCGCAGGGCTGCGAACTCGTAGTTGCTTTTGAAAACAGCTCGCGGTCGGTGGAGTTTCTTCGCGACGGCCTGGTGCACATCGCGGGCACCCATCTGGTGGACAAGGCTACCGGCGTGGCCGATCTGTCGCCCATCACCAAGATGTTTGGCCGGAATTCCGTGGCCGTCTTCTCCTATGCCATTTGGGAAGAAGGGCTGGTTACGGCACAGGACAACCCGAAGAGGATCGTCGGCATTGCCGATCTTGCTCGTAAAAGCGTGCGTTTCACCAACCGCGAGGTTGGGGCAGGCTGCCGCCGCTTATTGGATGACCTGCTGCGCAAGCATGGAATCTCCCCCAAGCAGGTAAAGGGCTACGAGCAAATTACAGCCGGCCACCTGCCCGCTGCGCGCCTTGTGCAAAGCGGAAAGGTGGACTGCTGCATCAGCACCCAGGCGGTGGCGCGCGCCCTGGCGTTGGACTTCATTCCTCTGGCGCGGAAACCCTACCATTTGGTGATCCGGAACGCGCAGCTCAATCACCCCCCCATTCAAACACTGCTCAGCACATTGGAACACGCAACGTTCCGCCGCGAAGTGGAGTCCTGCACCGGATACAGCATGCGCACCGCCGGCGATCGTCTCGCCTGAACGACCTTCCGGCCCAGGTTTGCCAACCTTGAGGCCTGGAATCGAATGGCCCGCGCAGGTCGGGCTTCAACCTTCGCCCTTCCAGTGCTCCATGCGCCTGTTATCCTGATCCTGCAATGCCAGAGGAACCAATATCCTTATGCCCCTCCCAGACCTCGGTCGTCAGGCGGCTCAAGTTCAGCTCCGATGCCCGTCTTCGCCGGCACTTTCTCTTGACCAACGAGCCGGTCAGGGCGAACTTGCGCGTGGGGCTGCTGCTCGAAGTCCTCGATAAGCTGGCCGAAGATACCGCATTGCGCTATGTGCGCCGCCGCTACCCCGCTGCGCGCGTGGTCACCGCGGCCATGGATTCCATGCGCGTCAGGAACGTGCCCGACGAGTCCCGCGACTTGATCTTGCGGGCGCGCGTGAACCTGGTGGGCACAACCTCTCTGGAGGTCGGCGTTCGCATCGAACAGCCTGGCGACCCGGTGCGGCACATCGCTTCGTGTTACTTCACGATGGTCGCGCGCCTGCGCGAAGATGACGGGTAACGGGCGGCACGCTGATCGCCGGCATCACCACGATGGTCGCGCGCCTGCGCGAAGATGACGGCCGCGAGCGCAGCGTTCCGCTGCCGGGGCTTGAATATGGCAACAAGCTTGATCTGGCGCGCGCCGGTCGTGCCCGCGCCCGGCGAGAGACGCACCGCCTCTACCTCAACGCCGCCGAGGAGCCTCCTTCCCACGACGAATATGCGCTGCTGCGTCAACTGCATGAGGCACAGGAACATCCCGGCTCGGGCGCTTTGCTTGCCTCTAAGCTCATCGCTGGAGGTTGGGAGCGCACTTATCCGGAATATGAAAATGTGCCCGAAAAAATCTTCGGCGGCTATGTCGCACATCGTGCCTACATGTACGCCCACATCTGTTCTGAAATGGTAGCCAGTGATCGCGCGCTCCTGGTTTCCGTCGATCGCATCAACTTCTACCAACCCGTGCGCATGGGCGATAAGCTTCATTTCGTGAGCCGCGTCGCCTACACAGGCAGCACCTCGATCTCGGTCGAGACTTCAATCACCCGAGTGAGCCGTGATCGCAAGAGCACGGCCCTGAGCAACGTCTGCACCTTCACCTTTGTGAATGTGGACGCCAATCTGCGGCCCGTGGCAGTTCCACCCATTTATCCCACGACCTATTCCGAAGACGCGCGCTACCTCGCTGGATACCGCCGCCACCAGGCCTATCGTGCGGCCTGCGCCGGGCCAGTGCCCACAGCAACCGCTTGACCACTGCCCCCGCACGCAGCCCTCTCCGCATGGCTGGATGTGTACCAAACCAGATGAGCGATGTTTTGAGACAAGGCGCCGTGGATGATCGCTTCCGACGGCGATCGATCCTTGCTGCCCGGCGAATCGCCCTCCGCCACGGTGGTTCAAAAGGGCCTCGGCCATGATCGCGCCGAATTGCCGGTGCACAGAAAAAGCACGTTGCAGTGTCCCTGCAGGGTCTACTCCTTCGCGAAACCCTCGCGGTTGTGAGGGAAGAGAAGACGATGCGGGTGGACCTCGCGCGCCTCGGCAAAGCCTGCTGCGCTCCACGGAAGGTCTCCTCGCTCGAAGGGGCGCCGTTACCCGTTTCGGTCGCCCCTGTCAGTTGCTCCGCTTGCTGAAAGGGCGGCATCTCCGAGTCCAGCGGAACTACCGCCGGCGGTTCCGAGTTCCGGTCGCGGTAAGGACGGCAAAATGAGAAGCCCGCGAGATTGGTTTGATCGTGTTCACCCGGCAACAAAGCTTCCGGACGATACAGGGCAATCGTATGAATCCAAGTTGTTGTCCAGACGGGTCCTCATTTCTATCGCGCCGGAGGCGCAATGGCGGTTAGCCCCGCGCTTCAGCGTGGGGAAAGGGGCCAACAAGAGCCAGTCAGCCCCGGAGGGGCGGCGCAAAACACCGAATGTGCCATCAAGATAACCTTCATGCGATTGCCCTCCCGGATCATACCTGGCATTGCAACAGCCACACTTTTGCCCGTAGACTGGTCATGAACGGCGTCGATCTCCGCACAGTGGACGAACTCCTCGGCCAACGAACGATTCAGTTGACCATGCGCTATGCTCATAGAGCGGCAGATCGTAGGCACGAACCGGTGTCTCGCCTGGATCAGGAAACCGGCTCGGGTCGTTCAGCCAGACGAGGTCCACAACGGGCAACTTTGCGGGAGTGGCGAAATGGCAGACGCACTTGGTTTAGGTCCAAGCGGAGCAATCCGTGGGGGTTCGAGTCCCTTCTCCCGCACCAACTCATCCACCAACTGATCGCGCTTCGATCCCCGTGGGAGCGCCTCGCAAGCTTTGGGTGGTGGCTTGTCCCCCAATCTTCACGATTTCCGACTTTTTGTCGAGTTGGTCCGCGGGATCTCAAGTCTGCGACTGAGCTTGAATCGTCCATGCATTTTCACGGCATGGCTGACCGGCAAACTTCGGTGCGGGAAGTCGCTCCCAACAAAAGTGCCCTCAAAAGTGCCTCTTGACTTTTTCAGGCTCTAAACGGAATTGAATCTGAAGCAGATTTGGACCAGACGCGCCAGACTGAGGAGCTCGCGCCGAAAGGCTTGCGGGTTCAAGTCCCGCCTTCCGCACCAAAGATTGGGCTTGCGGCCCGGCTGGAGTAATCTGGTGAAACCATGAGTCCAACCGCACAACCTCCGCAGCAGCCGCAAATGACCGTCGTCCAGACCCCCGACTACCGCGAATCCTACGCCAACAGTGTGCAGGTGCGCGTCAGCGTGTGGGACTTCCAGCTTGTTTTCGGCCTCGCCTCCAGTGACAGCCCCGAACAGGTGACCATCCGCAACCACGATGCGATTTTCCTGAGCCCGCAGCAGGCCAAGGCGGTGTGGAACGTGCTGGGACAGAACCTGGCCCAGTATGAGCAGGCCTTTGGCACGCTGAGCCTGGAGCCGCAGAGCCACAACTTCCCGCAAGGCCCCATCAACTAGAGCGAGGAGCGACGGTTTGCGCTGGAAAACCCTCTTTGAGCCGCCGCGGGACGCGCCCCTGCCCGCCTGGATGATCTTCCCGGTGGTTTTCGCGGCCCTTTACGCCAGCCACTTCACGCTGCTGCGCCTGCCCTACTACTGGGACGAGGCGGGCTACTACATTCCCGCGGCCTGGGACTTTTTTCGCACCGGTTCACTGATTCCGGTCACCACGCTGAGCAATGCTCATCCGCCTCTGCCCAGCATTTACCTGGCGCTGTGGTGGAAGGCTTCGGGATTCATGCCCGAAGTCACGCGCGAGGCGGTGCTGATTGTGGCCTCGTTTGGCCTGGTCGCGGTCTGGCGGCTGGCGTTGCGGCTGGTCGGAGTTCCCGCAGTGGCTTTCTGGACGGTGGCCTTGACCGCGATTTACCCCATCTGGTTTGCGCAAAGCACCCTGGCCCACGCCGACATCTTCGCCGCCGCCTGCACGCTGTGGGGGCTGGTCTACGCCCTGCCCAGCGCCCTGCCCAACCAGGACCGCAAGCTCTGGGCCGCAGCCGCGTGGTTTGCCGCCGCCGCGCTTTCAAAAGAAACCGCCATCGTCATTCCGCTCACCCTGGCCGCTGTCAGCCTGGTCGAGGGATGGCGTGCTCTTCCCCCGGTCCGCGCACGGTTATGGCGCGAGGCGGCGTGGCTCGCGAGTTGCGTGCTGCCGCTGGCCGCCTGGTATGGCTGGCACTTTCACAAGACCGGCTTCCTGTTCGGCAATCCCGAGTTTCTGCGCTACAACGCCCAGGCCAACCTGGAACCGCTCCGCATCCTGGCCGCCTTTGGCCACCGCCTGCTGCACCTGACCGCGCACATGAACCTGTTTGTCCCGGTGCTGATGACCATTGCCGCCCTGATGCTCGACCCTCGGCCCGATGAGGACGGACACGAACGGGCAGGCATCGGCAAGCCCGCGCTGCGACGCATCCTGCTGCTGCTGCTGGTGAACGCGCTGCTGTTCAGCGTGCTGGGTGGAGCGCTGCTGACCCGCTACCTGCTGCCCATGTATCCGCTGGTGCTGCTCATCGCGGTCACCACCTTTTACCGCCGCGTCCCCTACTGGCAGAGCCTGGCCGTCTTTTCAGCGGCTGCGTTTGCCCTGGCGCTGTTCATCAATCCGCCCTATGGCTTTGCCCCGGAAGACAACCTGGCCTACGCCCGCGTAATCCGGCTTCACGAGGCGGGCATTGCCCAGCTCAACAAGCTCTACCCCGGCTCGACCGTGCTCTCTGCCTGGCCGGTCACCGACGAGTTGACCCGCCCTGAACTCGGCTACCTCAAGAAGCCCTACCAGGTGGTCCCGCTGGAGGACTTTACCTACGAGCAGATTGCCCGCGCGGCCCAGGAGCCGGAAAAATATTCGACGGCCCTGGTGTTCTCCACCAAGTACGATCCGCCATCCTTGCCCCTGAGCCTGGGGCCGAAGAGCGAGGCGATGGACGAACGCTACTTTGGCCTGCACCACGACCTGATGCCGGAGGCCATCGCCCGGCAGTTGGGCGGCGACCTGGTCTGGAAAAAGGAAGACCGGGGCCAGTGGATCGCGCTGATTCGATTCAACCGGCAGTTCGACGCCGCGTTGCATTCCCCCGACCCGCTTCGCTAGTCGTGTCCGCCACACAGATGGTCGCTTATGTCTTGAAAGAGCACGACTTCAGTCGTGCCGTAAACAGCCCAAAATGACCAGGGCTTTAGCCCCTGGTGGGGGGTGCCTAAAATCACGTTTTTTGCTTCTTTCATGGGCAGAATGCAGAATTATTAGCCAGCCACGCGAATTTTTGGGCGGCAACTTCAATTCTTAGGCAAGGATCCAGAATTTCGGAAACTGAAACTTCCGCTTTGCCGGTGACTCAGGAACGACCCACCGAAATACGCAATGGAGTCAAGCTGGAAGTACTATGAGGTACATGGACGCAAGCATATCTGTGGGCACGCAGAAGATTCGATTTGACCGCGAGGCGACGATTGAACTCTATCGCAAGACCATAACTGCGCCGGGAGCCGATTCGTGCGATTGCCTCTACTGCAGAAACTTCGCGAAGCAACGGCAGGACATCTATCCGGATGAGTTTAAGACGCTGCTAGTTCGCTTGGGCGCTGACCCCACCAAAGAGTGGGAGGCATACGAACTTGGCTCATGCATCACGAAACCTAATCATCATCTATATGGCGGGTGGTTCTTGTTTTGTGGCGAACTGGTCGAAGGGACCGACTCACAAGCTGAAGGCTTGCCTTTCTCATTCCGTTTCACGACAAGCTTCCCAAATGGAACTCTCCCCGACGGGCTGAAGATATGCGCGGTCGATTTTCTCGCTGCGATTCCGTGGCTCCTACCTGAAGCCCCAGAGTAGATCATTGCTATTTGAAAGCGGTAGGCCAGAATCCGCGTTGTTCCTGTGTCGTGGCCGATACTTCCCCAACCTGGTCTGCCTCATGCTGGGTCCGGTTGGCCGGTTCTATGGTCAGAGCCCCCTGTGGGATAATCTCAGGCACACCACACACTCACACTCACACTCACACTCGTGTGAACCTGGAGCCGCCTGAGAACGACTCAATCCGCGGCGGCCGGGACTGGAAAGCGCCCAAGCCCCGCACGACCTATAATCAGGCTGTTGTGCATACCATCCTGTCATCACGATTGCGGTGTTCCGTGCAGAGATCTGCCAGCCTGGGCCTGGCGCTTGCGTTGGCCCTTTTCATCCCCGTTTGCGCTCCGGCCCAGACGGCTGCGGAGGCTGGCCCCGCGGTGGGCGGCCGCATCCTGCTGGTGTTGCCGTTTGACAACCGCAGCGGCCAGCCCAGCCTGGAGTGGATTCGCGAGGCCGCGCCGGAGATTCTCGGCACCCGCTTAGCCTCGGCGGGCTTTGCGCCCATGAGCCGCGCGGACCGGATGTATGCGCTGGACCATCTGGGCTTGCCGCAGACCTTTCACCCCTCACGGGCCAGTTCGCTCAAACTGGCGCAAACGCTGGACGCCGACTCCATCGTGGTGGGCAGCTATCTGACCGACGGCACGAACATTGTGGCCGAGGCTCAGCTGGTGGACGTGCCCCACCTGAAAATGAGCCAGGCGGTCACTGCGCGCGGCGAGATGCGCGACTTGATTTCGGTCTTCGACTCACTGGCCTGGAAGCTCACCCGCCAACTGGACCCCGGCTTCAACGTGGCCGAGGAGACCTTTGTAGCCGCTGGGGCCGGGTTAAGGCTGGACGCATTCGAGCAATACATTCGCGGCATCACGGAGCCCGATCAGCAGGAGCGGCTGCGCCATCTGAACGCCGCCGTTCAACTCAGCCCCCAGTTCAGTGAGGCGTGGATGGCGCTGGGCCGCGAGGACTACGCCGGCCAGCAGTACGAGCAGGCGGCCGAAGCATTTTCCAAAGTGGGCCGCAACGACGCCGACGCCCTGGAAGCAGGTTTTTACCGCGGCCTGTCGCTCTTGTTTTCCGGCGACTACCCCAAAGCGGAAGATGCTTTTGCGGGAGTGTCCAGGATTTTGCCGCTGGCCGCTGTTCTGAACAACCAAGGCGTCGCGCTGGCTCGCAGAGGCAAAGACGGCGTGGCGCTTTTCCGCCAGGCCGAGGCCGCCGACCCCAACGGCGCCGATTACCACTTCAACCTGGCCGTCAGCCTGAAGCGGCAGGGAAACGCCGCCGAAGCCTTGAACGAGTTGGCCCAGTGCCTCAAGCTGCGGCCCAACGACACCGAGGCCCAGGCGGTTCAGAAGGCGTGGAAGGAGCCGACCACAACCCCGGCTGCGGGCCCGGATGGGGAAGCCGAGGCCAAGGCCGATCCCCTGGAGCGCATCGTGCGTAACTTTGACGCCGTCGCCTTTCGCCAGGCCGCGCTGATGCTGGACCAGATGGACGCCTCCCGGCTGGCCGCGCTGCCGCCGCCCGCGCGCGCGAAAGTGCTTTCCGGCCAGGCCCGCGGGTACCTGGACCGCGGTTTGCTGCTGGAATCAGAACGGCTCTATCTGGCTGCCGTGGCCGCCGACGCCAGGGCCGCCGAGGCCCACGCCGGCCTGGCCGAGGTCCGCGAACGCACCGGCGACGCCGAGGCGGCACGCAAGGAAGCCCGCGCCGCGCTGGAACTTGAGCCAACGGCCGATGCGTATCTTGTCCTCGGCAGGCTGGATCTTGCCGGCGGCCATCTGGACGAAGCCAGCAAGGAAGCTGGCGAAGCCCTCAAGCTGGCTCCGCAGAGCCCGGCCGCCCTCGCGTTGCGTCGGCAGATCGACGCCGGGCTGGGGCAGAAGAAGTAGAGTGCATGGAAGCAGTTGGGTCGTCCAAGAGGTTCTGAAGGAGCAAGCCATGGTGCAGCCGCTGAAATTCGCCGTTCGGGTGGGTCTGGTTTGGGCAGCGGGTCTGGCGGCCTGCGGGTTGGCTGCCCCGGCCTTTGCCCAGCAACCGCTGGTCGAGAAGTTCGTCCTCTCCGACACCATTCAGCCGGTCACCGCCGGCCAGCTTGACCGGGCCATCGCCCAGGCCAACTCCGCAGGCGCCAGCGCCCTCTTGATCGAGCTCGACACGCCGGGCGGCCTCATCGATTCCATGCGCACCATGGCCGGAGCCATCCTCAGCTCGCGCATTCCGGTCATCGTCTATGTGGGCCCGGAAGGCGCGCGGGCCGGTTCGGCCGGCTTCTTCCTGCTGGAATCGGCCGACATCGCCGCCATGGCTCCCGGCACCAACGCCGGAGCAGCCCATCCCGTTTCCGAGATGGGCAAAATGGACGAGACCATGGCCCAGAAGGTCGAAAACGACGCCGAGGCCTTTCTCCGCTCCTACGTCACCCGCCGCAACCGCAACGCCGAAGCCGCCGAGGCCGCGGTCCACTCGTCCCACTCCTATACCGCCCAGGAGGCCTTGGATCAGCACCTCATCGACCTGATCGCAACCAGCGATTCGGAGCTGCTGGCCACGCTCAACGGCCGTCAGATTACCCGCATCGACGGGACCAAACTGACGCTCCACCTGGCTGGCGCGCGCATCGAAGTGCTGCGGCCCACGATGCGCGAGGAGTTGCTCGGCTGGCTGATCAACCCCAACATCGCCCTGCTGTTCCTGGTGGGCGGCGCTCTCCTGATCTATCTGGAATTCAACACCCCGGGCACCATCGTTCCCGGCGCCCTGGGCACCTTGATGGTGCTGCTGGCCGTCTTCGCCCTTAACCTGCTGCCCATCCGCTATACCGCGGTCTTGCTGCTGGTGGCGGCGCTGGTTCTGCTGCTGCTTGAAGCCAAGTTCGGCGGCCACGGCGCACTGGCCATCGCCGGCATCGTCTGCCTGACTTTTGGAACCCTCACGCTGGTGGCAGCGCCCGTGCCGGAGCTGGCCATCAGCCCCTGGGTGGCCTTCGCCGTCAGCGCCGCCTTCGGCAGCATCACCGTCTTTCTGGTGCGCCTGGCGGTCCGGGCGCGGCGGCTCAAGGTCCGCGTCGGCCCATCGGCGCTGGTCGGCTGCCGGGCCTCGGCCATGGAGCCGCTGACCCCCGAAGGTCATGTGCTGGTGGATGGAGAAATCTGGCGCGCCGTGGCCGCCACGCCGGTCCCTGCCGGCGTTCCGCTGCGGGTGGTGGGATACGAGCAGTACTTGCTTCACGTCGAGCCGGCCCCGCCGGTCGAGCCGCCCCAGCCGCGATCGTAGTCTGCACTGGAGTACAATCCGTCCTGAGTGAGGGAAGCCCAATGTCCGATTCCACGATTCCGGTTCTGATCTTTGTTGCCATCGTCGTTCTCTACCTGCTCAACTCCATCAAGATCCTCCGCGAGTATGAGCGCGGAGTGATCTTCCGGCTCGGCCGCGCCCTGCCCACCCCCAAGGGCCCCGGCATCATCCTGGTCTTCCGCCCCTTCGATCAGATGGTGCGCATCTCCCTCCGCCAGGACGTGCTCGAAGTTCCACCCCAGGACGTGATTACCCGCGACAACGTCACCCTCAAGGTGAATGCCGTGGTCACGCTCTACGTGGTGGACCCCAACGCCGCCGCCATCAAGGTTGCCAACTACGTCTACCAGACCTCGCAGTTCGCCCAGACCACCCTGCGTTCCGTGCTGGGCGAGGTGGAACTGGACGAGCTGCTCAGCCACCGCGACAAGCTTAACCTCAAGATTCAGACCATCATCGACCAGCGCACCGAACCCTTCGGCGTCAAGGTCATCTCCGTCGAGGTCAAGCAGGTTGACCTGCCCGAGCAGATGCTCCGCGCCATGGCCAAGCAGGCCGAAGCCGCGCGCGAAGCACGAGCGAAGATTCTTCACGCCTCGGGTGAGTTCGATGCCGCGCAAAAGCTGGTGGACGCTGCGGCTCTGCTGGCCACCGAGCCGATGACGCTGCAGTTGCGCTACCTGCAGACCCTCACCGAAATCGGTGTCGAAAAGAACACAACAATCGTCTTCCCGCTGCCCCTGGAGATGATGACGCTCTTCAACAAGCTGGGCGCGACGGCCCTGGCCAAGGCCGAGGCGGATAACAAGCAGATCGAGTAGGAAAGCAACCGCGGCCCGCAGGCGGCCAGCCGTCTGTGGGCGCTCTCTCAACCACGTCTGCGGCGTCGCCAGCGCAATTCGATCTTCCGGCGCGCATTTTTCAAATCTGTCTTCAGCCCCGAGGCCGTTGAATGCACGGAGTATTCGACCAGGAAGAGCATCCGCCGATCCAGCGCCGGCAGGATACGGAACTGACCTTGGGTCCGCTCATGCTGCTGGCCATCTTCTTTGGCCTGGTGCTGCTCTGCGGGCTGTGCTTCGGGCTGGGTTATTCCATGGGCCATCGCGGCCCGCAAACTGCTTCCTCCGCCGGCGCGGAGCCTGCCGCGGGTGGCTCGCAGCCGGCTTCAAGCTCCCCGCCCAAGCCTTCGGCCACCGCGCCGGTCCCGCCCCAGCCGGCCGAGCGCACGGTCGTCGACTTGCCCCCCTCCGAGCCGGACACAAACGGGCAGGCTGCGAATGCCGGGAATCCTGGCTCATCTTCCGGCCCCAACTCCGCCTCTCGCCCGGTCGTCAAACCCGCATTGCCCCCCGCATCCACCGTTCCCGCCCCAGCGCAGACCGCGTCGGCGCTTCCCTCTCCAGCAGCCAAACCCGTTCCACCTGCGGCGCTGATGGTGCAGATTGCCGCGGTCACCCACGCGGAAGACGCTGAGGTGCTCGTGGGCGCATTGCGCAAGCGAGGCTACGCGGTCACCGTGGGCCGCCAGCCCGCCGACACCCTGATCCATGTGCGCATCGGCCCGTTCGCCACCCGCGACGAGGCCAACAGATGGCGTCAGAAGCTGCTCAACGACGGCTATAACGCGGTCCTGCAGCCCTAAGGCCTGCACTCACTCCAATGCCGCAATCAGGTTGCGGGGACCGTTGCCGCCTTCACCCCCGCATCCACTCCGGCAATCCCGAGGCAATGGCCGCGCGCACCGCCTGCATCAGCTCCTCGCGGGTCACAAAATCGGCCGGGTCGATGGGCGCGTGAAAGACGATGTGCGCCGTGCCCGGCTTGAGGCGCACGCTGCCCTTGGCCATCATCGTCTCGGTGCCGTAAATGGAGACCGGAATGCACGGCGCGCCGGTCTGCTTGGCCAGGTAGAACGGGCCTTTCTTGAAAGGCAGCAGCCGTCCGTCCTGGGACCGCGTGCCCTCCACAAACGTGGTGATGTGGATGCCCTTGTCCAGCAGGACCTTGGCCGCGGCCACGCTTTCCTGCGCGCTGGCCGCGCTGCCTTTGCGCTCCACGGGAATGAACTCTCCCAGACGAAACCCCCAGCCGACAATGGGAATCTTCATCAGCGAGCGCTTCAAAAATGCCGACGTGCGCCCCGGGATCTCCGGAATCAGCGCCTGCGGATCGAGATTCGAGACATGGTTGGCCATGAAGATGCACGCCGTTTTCGCGGGCACCAGTTCCCGCCCCTCGACCGCGATGCGTATTCCCGCCACGCGGTAACTCATGCGCACCAGCCAATGCGTGGCTTTGTAGAGCGGCAGCACGTTGCCCGTGATCAGCGTCCAGGGAATGAAGATCAGACCCACGGGAGGAATGAGAACCACCAGGGTCAACAACAAGAGGAGAGAAGGAATCATCGGTTTCTTTCTGAGCCGTCGTCTCCGAGCTCCCGGAGGCGCTCGGGCAGTTTCTCATAAATCCCGTCAAAGCCGCCATTGGAAAGAATGGCCACCACGTCGCCGGGCTTCAGCCGCGGCGCAATTCCGTCCACGATGGCCGCCGCATCGGCGAAAAGCTCGGCCCCGGTCCCGGCCGCATTGAGCGCACGCACCACGTCCTCCGGGTTCAATCGCTCCGCCTCGGGAATGCGCTGCTGCTGATACACCCCGGCCAGCACCACGTGGTCGGCCAGGCGCAGGCTCTCAATCAGATCGGCTTCCAGCACCTTGCGCCGCAGCGTGTTCGAACGCGGCTCCAGAACCGCCCACAAGCGCGACTGCGGATAAACCGAGCGCAGCGCCCGCAGCGTCTCGCGGATGGCCGTGGGGTGATGCGCGAAGTCCTCGATCACCGTGATGCCGTCGATCTCGGCCCGCACTTCCAGCCGCCGCTTCACGCTCTTGAAGGTCTTGAGCGCCTCGGAAATCGCCTCTTTGCTCACGCCCTGCCCAAAGGCCAGGGCCGCCGCCGCCGTCGCGTTCAGCGCGTTGTGCTCGCCGGCCAGGCTCATCTCCAACTCGGCCCAAACCGCTCCCGCGTGCCACACTTCCCAGCGTGTCAAGCCATTTTCATGGCGCAGATTCTTCAACTGCCAGTCGGACTCGGCCTTGAATCCGTAGCGCTCCACGCGGCTAAACGCCCCCGCCACGCACTCGCTCACGTTGCTGCTGCCGTCGTAGGCCACAATCAGGCCCCGCCGCGGCGCCAGGTTCACCAGCCGCTTGAAGGCCGTCTTTACCGCTTCAAGGTCGGCATAAATGTCGGCGTGGTCAAACTCCACGTGGGTCAAAATCAGCGCATCTGGAAAATAGTGCAGAAACTTGGGCCCCTTGTCGAAGAAAGCCGTATCGTATTCGTCGCCCTCCACGATGAAGGTGCGCGTCGGCCGGAGCTGAAAGCTGGAGCCGAAGTTCTCCGCCACGCCGCCAATCAGGAACGATGGTTCAAGCGCCGGATTCTCCTTCGCGGCAACCTGATACATCCAGGCCAGCATGCTGGTGGTCGTCGTCTTGCCGTGCGTTCCGGCCACCACCAGCGACTCGCGCCCCGGCAGGAACTCCTCGTGCAACAGAGCCGCCATCGACGTGAAGGGAATCCGTTCGTCCAGCACGCGCTCCACTTCCGGGTTGCCCCGCGACAGCGCGTTGCCGATCACCACCAGGTCCGGCGCCGGGTCAAGATTGGCCTCCGCGTAGGGCTCCATAATCGGAATACCCAGCCCGGCCAGCAGGTCGCTCATGGGCGGGTAGGCGGCCTTGTCCGAGCCCGTGATGCGGTGGCCCTCCAACTGCAAAAGTCCGGCCAGCGAGGCCATCGCCGTGCCGCAGATGCCGCTCAGATGAATGTGCCGGGGCGACTTGGTCATAGCACCCCCAACGATAGAATCGTTCTCAATCCTGTCCCCAATTCCCTAGTCCCTGGTCCCTAACCCCTAATCCCTAACCCCTAATCCCTAACCCCTAATCCCTAACCCCTAATCCCTGCATCTCTCACAGCTTCACCGCCGGCTCCAACAGACGCAGCCGTACTTCTTCTTGAACTGTCAACTCCGCCTCCACGCCCAAGGTCAATGTCACGTTCTGGCGCGAAACGTGCCCGCTGCGCAGGCCGATGGCGATCGGTCCCTTGAAGTTCCCGAAGGCGCGCAAAATCACCTCTTCGAGTAACTCCGGGGGCGCGCCGGGCGAGACGCAATTCAGCATCTCGCCAAAAACCACGCCGCGCACGCCTTCCAGCTTGCCCGCCTCCCTCAGTTGCCACAACATGCGGTCGATCTGGTAGGGTTTCGCGCTCACGTCTTCGATGAACAGCAGCTTGCCCTCGGTTTGCGGCTCATAGGGCGTGCCCAGCAGGGCCACCAGAATGCTCAGGCAGCCGCCATAAAGTGTGCCCCGCGCCCGCCCGGGGTGCAGGGGCCGGAGGCCCTCTTGTGTCCCTACGGTGTACGGCCTTCCTGACAGAGCCGCCTCCAGGCTGGACAAGTGTACCCCGTCCGGACGCGAAAAATCCGCCGACAGCATCGGCCCATGAAACGCCGGAAGGCCAATCTGATCCAGCAGCCACAGTTGCATTGCGGTCATGTCGCTGTAGGCCATGAAGGGCTTGGCGCTTTCGGCGATCAGGTTCAGGTCCAGCCCATCCAGCAGGTAGTTCGCGCCGTAGCCGCCGCGCGTCGAGAAGATGGCGCGCACCTGGTCGTCGGCAAAAGCGTGGTGCAGGTCGCGCAGTCTCATCGCTGCGGTTCCCGCAAAGTAGAGCGGCCCGCGGGTAAGAATGTGTTCGGCCGACTGGGGCGTGTAGCCCAGCGCGCGCAACGCTTCAAGGCCCCGCTCCACGCGCTCCGGCTGCGGTGTGGAGGCCGGGGAGACGACGGCGACTTCAGCCTCTTGCGGAACTGCATGCGGCTTCAGCAGGGCGATCACGCGATCCAGGCCTCGCCGCGGGCAATCAGCGCCGCCGGACCCGTGAGCTTCAACTCCGTGCCCGGCCCGTCCCATTCCACGGTCTGCGCGCCGCCCGGTGCGACAACAAGAAGCGGCGAGCTGCAGCCGTTCAAAGCCAGGGCCGCCGTGGCCGTGGCCGAACTGCCCGTGCCCGAGGAGGTGGTCGGTCCCACACCGCGCTCAAAAATGCGAATCTCGATTTCGTGCTCGCTCACCACGCGCAGGAATTCCACGTTCGTCTGGTGGGGGAAATCCGGATGCACGCAAATCTCCGCGCCCAGCGCAGTCCAGCTTTTTCCCGCCACGTTGAACTCGGCATCCTCCGCCACGATGACGAAATGCGGGTTGCCGGTGGAAACCTCGACGCCCGCGATCGCCAGCCCATTCTCGAGCGTCACCGTGCGCGGCGCAAACGTGGGAACGCCCATGCCCGCGGTCACTTCCACCGTGAATTCGCCGTCGGTTTTCAGCGCGTTCACGCGGCAAACTCGCAGCCCCGCGTCGGTCTCAATCTCCACTTCGTCGCCGGCCTCAAAGCCGCGCTCCTGCGCCATCCACGCCGCCACGCAGCGCGTGCCGTTGCCGCTGATTTCGGCGATGGAGCCGTCGGCGTTGTGCAGCCGGATGCGGCCGGACTTCGGCCCCGTCCAGCGAAAGAACTCGACCCCGTCGGCGCCGATGCCGGTGTTGCGCGCGCACAGCCGCCGGGTCAGATTTGCCCAGTCGTGATCCACCGCCGCTTCTTCGGTCACCATCAAAAAGTCGTTGCCGCAGGCGTGCGCCTTTGCAAAGGGAATCAATCTTCCTCCGGGTCGCGAAAGGTGAGCAGGGCGTCGATGGCCGGCTCGGAGAGCAGCTTTCCGCGCAGCCGTTCGTGCTGCTTCTTGGTTGCGGTCAGGGCAAAACTCACCCGCTGCAAGTTGCCGATGGCGTCGCGCTCCACGCCGGTCAGCCGCTCGCCCGCCGTGTCCATGGCGTCCAGAATCGACTGCAGCATCTCGGTCTCGTCCGATCCCCGCGCCTCGTACATCAGCGGATACATCTTCAAATTGGCGCGCCGCTCGATGAAGCCCACCGCCTCCAGAGCCACGATGACGATCAGCGCCGCCACCGCCGCGGCCGCATACAATCCCGCGCCGCAGGCCATGCCGATCGAAGCCACCACAAACACGCTGGCCGCGCTGGTCAGCCCGCTCACCCGGCTGCGATTGTGAAGAATGAGCCCCGCGCCCAGAAACCCGATGCCCTGCACGATGTTCGAAGCCACACGGCCCTTGTCCGGGTTGCCGTCGCCGGCCAGCACCGCCGACAGCAGCGTGAAAAACGCGCTGCCCATGCAGATCAGCAGGTTGGTGCGCACCCCGGCGGCTTTGCGATTGAACTCCCGCTCCAAGCCCACCGCCGCGCCCAGCAGACAGGCCACCAGCAAGCGGCCGATCGCTCCGTTGACCACCACGATCTGCTGCAGCCGGTCAAAGGCGAATGGCTGTGCGAACGGTGCCAGTGAGGTGCTCATCGTGTTTCTGGTTCCTTCAGCGCTCTCTTGAACAGCTGTGGGCTTTTACGCCGTGCAACGGGCTGATCCCACTTGGGAAATGCCCTTCGAAATCACTGATTTCTGCCGGCGGCGACTCAAAAAACGCTACTGCCCGATGCTATCACCGCGCCACCTGCCCTGTTCACCCCGGAACCGGCCGGCGAACCCGGCAAATAAATCGTTCCCGCCGGTTCTCCCGTCGCAACAAAGCGCCCCACCGCCCTCAGCCCTTCAGGGTGCGCCTTGACCGCGCGGTCGATCTCGTCCCCGTCGAAGGCCAGCACAATGCCGGCATGGGCGGCCGGGGCAGCCAGCGCATCGCGATAGATTTCCAGATCGCTCTCGTTGATGGTCTGGCGCAACGAAATTCCGGTCAGCGTCACAATTTCTGGATACACCGAGGTATCCATCAGCACCACGGCTCCCGGCCGCTCGGCCACGAGCGCCCTTAGCGCCGGCGGAATCGTCCGCTCCAGCGGCCTGCGCGCCTCGATGTTCTTGGTGCCTTCCACATAAACCAGCGGCCGCTCGCGCACCATCTGCCCGGCATTCAAGGCAACCAGCGCAAACAGCAGACCCGCCGCATAGCCCGCCCACCGCGGCTTGAACTCCCTCACCGCGCCCAGCGCAAACTGCGCCGCAAAGCCCAATCCCAGCGAAAAGGCCGGCAGCATCTCCATGCCATAGCGCAGGTTATACCAGGAGTGCGGCCACCACACGGGCAAGAAAATCGGCACCGACCCATAGGCCACCGAGTAGGCATAAAAGGCTGCCGGGAACCACAACAGCAGCGCCCACTTCAGCCCCCGCCCGCGCGCCGTCAACCAGGCCCAAGCCGTGCCCAGCAGGCTCAGCCCCAGCAGCGCATTGCCCCACCCCAGCGCGGCCGAGTCCAGCTCCGCGGCCTTCATAAAGAAGATCAGCGCAACCCACGGATTATGCCACCCCGGATGCGGCGGAAACCCCGGCATCGAGGTGCGAATCTCGATGGCCTTGGCCGAATAAGGGCCGCGCGCAAAGTACAGCCAATCGCCAAAACCCACGGCGTTGTAAATGAACCAGGCCACCGGCGCCGCCACCACCACCGCGCTCGCCAGCCAGAAGCAGCGCGCCCCCAGCCGGCCGCGGCCCAGCAGCGTCACACCCATCGCCGTCCAGGCCGCCAGGGCCATCACCCAGCCGTCATAGCGCGTAAACACCGCGGCCACCAGCACAGTCGCAGTCAGTCCCGTCAGCCGCGCCGTCCGCCGCGCATTCCCGCTCCCGTCGGAGTCCGCGCCGGCATCCGCGCCGGCATCCAGGCTGGCCCGCCACTCCACCAGCCAAACCGCAACCCACACCATCTCGCACACAAACAAGGGCTCGGTCATGGCCGTGGTCTGCAGGTAGAGCAGGTTGGGATTGAGCGCAAAAAACGCCAGCGCCAGCGCCGCCGCCTCCGGAGCCAGCCAGCGCCGCGCCAGCCTGTAGAGCCCGGCGCAGGAGGCCAGGTAAGCCAGCGCCGAGGGAATGACGCCCGCCCATCCGCTGGCCCACCAGCCGTACACCTGCACAAACGGCAGCAGCAGCACGTGGGGCAGCGGCAGCCACACCGAGCCCAGCAGCGTCAGCCGCGGCTCATGCGCGTCGAATACCCGCCGCGCAATGTGCAGATGGGCAACCGCATCGCCATAATTCTGCATCGCCCCGTTGCGCCAGCTCCAGATCACCGCGACCATTGAGGCTGCCGCGCAAGAGGCCAGCACCGCCAGCCACTCCGTCCCCCTGACGCGGCAATCAGACCTTTCAATCAAGGTGGGTCAGCTCCCTGAACAGGATAAACCGGTCGTCGATCTCCTTGCGCGTAAGCGCCTGCAGGCGCGCGGTCCCAAACCGCTCCACGGCAAACGAACCCATCACCCCGCCGTAGAACATGGCCCGCCGGAAAACCGCCGGGGTCAGCTCGGGCTGCGAGGCCAGGTAACCGAAAAAGCCGCCCGCAAAACTGTCTCCCGCTCCGGTCGGGTCCACCACTTCTTCCAGCGGCAGCGCCGGCGCGCGAAACGGGTGAGGCTCGGCCGCCGCGCCCCGCGATGAAAAGCTCTTCCTGCCGAAGAAGGCCGTGGCGCCATACTCGCCGTGCTTCACAATCAGCGTATGCGGCCCCAGCGCCAGAACCCCGCGCGCCGCCTGCACCAGGTTGCTGTTGCCGGCCAGCATGCGCGTCTCCGTATCGTTGATCAGAAGCACATCCAGGCCCTTCAGCACTTCGAGCAGCGCCGAGCGATGATCCTTGATCCAGTAATTCATGGTGTCGCCGGCCACCAGTTTCACGCCCGGCATGGCCTCGCGCACCCGCCGCTGCAGCACCGGATCGATGTTGGCCAGAAACAGAAACTCCGAGTCCCGGTAAGCCTCGGGAATCTTCGGCTCGAAGGCCGCAAAAACATTCAAGTCCGTGATGTGGGTCTTGGCCTCGTTCAGGTTGTCCAGGTACGATCCCTCCCAGAAGAAGCTCTTGCCCGCGGCCCGCTCAATGCCGCGGGTGTCGATCTTGCGCGCATGGAAAACCGCCTCTTCCGCCGGGCCAAAGTCCTCACCCACCACGGCGATCACCCGCACATCGGTAAAGAAGCTGGCGGCCAGCGAGAAATACGTGGCCGCCCCGCCCAGGCAACGGTCCTCGCGGCCCGCCGGGGTCTCGATTGAATCAAAAGCAACGCTGCCCACTACGGTAATCGCCATGTATTCCTCTCTTATTCAAACTCACAAAACAAAGCTGTCAATCGCACAAAACAATGCTGTCATCCTGAGCCAAGCAGGCCGCGCTGTTTGCGGCCTGCGCAGTCGAAGAACCTGCGGCTGTTCTTGCCCTTCTCAGCCTTCGGTGGTCCCATTCTGTCGGCCCAGACTAAGAACTCCGCTAACTCGCTAACTAGCTAAATTGCTACCCCCGCTACCACCCCTGGTACTTGCCGAACAGCAGCTTCAGCTTCTCCTTCGTCGCCGCCGGAATCAGCCCCGCCTGGGTCAGCACGGCGTATTGCGCCGCCGTCGCGCAGCCGCAGGTGCGTTCGGCAGGCATGGCTGCGACGGCTGCCTTCACCACCTTGGCCGCGTTCTCCGCGTTCTGGTGCATCACGGCCACAATCTCCGCAATGGTTACCGCATCGTGCCCCTCGCGCCAGCAGTCGTAGTCGGTCACCATGGCCACCGTGGCATAGCAGATCTCCGCCTCGCGCGCCAGCTTGGCTTCCTGCAGGTTGGTCATGCCGATCACGTCCGCGCCCCAGCTGCGATAGAGATTCGACTCGGCCCGGGTGGAAAACTGCGGACCCTCCATACAGATATAGGTTCCGCCCAGCTTGCCCGTCACGCTCACCGCGGCGCAGGCCTCCGCCGCGGTCTTCGCCACCGTCGGGCAGACTGGATCACCGAAAGCCACGTGCCCCACCACGCCCTCTCCAAAGAAGGTCGAGATGCGGCGCGAGGTGCGGTCGATGAACTGATCGGGAACCACGAAGTCGGTAGGCTTGTGCTCCTCTTTGAGCGAGCCCACGGCCGACGCCGACAGGATGCGTTCGACGCCAAGCTTCTTGAAGGCGTAAATGTTGGCCCGGAAGTTCAGCTCCGAGGGCAGGATGCGATGGCCGCGCCCATGCCGGGCCAGAAAGGCCACCTTGCGACCCTCCAGTTCGCCCAGTTGAAACGCGTCCGACGGCTCGCCAAAGGGCGTTTCCACCCGCTCTTCCCGCACGTTCGTGAATCCGGGCATCGAGTAGAGCCCGCTGCCGCCGATAATCCCGATCTCCGCCTGAGACAATGCCCGCTCCTTCGGCCCGAGCCGCTTCCCGGCCCGCGCTTCCTTCTGTGGCAAACAACCCAAGTATAAAGTAGGGGGCGGACCCCACCCGCCTTCAGCCGGCCATGAGTCTGCCTGATGCAAGTGCCCGAGGCTAAGCCTGCGAAATCGCGGTGCCTTGCGTGGAATTACTCTCTGCGGGCGCACAATAGTCAGAGAGCTGAGAAGTGCGCGCCCCTCACCGGGCACGGAAAAATGGCTCGACCCCCACCCCCCCTATCCAAAAACACCCCTTTTTTCGGGGTGCACGTGGGCCGGACGGATGAATAAACTGCTTAATATGAATAACTTGCATGATGCTACGGAAGGCCGACCCATTACCTTAGTGGTAAACACAAACCCCTGAAAATCCCTGCTTTTTGGCTCAAAATGACCGCGTTTTTGACGATCTTGTGCGGAAAAGCGTCAATTCGCCGAGGTCGGTTTGTCCCGGATTCTGCCGCGGTAGTCGGTCCGAAGCAGAGACATTTTTCTTTCCTTCCAATTTTTAATTCCGAAGTTGGCTTTGGGCGAATTCGTCCCATCTCCAGCTCCGGCGGAGACGGTTGAAGCCGAGAACCACTCCAGAAACAAAAGTCCCGCCTTCAACGCGATGAGGACCGCGCCGAAGGTGGGACTTGAAGGGATTCCGTCCAATAAGAGAGCTACTTCAAGCGGACGACAGCTTTCAGCGGCAAGTCCTGTGACGAACCGCCGACCAGAATCGTGGTGTCGCCCGGAACCAGCGTCCAGCCGTTCTTCTGCTCGTCGAAGATGGACAGGTACTTGGGGTCGATCTCCACGCTGACCGTGCGCTTCTCTCCGGCTTCGAGCTGCACCTTGCTGAAGCCCACCAGCCGCTTGGGCGGTTCCTGCGCGCTGGCCGGGAGCGAGGCATACACTTCTGCAATCTCGGCTCCCGCGCGGGCGCCGGTGTTGGCCAGCGTGAAGGTCACCTTCACCTTGGCGCCTGGAGACATAGAAAGCGGGGTGACCGTGAGCGCCGAGTAGCGGAAGCTCGTGTACGACAGCCCAAAGCCGAAGGGGAAGAGCACCGGCTTCTTCTCCGCGTCATACCACTTGTAGCCGACCTTGAGGCCTTCGTCGTAGGAGACCGGGAAGGGCGGCAGGCCCCCGGCGCGCTGCTCGGGCGAAACCGGGCTGGCCCAGTACGCGGACTCCGGCGGAGGCTGCGTGACCGTGGGATGAGGCAGGTCGGCCTCGCTCCTGGGGAAGGTGTTGGGCAGCTTGCCGCTCGGGTTCACCGTGCCGAACAGCACGTTGCCCAGCGCATTGGCGCCGTCCGAGCCGGCGTACCAGGCTTCCACAATCGCTGCCGGAGCAGCGACCCAAGGCATGGTCACCGGGCTGCCCGTCTCCAGCACCACGACGGTGTGCGGATTGGCCGAGGCCACCTGCGCGATCAGGACGTCCTGGTTGTGCTGCAGAGACAGGCTGGCGAGATCCATGCCCTCGCTCTCCCACTGGTACGCGAACACTACGGCCACATCGGCCGTCCCGGCCAGCGCGGCTGCGGCTGCCGGGTTGTCGCCGGAATCGTACTTGACGGTGGCCTTGGGGGCGCGGGCCTGAATCGCCTTCAGCGGCGAAGTCGGAAACCATATCTCCTCCTGCCAGTGCGTGGCGCCTTTGCCCGGAGCCGCAATCGCATTGCCTCCCGGAGGATCCACCTGCGCCGACCCGCCGCCGGAGATCATGCCCACGTCGGCGTGCGAGCCGATCACCGCGATGGTCCGCAGCCTGGCCGGATTGAGCGGCAGAGCGCCCCGGTCGTTCTTCAGCAGGACGATGCCGCCCTCCTCGATCTTCCGCGCCACTTCCAACCCCGCCCAGGGGTCCACAACGCCGCGCTCCCGCGGATAGTCCACCACCCCGGCGGCGAACATCGACCGCAGTATCCGGTGCACGTGCTCGTCCAGCTCGGCGGTGGCGATGGTCCCCGCCTGGACGGCGGCCTTGTAGCGGTCGCCGAAGAAGAACCACCCCGGCTCCTCGTTGTCCAGCCCCGCCGCCGATGCCTTCTCGGTGGAGTGGGTGCCCCCCCAGTCGGAAACCACGAATCCCGGAAACTTCCAGTCCTTCTTCAACAATTCATTGAGCAGGTAGCGGTTTTCGCAGGCATAGTCGCCGTTGACGCGGTTGTAGGAGCACATCACCGCCGCCGGCTGGCCCTCGGCGACGCCGATCTCGAAGGCCAGCAGGTCGCTTTCCCGCGCGGCACGTGTGCCGATGGAGATGTTGACCGAGGTCCGTCCGCTCTCCTGGTCGTTGAAGGCGTAGTGCTTGATGTCGCCGATGACGTGCTGCGACTGGGTTCCGGCAATCAACCTGCCCACCAGCGTTCCGGCCAGCACCGGGTCTTCGCCCAGGTACTCGAAGGTGCGCCCGTTGCGCGGCTCGCGGGTTAGGTTGGTGCCCCCGCCGAGCGACATGTTGAAACCCTGCGCGCGCAACTCCCGGCCGATCAGCGCGCCGTACTCAAAGGCCGCCTCGGTGTCCCAGCTTGCCGCCGCAGCCACGTTGGCCGGCAGGGCGGTGGAATAGCGCCCGTTGGCGCCGCTGGACCGGACGCCATAGGCGGCATCGCTCATATCGATGCCCGGTATCCCCAGCCGTGGAACCCCCACCGCGTAGCCCACCCCCCGGTTCGAAGGCGCATTCTCCGGAGTCAGCGGGTCATCGGTCGGCATCCCCACGCCGTGCAGCAGCGCAATCTTCTCGTCGAGCGTCATCTCCTTCAGCACCAGGTCGGCGCGCTGGTCGGGCGAAAGGCTGGCATTGGCCCATGGCCCCTCGATCTTGGGTGTCGACGGACGGTGCTGCGCAAGGCTGGAAACAGGGAGAAGAAAGAGAGACAGAAACGCAACAGCCGCATATTTCTGAGCGGCACGGCGAAGAGAGGTCTTCATGGAAACTCCTGGGCAAAACGTTTGTCTGGCCGCTTCCTATATTAGCAACGAATCCGCATGGCTGGCTTAATCGATTTTCAGAAGCGGGTTTCGCAGGGATCGGCCGAAGATAGGGAAGAACAACCGGCAATTCCAGACAAAAGCAAGACAGGTTGGCCGATGCAGGTTCACTGGGCATCGGCCAGCGTGCGCATCCGCATTTTCAGAGGATCAGACGATGCGTTCGTAGGGCAGGTAGACGGGTTCCCATACGTAGGCGTGGATTCGCTCGTCCAGGTCCACTTCATCGATGGTTGCGGCGATTCCGCCGGCCATGGCTGCGAGCGCCACGGCCTTGGCGACCACTACGCTCACCTTGCGGCAATCGGCCACCGGCGGCAGCAAGGGGGCGTCCTTGTCATTCAGGGTGGGCGACAGTCCGGCCAGGGCTTTCGACGCGGCCATGATCATCTCGTCGGAGACGCGCGTGGAGCGTGAAACCAGGATGCCCAGAGCAAGACCGGGGAAGATGAACGAATTGTTGATCTGCGAGATGCGAACCAACTTGCCGTTCACCTCGACCGGTGGGAACGGGCTTCCCGTTCCCACTAGGGCGCGGCCGTCGGTCCAGCGCAGCAGGTCGGCCGGGGTGGCCTCGGATTTCGAGGTGGGGTTCGACAACGGGAAGATGACCGGGCGTTCGACATGGCTGGCCATTTCGCGGACAATCTCTTCAGTAAATGCGCCGGGCTGTGCCGAGACGCCAGCCAGCACGGTGACTCCGGCGTTGCGCACCACGTCCAGCAGCGAGACGGCCCCGGTCCCTGATAGCTTCCAGCCCTCGATATCGGCTCTCTTGCGCACCAAGGGGGCCTGGCCGGGCTTGATGCCCTGGCATCCCTCCACTAGGAGGCCGTAGCGGTTGAAGGCGTAGATGCGCTTGCGGGCCTGCTCCTCGGTCAGCCCCTCCTCGCGCATGGCCGCCACCATCAATTCGACGATGCCGATGCCCGCCGAGCCGGAGCCGAACATGGCGATGGTCTGCTCCTTAAGCGGACGGCCAGTGGCGCGGACCGCGGCCAGCAGCGTGGCGGTGGTTACGGCCGCCGTGCCCTGGATGTCGTCGTTGAAGGTGCACAGCCGGTCGCGGTAGCGCTTGAGCAGGATGGCGGCGTTGACCCCGGCGAAGTCCTCCCATTGCAGCAGAATGTGCGGCCAGCGACGCTGAACGGCGGTCACAAAGGCCTCGATGAAGTCGTCGTATTCCTGGCCCCGGATGCGCTTGTTCTGCCAGCCGATATAAATCGGGTCCTGGAGCAGCGCTTCCCGGTCGGTGCCCACGTCGAGAAGGATGGGCAGGCAGTGCTCGGGGGGGATGCCGCCTAGAGCCGTGTAAAGGGCCATCTTGCCGATGGGAATGCCCATGCCGCCGGCCCCCTGGTCGCCCAGGCCCAGAATGCGCTCTCCGTCGCTGACCACGATGCAGCGTACGTCGTCAAAGCGCGGGTCGGAGAGGATCTGCTCGATGCGACCCCGGTTTGGATAGCTGATGAACAGCCCGCGTGGCTTGCGCCAGATTTCGGAAAACCGCTGACAGCCCTCGCCCACCGCGGGGGTGTAGACGATGGGCAGCAACTCCTCGGGGTCGTGCGCAATCAGCGAGTAAAAAAGCGTCTCGCAGTTGTCCTGCAGGTCACGCATGTTGCTGTATTTCAGGAAGGCTGTTTCCCGGCCGTCCAGCACTCTCTTGCGGCGTTCGCGCTGGTCTTCCAGCGTGCCGATGTGGGGTGGAAGCAGGCCGTGGAGCCCGAAGGCGTCGCGTTCCGCTTCCGTGAAGGCCGTGCCTTTGTTGAGCCGCGGATTCAGCAGCAGTTCGTATCCGGAGAGCCGGGTGCGCACGACCTTGTCGCGGGCCGGCGTGGTCACCGTGGATTCTGCACTCAATTCAATCTTCTCCTTGAGGTTGACGTCTTCGTTGCTCTTAGCGTTCCGGTTCAATCATTCTTCTCACACCAACATTGTTATCCCGCGCCAACAACACCGTCGTCATTTCACCACCCATCCGGTCTTACTCGAACTGCAACAGGACGATCTCCGGATGCGTTCCGACCCGCATCGGCGGACCCCAGGTTCCGGCCCCGCTCGAAGTGTAAACCTGCAATGCGCCGAACTGCTGCAGGCCGTAAGTGAATTTGCCGAAGGCGCGGCGCGTGAACCAGGTAAAGGGGAAGATCTGTCCGCCGTGGGTGTGGCCGGAGAGTTGCAGGCTGATGCCCGCCTGCTCCACGATGGGCAGCCGGTTGGGTACGTGGTTCAGCAGAATGCTGGCCTGGTGGGGAACCGAACGCAGAGCGCGCAGCGTGGATCGCAGGCGCATGGGATAGGTCGAATCGCCGTAGGGAACGCCCAAGATGTCCAGGCCGTCCACGGTGACCTTCTCGTTGTCCAGGACGCGGATGCCGACCTGGCTAAGAACCTGGGCATAGTACTCGGCGTTGCCAAATTCGTCGTGATTCCCGGTCGAAAAGTAGATGCCGAAGGGTGGCGCAAGGTCGCCAAAGGGAGCGGCCAGGGCGTCGGCGTCGGCCTTCGAGCCGTCGAACAGGTCGCCGGGGAAGAAGACCACGTCCGGGTCCAGGCTGGCGGCCAGCGCGGCGATTCGCCGGCTGAAGGCCTGTCCGTTCACGTGCCCCAGGTGCAGGTCGCTCAGCACCAGGGCGGTGCGCCCTCGCCAGGACTCGGGCAGGTGCGCCAGCTTGACCGCCACGCGCCGGATGCGAATCCAGCGGGCATTGAGCAGTCCATAAAGCCCGGCCAGGAGCGCGAGGCCGAACAGTACGGCGGCGACCAGCGGCCGGTCCGCGGACCGCCCCAGCAGCCCCAGCGCAAACCCTATCGGCCAACACAGGCAGGCGGCCAGAAAAAGGAAGTTGAGCAGCCCCAGCCAGACTGCGGCGATCCGGTAGAGCACCGTGACCAGCCGGCTGGCCGAGTAGAAACCCAGCAGCGCGGCGCAGATGAAGCTGATGGCCAGCAGAAACAGCGCCGCCTGAAGCGCCAGCGTGCTCGATGGCCCGAAACTGCCCCAGAAGTCGATCCAGGTGCGATACAGAAACCAATGGGCAAGAAATAGAAGGACCTGGATGGTGACAATCGCCAGGACTGGCCAAGCTTTCAAACCGCGATCTCCTTGCCTTCAATTCTTGCATGAACGGAGCAACGGCTCCGCCCGCTTGCCCGAGGCGCAAATCCTCCCTTATCCTGCCATCCACTATGGCAAACGTCCTTGCGGTCGCTGGATTGGGATCGAAATGCAAGCTGTCGGGCGCCCGGCCCGCCGGGTTCCTGGGAGGGCTCTGGCATGGACTCATTGCGCCCATCGTGTTCATTGTCAGCCTGTTTGCCCCTGGCGTGAGCATCTATGAAACGCACAATAACGGTCGCTGGTACGAGTTCGGATTCATGCTGGGAATCGGCACTCACTTCGGAGACAACCATGCGCGGCACGTCATCGGCGCCTAGCGGAGCCAGCAGTCAGCGATGAGTGGAAAAGAATGAAACACCTCTGCCCGTGAAACAATCCCATTCATGCCGGAAACAGAGGACAATGCGCTCGGGCTCTACATTTCCATCCCCTTTTGCCGCTCCAAGTGTACCTACTGCAACTTCGCTTCGGGGGTCTATCCGGCCAGCGACCACGCCCGCTACGTAGACCGGCTGATCGAGGACCTGACTGCCGCACGCGCCCGGGCCAACCGGCTGCGGGCCGAGCTGCCCCGTCGTGTGGACACCGTTTACCTGGGCGGCGGAACCCCCAGCCTGCTCGCGCCGGAGCTGCTGAAGCGGCTGTTCGCCGCCGTGCGGGCTTCTTTCGACCTCGACCCCGAGGCTGAAATCACCGTCGAGTGCGCGCCCGGCCAGATCGCCGATCACGCTCTGGATGCCCTGTGCGAGGTGGGGGTGAACCGCGTCAGCCTGGGCGTGCAGTCCTTTATTGATCGCGAAGCGGCTACCTGCGGGCGGCTGCACTCGCGCGCGGTAGTCCTCGAAGACCTCGCCCGCCTGCGTGCGGCCGGAATCTCCAACCTGAGCGTGGACCTGATTGCCGGCCTGGCCGGGCAGACCTTCGCCTCGTGGGAGGAATCGCTCGAGGTGCTCTCCGGCGCTGGCGTCCCTCACGCCAGCATTTACATGCTGGAGGTGGACGAGGATTCGCGCCTGGGCCGGGAGATGCTTGCCCACGGCGTGCGCTATCATGCCGACCTGGTTCCCTCCGACGATGCCATTGCCCAGATGTACCCGGTGGGGATCGAGCGCCTGTTTGCCGCGGGCCTGGAACAGTATGAGATTTCGAACTTCTGCCGCCCGGGGTTTCAGTCCCGCCACAACCTCCGCTACTGGCAGCGCCGGCCTTACCTGGGCCTCGGCCTGGACGCTTCGTCGATGCTTCTGGCCTCGGGGCCAGCGCAGCATGGTGGCCACGTCCTGCGCTGCACCACAACCGATGACCTGAAGGCCTATCTCGCCGGTGCGCAGCCGGTGGGGACAGAATGGCTGGCCCCCGCCCAGCGGCACGAGGAAGCCTGGTTTCTAGGCCTGCGGCTGAACTCCGGGGTCGAGATCGCCGCTCTGGAGCGCGAGTTTGGCGCATCCATGGTGGCCCCGGCCATGGAGACCGCGGACCGCATGGCCGAAGCCGGCCTGTTGGTCTCAGACGGCAAGATCGTCCGGCTGACCCCGCGAGGCCGCTTGCTCTCAAACGACGTCTTTCAGGAGTTCCTGGACCTGAAGGCCGAGACCGCTGCGGCCAGTTCCCCGGGAACACGCACCCTGTAATCCAGTCCAATGTGGAGTTCGCGTGTTTCTACCAAGCCATCAGCGGATCTCCAGACGCGGAGGACAGGAAGGAAACTGGACCGGCGCCGGGGGGTGGGCAGTCGGAGACGCACTGAATCGACTCCGGCCCGGTGGCCTTGGCTACCAGCAGGGCCTGTTCGGCCTCGCGCAAGACCACCACCGGGGAGCGGCCCAGGCTGCTGACGATGCCGAAGCAGGCCGACAGCCGGATGGCCTCGTCGGCCACCCGGAAAGGCGTGGTGAAGACATCCACGCGCAGGCGCTCGGCCAGCATTGCGGCGTTGGCGCTCGTGCAACCCGGCAGGGCCATGAGGAACTCATCCTTGCCCACGCGGCCCAGCATGTCGTAGCTGCGCAGCAGGCGGGCCGTGCGCCCCACCACCTGGCAGAGCAGCTGGTCGCACGCATCGGAGCCCAGGCGGGAATTCCAGTGGCCGAAGTCGTCAATGTCGAACAGGATCATGCACAGCGAGCTCTTCAGCCGCTGCACGCGGTCGGTCTCGCGAAAAAGCATGGTGAGCATGGCCTCGCGGTTGTAGGCCCCGGTGAGGCGGTCGGTCTGGGCGTTGAGCGCGGTCGAGTCGTGCAGCAATTCGAGTTCCCGCGCCCTTTGGTGGACGCGCAGCACCGATTCCACCCGCACCCGCAGGAAGTCCGCCGCGGTCGAGCGGGGCAGCAGGTCGTCGATGACGCCGTCGGCGAGCCGGTCCATCCATTCCTGGGTGACAGTGTCCGAAATCAGGACAATCGGGAAGTGCCGGCCGGCCGCCTCGGCGCGGGAGGCGGCCAGCAACTGCGCCATGGCCATGCCGGGTAGGGTCACATCCAGCAGGGCCAGGCCGGGCGATTGTGCCGCGGTCAACTCGGCCAGCGCCGCCTCGGCGGAGAGAACGATCTCGACGCGCGCCCCGGCGGCCAGCAGTACCGGTTCGAGACGGGCGAGGAGGGCGGGGTCGGGCGATGCGAGCAGGAAGACGGGGGGGGGGTTGTCGAGCATCCGGGAACCTCAATAGGGGATGCATCGGCATTCATTAGAAATTATTTAGATAGGAGGGACGATTATGGGGCAGTTTCAAGAACTTTTGAACCGGAATGCGGGTACCGAAGGTACCGTTTCTGCCTGCCCTCACCGGCGTTTGCGCCAATGAGGGCTGCGGGATGGCCCGTTAATCGACGAAGTCCACCTGGGGGGCGATGGGGATGATGCCGCGCTCGTGGCCCATGTCGAGCAGCTTGCGGATGGCGTCGCGGCCGTCCGCGCCGTAGTCCAGGGTGCGCTCGTTGACGTACATGCTGACGAAGCGGCTGGCGGTGGTGGAGTCCAAATCGCGGGCGAACTGCATGGCGTATTCCAGAGCCGGCTCGCGGTGGTCCAGGGCGTGCTGGATGCTGTCGCGCAGGGCCTTGGAGATGATCTTGTGGCGAGCGGGGCCCAGGGAGCGGCGAATGGCGTTTCCGCCCAGGGGCAGCACCAGGCCGGTGGTCTCGCGCCACCACACGCCCAGGTCCACGACCTTGTAGAGGCCGGAAGAGGAGTAGGTGAGCTGGCCCTCGTGGATGATGAGCCCGGCGTCGTAGGTGCCGGCGAGGATGGCGGGGATGATCTGGTCGAAGGGCACGACCTCGGTCTGAATGTCGGGATTGAAGATCTTGAGGGCCAGGAAGGCGGTGGTGAGGGCGCCGGGGACGGCGATCTTGATCTTGCCCAGATCCTTGACGGTCAGCTTGCGGCTGGAGACGATCATGGGGCCGTAGCCCTCTCCGACGCTGCCGCCGCAGCCCATCAGGGTGTAGTTCTCCTGGAGGTAGGGGTAGGCGTGGAAGCTGATGGCCGTCACGTCGAAGAAGGCTTCCTTCTGGGCGCGCAGGTTGAGGGTCTCGATGTCGCACAGGGTGTGGGAGAAGCGGTAGCCGGGGACGCGGACCTTGTTGGTGGCCAGGCCGTAAAACATGAAGGCGTCATCGGAGTCGGGACTATGGGCGATCGAAATATCTAGCGTGCCGCCAAGGCTGGTTTTTACTGTTTCCTGAGTGCTCACTGGTTGCAAAGGTCCTTTCAGTGAAAAAGCGGGGGTTGCTGTTTAGATGCTATTAACGGCCCTGGCGGCGCAGGCGTTCAATACTGACAGCCATTGCGGCGGCCGCGGCGATCTTGAGCGCGTCTCCGGGCAGGAAGGGAAGCACGGTGAGGTCGATAGCCGTGCGGACCGGGAGGTGTGCGAGGGCGGCGAGCCACAGGGCGCCGCAGGCCAGAATGGCCAGGTTGCCGGCCCCGGCGCTGAGCAGGGCGGCGGAGAAGCCGCGCCCGGAACGCCGCCAGAGGAAGGCGATCAGGCAGGCGGCCAAGGGATAGGCGAGCAGGTAGCCGCCGGTGGGGCCCAGCAGGTGCGCGATTCCGCCGGCCATCAGGGGGCTGGGCGCAAAGACGGGCAGGCCCAGCGCGCCTTCGGCCAGGTAGGCGCCGAGGGTGGCCGCGGCCAGGCGTGGCGAGAGCGCCAGGCCCAGCAGCAGGACGGCAAAGGGCGCCAGCGAAAGCGGCACGGGCGTGAAATAGAGGGGCAGGGAGAGGTGGGCGCAGGCAGCCACCAGGGCGCTGCCGGCCAGCACCACGCCAATGGAGCGCAGGCCGGTGCGGACGGCGGAAGCCGGGGCGGCGAGGGGAACCAGTTGTGCTGAGAACTCTTTGTTCACGGGAATTCCTTGGGGCCGATGACGGCGGAGTGGTGTTAAAGCTCTGTTTCCACGTCGGTTTCCTCTGCCTTGCCGCTCGCCGGAGGAGCGCCGGCCTGAGGGTTGGAGCGGATTCGAGCGCGCTGAATCCAGATGTGAAGCGCCGTGCCAGCCGCTGCAAACAGCAGCGCAGCGACCGAAATGAGTAAGGCAATGAATAACCAGCGCATAGCAGGAGACAAGCCTCAGGATACCAGACCGGACGCTCCGGGCCGGCGGGTGTCAGGGCTGGCTCAGGCTGGCTTGGAGCCAGTCGAGGTAGCCCGGGCTGCCGGACTCGACCGTGAGAACCAGGAATTCGGGGGTCTGGTAGCTGTGCAACTGGTGGAGGCGGGCTTCAAGGGCGGCCAGTTGTTCGGGGCCGGTCTTGAGCACCAGCAGGGTTTCGGCAGCGGACTCGACCTGGCCCTGCCAGCGGTAGATGGACTGGACGGCGGGAACCAGGGTGGCGCAGGCGGCGAGCCGCTCCTCCACCAGGGTGCGGGCGAGGCGCGTGGCTTCTTCGGGGTTCGCGGCGGTGGCGAGAACGATGCGGGCTTGAGGGGTGGAGTCTGTCATGGGAGTCGTCCAGGGTCAGTGTACGTGGGTTGGGGCGCTCAACAAAGGCTGGGGAGTGGCTCTGCTCCGGAGTGGCATTTGGGGCAAGAGCAGGGCCGCGGTGAGCAGCGGGAAATCGCTGTTTTTGGCTCAAAAGCCGGCAAAAACCTGGCATTTTGACCCCAAAAACAGGGGTTTGTGTTTACTGTTGAGATAACAGGGCAGCCTTCGGCGTATTCCGCCATCTACATGATACAAAATGAGTTATGTCCGGAGCGTGGGGAGGATGGGGTCGTAAAAATGGGGGTTTTTCGATAGGGGGGGTGGGGGGTCGCTGTTTTTTGGCCTTGAAATCGGGTTTTGGGTAGAGGTCGTCCATGCAGTGATTGTGCGCCAAAGGGGCGAAATGATCTGCAAAAGCGGTGCTCGATCCTGGCCGGCCCCAGTTTGCATTCCCTTTCGATGAGGCGGGTCCACGATTCTTGGGCGTCGATTCCTGGCCGGATTTCCTTGCCGGTCGACGCAGCGCTTTTTCGCAGGTGTGGGCAGGCGCAGGAAAATCTCCGAGCTCAGGATAGGCGCATTTCAATGCGAAGAAGATCCCAAAGATGGAGATTCGTGGTTTCCCACCCATGCGACAGAAGAGACGTCGCATGGATGGGACACCCGTTCATCTGGGGCTGGTCGAAGGGCGGGGCATCCGGCAGTCCGGCTCCTCCTCCCCGGTCCCCAAAAGCGAGGGACTGGGGGCACCCTCAACTTGATAAGCGAGGTATGAGACCAGGACCACCCGCCGAGGGACCTGGGACACTCATTCAATTGGGTTGGTCGAAGGATGGGGCACCCAGATTGTGGGGGTGGGAAAGACAAGGCAAGGAATGGGCCGGCCGGCCGCCGATGCGCGTTCCTGGACCCTGGGGAGTCTTCCATTGCGCATCCGTTGGATGGGAAGCAACAGTAGCGACGGGCGCCCTCCACATCCTGGAAACCAGCCGAAGATCAATGTGGAAGTCTCGGCCGAAGCCATGCATAGGACCATGTCCCTGCAAGGGCGCTTACCACCTCCAAAATCATTACGGTAACGCCGTTGCCAATCAGCGCGAAGAGCGGTCCGGGGCATGCTCCGGTCAAGGCCCAACCCAGCCCAAAGATGGTTCCGCCAGCCGCGTAGCGTATGCCGCTGCCTAGCCCGGATTATTCATGAACACATAGCGAGCAGTCCTTTTGGCGGCGCGATATTGCCGAGCACGTCGACGGCGGCGTGATTTGTTGCATGCGCAGATTGCGACGGGCTTGATTTGCATTTGGC
>Ga0302320_10004167_pt1 | contig 32920 bp, 29 predicted proteins | sample Bog_T0_3_FD_202130 | JGI IMG/M metagenome (GOLD analysis project Ga0302320, IMG submission 202130) | Peat permafrost microbial communities from Stordalen Mire near Abisko, Sweden - Bog_T0_3 | ecosystem: Environmental > Terrestrial > Soil > Wetlands > Peat | place: Sweden: Abisko, Stordalen Mire... | reverse complement strand
CGCCCAGAAGACTACTCCATCTGTGTGGTGAACGCAACGGGTCGAAGAGAGAACCTCGACCAACGCGCACGCGTAGCGTCTGCCGCGCGAGCGGCTTCGTTCAAACGCCCTTAGCTCCCCGATCCAACAGGCCAGGAAGGCACCTCGACCGGATCACGGTCAGTCAGCAGACTCTAACTCAACATTCTCATACACAGAACCGAGATTCACCGTGCACCCAATGGAAACCAATTCAATCTGGTCTCCGCGCGAAGTGAATTCCCGCAACAGCCAGGAGCCATCGCCTGCCGGGCATGATGTTCAGCCCGAACCTCATCCCGCCCCAACAGAAGATACTCGGCAAACGCGGGCAGGGAACGATAGAAAGCGAATTTCTCACCGCGGTCATAGCTCTTCGTCGACGGAGACAGAACCTCAATAATCGCCGTCGCATCCACAATTGTGTCCCGCCTCGGATCGAGAAATACCGGCGGCCCACACGTCACCACTATGTCGGGATACGTGAAAACCCGGTGCGCCTGACTGAATAGCCGGAGATCGTTCGCCACAGCCCGGCACCTGCCCCCAGGCAACTGCGACATAAGCTGAAACAGAGCGTTCGAGACCACCATCGTTCCGCCCTGCATCGGCAACTTCTCGCCGCCCACAAATTCGCTGCGGAATTCAGCCGCACGCTCAATCGCCAGGTACTCATCGGTTGTGACAGAAGGACCGGAATGCATCGACATCGCTTGTTCCAGTGTAAGGAAGAAGCCCGACTCGACGCGAGCCGAAGGTCGCTCGTGCCGCCGAGCCGATAAAAGTTAGACTGGATGCATGGTTCGTAAACCGACGGTTCTCATTGAAAAGGATGAACACGGTTTCTACGCGTGGTGTCCTGACCTCAAGGGGTGCCAGTCGCAAGGCGCTACCCTCGAAGCCGCCACGGCCAACATAAAGGAAGCCGTCCAGCTTTACCTCGACACATTACCCAGCGAAGTCGGCGAGAGCCCCCGCTAAACATAGATGACAACGTCTTCGGCTCCGTAGCGCGTGGCGACAGCACGTCCACCTCTGACATCGATCTTCTCGTCGATTTCGAACCCGGCCGTTCGCTGCTCGACCTCACCGGCCTCCAGCTCGATCTCCAGTCAGAGCTCGGCTGCAAAGTCGATGTGATTTCAAGCCGTGGGCTCAAACCCCGAATGGCGGCTGAGATCGAGCGCGATGCAGTCGCTCTATGAGGTCTGGCCGCCTCCCCACCTTCATGCGCTGGAACAGATGGCATGCTGCTTTTTCAGCTTGCCCAAAAGCCAGTGACACGCCCAGAAAATATTTATCTCCTACAAAACAAACGCCCACCCAACTCACGAACCCCAACCTCCCACTTTCCGTAGTGCATAATGCAGTCGCATGGCAATGGCAGCGCAATCATCGAACACCGGCAAAGTAGCGGAATTGCACCGAAGAGCACGCCGAAAAAGCTTTCGGACGGGACGGTCAGGCCCCAGAGCAGGGAACTGCACCACCCTCCTCACTGCGCCCGGAGCAGGGAAGGCCCCTCCCCCCGCCTACACCGGTTTTCCCGCCCAGCCGAAAAAGTGTTTTTTCCAAACGAACCCACCATTCGCTGCAAACACAACCGCTTCCGCCCCAGCCCCCACCCAAAACCAACCCACGGAAACCCACGAAACCCCGGGAATTCGCCCCAAAAACCCGGCAACGAACCTGGCGCCCAACCCTCGCGCAGCCCCCCAAATCACCCCCGCCGCGCATGACACAATGAGGTTACCTATGCTGACCGCGCGCCCCCGCCTCTTTAGCCAATATCGGAGCCAATATCGGAATTGCCTTGGCCTGCTCCTCGCCGCCGCCTTCGTCCCCACGGCCGTCTACGCCCAGACCGCTGCCAACCCCCCGAGCGCCGCTCAGGCCAGGCCCGAAATTAAAACCTCGCCCGGCTTCGACCTCTCCGCCATCGACAAGGCGGCCAACCCCTGCACCGACTTTTATCAATATGCCTGCGGCACCTGGCTCAAGAACAATCCCATCCCCTCCGACCAATCCGAATGGGGCCGCTTCAGTGAGCTTCAGGAGCGCAATCGCGCCATCCTCCGCGCCATTCTCGACAAGGCCGCCGCCGCCCCCAAACGCGATGCCGATACTCAGAAGATCGGCGATTACTACGCCGCCTGCATGGATGAGCGCACCATCAACGCGCAGGGCACCGCGCCCCTCAACGCCATGCTCAATCAGATCCGCGGCATGAAGAATCTCCGCGACCTCACCGCCGTCATCGCCCAGCTCCATCGCTCCGGTGTCGACGTCCTCTTCAACTTCTCTTCCGGTCAGGATTTTAAGGATTCCACCCTCGTCACCGGTCAGGCCGATCAGGGTGGCATCGGCCTTCCGGAGAAGGATTACTACTTCCGCAATGATGCCAAGGCCGTTGAGACCCGCAAGGAATATCTCGCCCACATCACCCGCATGTTCACTCTGCTCGGCGTCACTCCGCCAACCGCTCAGGCCAACGCCGCTGCCATCCTGCGCATCGAAACCGCCATCGCCAAAGCTTCTCTCGATGTCACCACGCGCCGCGATCCCGCCGCCGTCTATCACGTCATGAAGCTCGCCGATTTCGAAGCCCTCTCGCCCTCCATCAATTGGCCCGCTTACTTCTCCGGCATCAACGCGCCCGCCATGCAGTCACTCAACGTCGCCGTCCCTGATTTTTTCAAGGGTCAGGAAGCTCTCCTCAAGTCGGTCCCCCTGTCTGACTGGGTCACTTACTTCACCTTCCATCTCATTCACGGTCAGGCCGCCATGCTGCCCACTAAGTTTTCCGAAGAGAACTTCGCCTTCTACGGCAAATTCCTCACCGGCGCCAAAGAGCAGCAGGCCCGCTGGAAACGCTGCGTCGGTGCCGTCGATGGCGATCTCGGTGAAGCCCTCGGCAAAGCCTATGTCGATCAGACCTTCGGAGCCGACGGCAAACAGCGCACCCTCGCCATGGTTCACAACATCGAGTTAGCCATGCATCAGGACATCGACAAAATCACCTGGATGACTCCCGCCACTAAGAAGAAAGCCCTTGAGAAACTGGCCGCCGTCACTAACAAAATCGGTTATCCCGATAAGTGGCGTGATTACTCGGCTCTCACCATTGCCCGTAACGACGCTTTCGGCAATTCCGTGCGCAGCAATCAGTTTGAATTCAACCGCGAGATCCAGAAAATCGGCAAGCCCGTTGATCGCCTTGAATGGACCATGACGCCTCCCACCGTCAACGCCTATTACGATCCGCAGATGAATAACATCAATTTCCCCGCCGGCATCCTGCAGCCTCCGTTCTTCGATAAACAATCGAACGACGCGCTCAACTATGGAGCCATCGGCGCCGTCATCGGCCACGAGCTCACCCACGGTTTCGACGACGAAGGCCGTCAGTTCGATGCCAAGGGCAATCTCGACAATTGGTGGACCCCGGCCGATATCAAATCCTTCAACGATCGCGAGCAGTGCCTGGTCAATGAGTATTCCAGCTTCGATCTGCCTGGCGGACTGCACATGAACGGCAAGCTCACCCTCGGAGAAAACACGGCCGACAACGGCGGCCTCCGCCTCGCATGGATGGCCCTCATGGATGACCTGGCAGGCAAGACCCTCCCCGCCATGGGTGGCTACTCCGAGCAGCAGCAGTTCTTCCTCGGCTTTGGACAGATCTGGTGTACCAATGAGACGGAAGAGCTCTTGCGTCTCCGCGCCCAGACTAACGCTCACGCCATCGATAAGTACCGCGTCAACGGCACCGTTTCCAATATGCCCGAATTCCAGCAGGCCTTCTCCTGCAAAGCCGGACTGCCTATGGTTCGCGGAGGAAACGCATGTCGCGTCTGGTAAGCGTTTTGTTTATGGTGGCCGGCGAATCGTCGTCATCGTCGGTCGGTTCATTCAGGTGGTAGTAATAGGTCACAACTCCGGCTGCGATCGCAATCAGAATCAGCAAAGACCCGTAGAGCACCGTGCGCTTCGGGTCGCACGTAAGCGCCACCACCAGCACCGCCGCGCCCAGTCCCAGCCCCAGTTTCCAGGGCCAGAACATCAGGTCAAGGTGATACTGTCCGCCCACCTCGCTCCACAGCGTGTAGACGGCGACAATCGCCACCAAAAATTCGAGAATGAGAAACGAACGAGAGAAGCGTTGAATACGTCCTATTCTAAGACAGCCTTTTTACTGACATGACGCCGACCTCCACATTCCGCTACGACGTCGTCAGCGCGCTCTCCCTCGCCTGGGATTCCCTGCGTTCCCACAAGATGCGCAGCTTCCTCACCCTCCTCGGCATCATGATCGGCGTCGCCAGCGTCATCCTCGTCGGAGCCGCCATCGACGGCCTCGGCATCTACGCCGAACAAAGCACCGCCAAAGCCTTCGGCAGCGAGTCTTTCCTCGTCGGCCAGGTCGTCATGGTCGGGAATATGACCCGCCGCCAGCTCTTCGAAAAGCAGAAGTACAACAAGCAATTCAAACTCTCTGACGAACGCTACCTCGAATTGACCGAAGGCAACAACCTGCTCTTCAGCCCCTATCGAAATCAGTCGAGCGATACCCGCCGCGACAACCTCACCTCCGAAGACACCACCGTCATCGGCGCCGGGGCTTCGCTCACCGACATTCGCGACATGGTCATCACCGAAGGCCGCTTCTTCACACCCACCGAAGAGCTCAACTCGAACTACGTCGCCGTCATCGGAGACGACCTCCGCATGAACCTCTTCCCCGACGGCGCCTCACCCCTCGGCAAAACCTTCAAGATTCAGGACATCGATTTCACCGTGATCGGCGTTCAGGAACGCCTCGGTTCTTCCTTTGGACGCAGTCAGGACAACGCCGCCTACATCCCCATCACCGTCTTCAACCGCCTCTTCGGACCCGGCATCTCCATCCCGTTCTTCGCGCGGCCCCGGCCCGAATCCGGCCTGTCATTGGAACGTGCGCTCGACCTCACCCGGGTCGCCCTCCGCACCCACTTCCATCAGAAACCCGGTGAAGCCGACCGCTTCGACGTCCTCACGCCCGACGCCGTCCGCGGCTTCATCGATCAACTCCTCGGCATGGTCGCGCTCGTCGTCATTCCCGTAACGCTCATCTCCCTTGTCGTCGGCGGCATCGTCATCATGAACATCATGCTGGTCAGCGTCACCGAACGCACCCGCGAAATCGGCATCCGAAAATCGCTCGGCGCCCGCCGGTCGGACATCATGCGCCAGATCCTTATTGAAGCGCTGATTATGGCCATGGCGGGCGGGGCAGCCGGCGTTGCCGGTGGTGCTATTCTCACGGAGATCTTCGCGATAGTCTTCGGCGTACCCCTCCGCGTCCCGCCTTTCTACGTCCTCCTCTCCGTCTTCGTATCCGGAGCTGTGGGCATTATCAGCGGCTGGTATCCAGCTTCCCGCGCCGCCAGACTCGACCCAATTGTCGCGCTCCGTGCCGAATGAGACCCCAATAAGAGCCGAATGAACATCACCATCTCACCCCGCGAAAACTTCACCATGGCGATGGGCGCCGTCTGGACCAACCGCTTCCGCTCCATGCTGACCATCCTCGGCATCGTCATCGGTATCACCACGGTCGTAACCGTCGCCTCACTCCTCACCGGCCTCCGCGCCGGCGTCGTCACGTTCTTCGATGAGCTCGGTCCCGACAACGTCTTCCTCTTTAAGACCAGCGGCGACCCCGGCCAGTCCGAACTCATGGCTCCTCTGAAAGAGCGCAAGCGCCACGCGATCGATCCCAACTATGCCGACGTCATCCGCCGCACGGCCAACACAGTCGAAAGCGTCGGCACCCTGATTTACATTCCCCCGGCGCCCAGCGGAACCATCATTACCGCCAAAGTCCCGGGCTTCGAAACCGATTCGCTCTCCATGGTGGGCGCCTCGCCGAACTCTCTGGAGCAGAGCCCCCGCGGCTTCGATCAGGGCCGCTTCTATACCGATGAGGAAGACCACCGCGGCGCCCACGTTGCCGTCCTCGGTTACAACATCGCCCACGCGCTGTTTCCGGATGGCGATGCCGTCAACCGCACCTTCATGCTTGATGGAGCCGGATTCACCTGCATCGGAGTCTTCGAGAAAGCCAAAGGCGGCTTCTTCGGCGAGAATGCCCAGGACACCCAAATCGATATCCCTCTGCGGACCGCCCAGTCCCGCTACCCCAATGTCGATCGCTACATGATCACCGCCAAAGCGCGGCCCGGCATGCGCAAAGATGCCTTCGATGACGTCCGCGCCATCATCCGGCGCGCCCGCCGCACGCCCGCCGGACTCGCCGACGACTTCGCCCTCTCGACCCCCGATCAGATCATCGAGCAGTTCGACAAGATCACAGGTCTAATCGGCCTGGTCGCCATCGCCATCTCAGCCCTCGGACTCCTCGTCGGCGGTATCGGCGTCATGAACATCATGCTCGTCAGCGTTACAGAACGAACCCGCGAGATCGGTATCCGCAAAGCTCTCGGTGCCCGCAAACAGGACATCATTGGACAATTTCTCGCCGAAGCCGTCGCCCTCACCGGAGTCGGTGGAGTGCTCGGAATCCTCGTCGCCGTCATGATCTCGCTCCTGCTCGGATACCTGGTTCCGGCCTTACCCAGCAGCATCCCGACCTGGGCCATTGTCACCGGCATTACCGTCTCCATGGCGGTCGGCCTCTTCTTTGGAGTCTGGCCAGCCGTCAAAGCCGCCCGCCTCGACCCAGTGGAGGCCCTCCGCTACGAATAGCGAACCTAACTTCCGATAACACATATTATGTAAAATTATGCGCGCGGGGCGAATGTGAGCGCCACCGAGTCGATACAGTACCTCAAGTCCCCCGGCGGCGGCCCATCGTCGAACCGATCCCCCAAATGGGCATCGCACCGACGGCACCGCACATCCCCATCGACGACAACATTCTCCTGAGCAATCGGCTCAGTAAAAGCGGGCCACCCGGTCCCGGAGTTGTACTTGGCTTTGGAATCAAAGAGCGCCGTCGCGCAGCAAACGCAGCGGAAGATGCCGTCGCCGTGAAAATTGTAAAAGCGGCCCATGAAGGCCAGCTCGGTATCGTGTTGGCGTGTAATGGAATACGAGTCGGCCGGAAGCAGCTTCCGCCACTCCGCATCGGACTTCTGAACGGTAGGAACCGCGGAGACACGGATTAGCTTGCCGGACCCGTCGAACTCGGCAATACGAACCCGAGCCGGTAGCTTCCTCGCAGGAGGAGCATTTCGGGTCCACCAGGCATAAGCCCCGGTCCCGACGAGGGCTAGTAGAAGGAAGGCCCGCCGTTCATAATGCGGTTCGTTGTTGGACATACTCCCGGGCCTGCCGGATCACCTTGTCTTCAAAGGCGAAGCTGAGCGTTTTCGTCGGTTCCGCATGACGTAGATACCACTTATACGTCTCCTTGAGGCCGGTGCCAAAGGGTGTCGGCGCCACGTTGAGGACCCGCTTCACCCGCCCGATCACTTCCGTGATGGGCGGCACGTCGAGGTATTGGCCGAAGTAGAAAGGCTCGTTGTAGGCATTGCCCCCGTTCCGCACGATGATCTCACGCGGCACCCGGACAATGTTGGGCACCTTCCCGATCGACTTGGCGATCTCGGTGACCGCTTCGATCTGCGTCAGGGCTTTGTCGTCGCCGACGTTAAAGGCCCGCCCCGGCGCCGTATGCTTTTCGAGGGCATTGAAGCAAGCGTCAACCAGGTCGTTGATGTAAACGAACTGCATTAACCGGTTTCCGTCCCCCGGAATGATGATGGGACGGTCGGCCCGTAAACGGTCCCAGAAGAACGCTTCGCGATAGAAAGGATTCTCCGGCCCATAAACGAAGGGCGGCCGCATGGTGACAACTGGAAAGCGCGATTCGTGGTACATCCGGAACAGAGCCCGCTCGCTCGAAGCCTTGTTCCTGACATAGGGGTTGGTATGGATATCGGAGGCGAGCGGATCGTCCTCGGCGTGGTTCAATCCATCCCCGTAGGCCGCCACGCTGGACATGAAGATATAGCGGGATAGGTCGCCCGGAATCGACTTGGCAGTGGCCTCAACCTGGGCCGAGGTAGTTCCCCGCTCCCAGTCGTACGCGATGTCGTAAACTGCGTCGAACTTAAGGCCGCTGACTGCGGTCCGGATCGTCGTAACGTCGTTCCGGTCCGCCACTACATTGCGCACCTTCCGGCCGAACGGATGTTCGGCCTTCCGGTGCAGGATGGTGACCTCGTGTCCGGCGGCAATGAGCCGCTTCACGAGGAGTTTGCCGATGAACAGCGTCCCGCCGATTACGAGAACGCGCATGTTTCCGCCGCCTTAATCCCGGGGATATGCCTCAGTCGTAGTATTCGAGACCGAGGTGGGTGATGAGGTTTTCGCCCTTCATCCAGCGAAGCGTGTTCTTGAGCTTCATCTGCTGGATGAAAATATCGTGTTCCGGATAAAGACCAGGTGCGGTCATGGGTGCTTTGAAGTAGAACGAGAGCCACTCCTGAATACCGCGCATCCCGGCACGCTGTGCCAGATCCATCAGGAGCACGATATCGAGGACCAGCGGCGCGGCGAGGATGGAGTCGCGGCATAGGAAGTCGATCTTGATCTGCATCGGATAGCCGAGCCACCCGAAGATGTCGATGTTGTCCCATCCCTCTTTGGCATCCCCCCGCGGCGGATAGTAGTTGATCCGCACTTTGTGATAGACGTTGGCATAGAGATCCGGATAGAGGCCGGGCTGAAAAATCTGCTCGAGCGCCGACAACTTGGATTCTTCCTTGGACTTGAATGATCCCGGATCATCCAGAACTTCACCGTCGCGATTGCCCAGAATGTTCGTCGAGAACCAACCGGCGACACCCAGCATGCGGGCTTTCAGGCCCGGCGCGATCAGGGTCTTCATGAAGGTCTGGCCGGTCTTGAAGTCCTTACCGGCAATCGGAACATGGTTGTCCCGCGCCAGCATCATCAAAGCCGGTGCGTCGACGGTCAAATGGGGTGCGCCATTGGCGTACGGAATCCCCATCTTGAGCGCGGCGTACGCGTAAATCTGGCTGGGCGAAATCTCCGGATCGTTCTTCTGCAGACCGGATTCGAAGGACTCTACGGACTGATGAACGGCCGCCGGGCGATGGAACACTTCGGTCGATCCGCACCAGATCATGGCGAGGCGGGAAGCTCCGGTCCGTGTCTTGAACTGGCGGATATCGTCCATCAGCATCTGGGCGTGGTCCATCTTGGAGCCCTTCGGCTTCAGATTGGGGCCGTTAATGCGTTTGACATATTCGCTGTCGAAGACCGCGGGCATCGGCTTAATGCTCTGCAGTGGCTCTTTGAGACTCTCGATGAGAGTCTTCTCGAGTACCCCTGCATGCAGCGCCGCTTCATAGGTATTCTCTTCGAAAATGTCCCAGCCGCCAAAAACCAGATCTTCGAGGCCTGCAAGCGGTACGAAGTCTTTGATTCTCGGTGTGTTGGCGTCGGTACGCTTACCCAGCCGGATCGTCCCCAGCTGTGTGACCGAACCGATCGGTTTGGCAATTCCCTTTTTGATCGCTTCCACGCCCGCGATAAAAGTAGTAGTGACCGCACCCATTCCGGGGATGAGTATCCCCAGCTTGCCTTCAGCCGGTTTCAGGTCTGGCGTGGGCCTGCCGGCAGTGTCGGTCGTGAACGTCTCGGGCGTTGATGACAAAAGCTTTAACTCCTTCCGCGTTCCGCTCGGAACGCGCAATTGGCTGAAATCATTGGGATTAATGCAACTTCGATATAATAGCAGTTCATGCGATCCCGCGCGACGGTTGAGAGTCGGCAGGTGGTTGAGACCCGGCAAATGCTGAGTGTCATCGTTGCCGATGATGAGAAGCTGGCCCGCGAAGAGCTTCAATTCCTTCTTGGTCAGTTTGACGACATTGAGATCGTCGCCAGTGTTTCCAACGGGTTGGAAGCGGTAGAGGCCATCGAAAGGCTTGATCCCGCGGTAGCTTTTCTCGACATCCAGATGCCTGGACTCGACGGACTCGGGGTGGTTCGGCGGCTCCGGGAGCGGCAGATCGAACCGCCGCACATCATATTTTCCACGGCATACGATCAATTTGCCGTCGAGGCATTTCGCCTCGAAGCCATGGACTACCTGCTGAAGCCGGTGGAGCACGACAGGCTGGAAGCATCCGTCGCGCGCGCGCGGCGAATGGTGGCTGACCGCATCACCGAACCAGCACCAGTTCCCCGCCCCGGCGGACCCGGAAAAGCGCCGTCTTTCACCAAATTGCTGCTCCGCCAGGGACCCCGGAATCTGATTGTAGATCCGCAGGAATTGGTGTATGCCACGATTGACGGTGGCGTAATTACGCTGGTAACCGGCCAGGCCGAGGGCCAATCCAGCTTCCGCACGCTCGAAGAATTACAAGCCGCACTCGACCCGGATCTCTTCTGGAGAGCGCACCGGTCGTTCGTCGTAAACGTCAACCGGATCCGCGAAGTGGTGCCGTGGTTTAAATCGACTTATCAACTCAAAATGGACGACAAAAAGGTAAGTGAAATCCCCGTCAGCAGAATGCAGTCCCGGAAACTGCGCGAAATGTTAAACCTGTGATCGATACCTTGCCAGCGAACCCCGACGCACTGTTTCAGCCTTTTTCCCTCAGAAATCTGACGATCCCCAACCGCATCGTGATGGCGCCGATGACCCGGTCGAAATCACCCGGAGGTGTCCCCGATCAGGCCGTTGCTGACTACTACCGCCGGCGAGCCGAGGGTGGCGTTGGTCTGATTATTACGGAAGGCACTTATGTCGCACATCCGGCGGCTGGTTTCGACGTCAATGTGCCGCGTTTTCATGGCGCCGCATCTCTCGCCGGATGGCGGCATGTGGCGGAAGCAGTCCATGCGGCTGGAGGACTGATTTTTCCGCAGCTTTGGCACGTAGGAATGGCTTACGGACGTGGCTCTGAACCGACGGGTCCGGTGGTTCCGATGGGCCCCGCGTCGATGACAGAACTCGATATCGCGGATGTAATCGAGGCGTTCGGAAAATCCGCGGCATCGGCGCAGGAACTCGGATTCGACGGCGTCGAACTACACGGCGCGCATGGCTACCTGATCGACCAGTTTTTCTGGGAAGGGACCAACAAACGGACCGATGGCTGGGGCGGCGATTTGGTCGGGCGGACTCGATTCGGAACCGAGATTATCCGCGAGGTTCGCCTCAAAGTCGGCCCGAACTATCCCGTTGTGCTCCGTTTTTCGCAATGGAAGCTGCAGGATTACGAGGCTAAGCTGGCCCAGAATCCGGAAGAACTCGGGCGATTTCTCCAGCCACTAGTGGCTGCCGGAGTCGATGTATTTCATTGCTCCCAACGCCGGTTCTGGGAACCAGCTTTCACCGGCAGCGATCTGAATCTCGCGGGCTGGACCAAAAAGTTGACTGGCAAGCCGTCAATCACAGTGGGCTCGATCACGCTCGATGACGACTTCATGACATCGTTCCGCACCGACGCCGTTGCAGGCGTAACCGGAATTGATGAACTCCTCAGACGCCTCGAACGGGGAGAGTTCGATTTAGTCGCCGTCGGTCGATCGCTCATCTCCAATCCCGACTGGTCGAAAAAAGTTCGTGCCGGCGCGATTGACTCGCTCAAGCCTTTCGATCGTGGAATTCTCGAACAGCTGTTTTGATCTATACGGGCTGAGGGTTGCCGAGAGATTTCAGGTAGTTACAGCGACGAGCGCTTCGCGTTTCGCGCCGGGGTCGAGCGTGAGGCCGAAAATGGATTTTTCGTGGAGTTGCCAGCTGATCAGGTAGGAGATGCCGCCCGCAATAAGCCCAGGCATCAAAAGCTGGTGGTAGCAACCGCTCAGGTCGGCAATCATGAGCAAGCCGCTCCAGTAGCCTTTAACGATCGAACCGAACATCACGATCATTCCAAGGAGCACAAAAAGCACAGGCTGCGGGACCGCTGAAGGAAAGAGGGCATGAAGACCGTAGCCAAATGCGCCACCAAACAGTGAACCGATAACGAGTGTGGGAGCGAACAGACCGCCAACGGCGCCTGAGCCGAAGGTGATTGAGGTAACCAGCATTTTCAGCAGCAACAGCGCCACAAACATTTCGAACCCGAAGTCGCCGTGGATCGCCTTGATGATGGTCGGGTACCCGGCGGACAACACTTGAGGGAACCAGATGCCAATGACACCCACCATAAGTCCGCCGACGGTAATGCTGAACCAGAGGGGCCACTGAGCGGGAAAAATGTGCTGCCACTTTTCGAATAGCCAGATGAAGAAATGGCCGGCGAGAGCTGCCAGGACGCCCATGATGGGAACGAGAATGACGAGGGTAACGGTGGGTAGAGTGGCAAGGACTTCCGTGGGTCGAAAAGGAAATGCATCACCCAGAATTGTGGTGCGGACCAGATAGCCAATTCCTGACGCCACCGAAATAGCCGTCAGATCGCGATCGAAGCGTGCCCCTAAAATCTCCAGGGTGAGAAGGACGCCACCGGCGGGAGACCGGAAGGCAGCGGCGATGCCCGCGGCCGCGCCGGCACGAACCAGAGTTTCCATCTGACGTTTCGTAACACCGCAGAACTTCCCTGCCTGGCTACCCAACAGCGCGCCCAACTGCACCATAGGGCCTTCCGGTCCGACGGAACCGCCGACCGCGAGGACCAGACTGCTCATGGCGACGTTCAGAATACGAATAACCGGAACCAGGCTGTGGTGTTTTTCGAGTGAATCGATAACTTCGACCACGCCGCCGACGCGGCTCGCGGGAAATTTCTGCAGAAAGATCCCAATTAACATCAGGCCAACGGTGGGAACAATCAGAACGATGGGCAACCGAGTAATCACGTGCTGAGTATCGGCCCAGGCGAAGAGTATCTCACCGAGATTATCCGCGATGTAATGAAAGCCGACGGCTCCGAGGCCAGCCAGAATGCCGGTAAGTAACGTTCCGATAATCAGGCGGCCAGCGCCTGTGAGCTGCATATAGGAAGGGTACCCTGGACACCGCTATAAGTGCACTCGCTTTTAGAAACGGAAATTCGTTTCGAGAAATGCGAGGCTGCCGTCTTTCCCTTTCGGATAAATGAACTGGATCACTGATTTGCCCTGAGCGTAGCCATAATACGGTGTCACCGAAATGTGCGCGTTGATCGTAACATCCACATTTACGTCATAGAGATTGGCCAGGCTGGTGGCGCCGTTTCCGGCACGGCCCTGATAGCCGAAGGTCCACGGCTGGTATTCCCCGCCGCCGAGATACCAGAGATCGGTGCCACTGGCGAGGCGCAGAGCGTGCGCTTCGCTGTGAATCGTGATCCGACGATGGGGACTCAGCGTAATCATTCCGAAGCGGTCAACATTGTTCATCATGTTAAAGAACGGGAACCGCGCATACGGACGTGCGGTGGGTAAGAGCTGGAAGAAGGTGCCATGTTTACCATCGTTGGGATCCTTGTCGCCCGAGCCATAGTAATAGCCGCCGCGGATCCATGGTTTGAGGGCAGGCAATATTTTTGGCTGGAAGCCCGCTTCGCCGTCGCCCATGCTGGCACGCTGAGTCTGTACACCCCAGTTGCCGGTCTGGAGGGCGAACTCGCCCATGATGTCAAAGATTCCCGCCGCCGTTTTCGTGGCGTTCACATAGTGCGCGCCGTACGTCCAGATGCGGATGTTGGCGTGATCGGCGGCTTTGGCTGCCGCGGGCCGGTTGTCAATTTTCACAACCGGGCGAAAATCGTCGTAGTAGATACCGAACAGGCGAAATTCACCGGTGTTGGCCGCGTTGTGTACTTGCCGCGTCAGGGAGCCATAACCGAAGGTAACGTCACTCCAGCCCCAGCCATCCACCTGAAACACGCCGCGGGTCGGCACGGCTCCGATCAGTGTGTAATTAATGTCCGGCTTGTTGTAGACGAGGTGAAAGCCATCGAAGCCACGCATGACATCGGTAAATGTGAAGGGCCCAATGAGGCGCTGCTGGATGCGGTCACGTTTAATAATCGCGATCGTGGGGTCTTTAGCGACCACTTCTCCGCCGTCCTGAAAATCAAAACGCCCGAGTTGCAGAGTGCTTGCTTCCGACCCAAAGACGTTGTGAAAGCGAATAAAAGCCTTGCTCGGAAATAAGAAAGCAGTATTCGATTGCTTGCTATTGGCGACGTAGTACGACGCGCCTTGTCCCAATTGACCCTGTGCTCCGGTGGCTACGGAATTGGATGGCAAATTCAGCAGGACGGGCGTCTCAATCTCAAATGTCCAGTCGAAGAGATGCAGGTTCTGGCTGAGGCCGAGCCGAATTGTGGCGTCGTCAAAGGTGTATTTCGGATTGGTTGCCGAGCTGGGCGTGAACCAACGCCAATCTTCCAGGCGATCGCGAATGTTGCCGGTGAATGTCACCGAGCCAATTTGTATCGGCTCATAGGCCTGTTGGGCTTTGAGACAAGGATCGATTGCGAGAGTTGAGAGCACCGTGAAACAAAACAACTTGCCGGACATTGATCAATAATGGACGGGAGTCAGGGCGCTCGTCCATAGTGCTTTCTAACTAGATCGCCACATCTGGCTGTATCTCGGCATGCGATGCGCCTCAAACCGACCGACCGGAGCCGGTGATAGTCGAACGTAGTTTTCCTGGAGCGCGCATTTTCCGACCAACGGCCGATAAGAGAAGAGGGATTACTTGGCAACATGAGAAAACTCCTTCAGATATGGCCATCCTTATGAGTGCCATAGGGAGAACGAAACACAGTCGTCTTACTCTCGGTACGCGGCTCCTTGCGGTTTTTGCGGCTATGTCCGCGCTGATTCTGACGCTCGTGTTCATTTACGTCGCGTCCTACAAGCAATCGAGCCGCGTGCTGGATGCGGTATTGCATCTCTACAACAAGAAGCTGGATATCGGCGCTCAGGTGGAACTTGCCACGACCGAAATGCAAGGGGCCCAGCGGGGTCTGATGCTGTCTTATGCAATGCACGACCCGGGGGCCGCGGTTCAGTACATCAGGCTTTACGCCGACTCCCAGGCAAAAATCGATGGACTACTCTCCGAGTTGCCTTCACTTCAGCTGACCGACACTGAACGAATCTCAATGAAAGAAATTCGGAAGAATCGAGACGAGTGGGCTCCTCGATTCGAGAAACTTGTGGAGACGTGCCAAGCCGGGGACATCGCCGCCGCCTATCGGTTACGGAATGCCAACAAAGTACTTTCCGCGGCTATGCATGCAAGCGCCACTTCCCTGGTTGAGGAGCAGAGAAAAACTCTGGAGGCGGCGCACACGGCGCAAGCAGCCTCCGTTGCGGAATCGAACTGGATCGCTTTGTTTGTAATCGCGTTTTCGATGCTGCTCGGTATTACGGTGGTTCAGGTGGTTCGTGGGATCAGCCATCAACTGAGGCTGTCGATTGTGAATCTCCATGAAGGAGCGAATCAGGTTGCCCAGACTTCTGGACAGATCTCGTCTTCGAGCCAATCCCTGGCACAAGGCGCCAGCGATCAGGCGGCTTCCCTCGAGGAGACTTCCACTTCGAGCCAGGAAGTGGCAGCCATGGTCCACAGAAATGCCGCCAGTGCTCAAAACGCCGCGAATTTCATGAGTTCCATGAATGAGTGCGTGGTTGATGCAAACAACACATTGGCCGATATGATCGTCTCGATGCAGGAGATAGGCAAGTCCAGCGGGAGAATCTCAAAAATTATCCGTGTAATCGATGAGATCGCGTTTCAGACGAACATCCTGGCGTTGAACGCCGCAGTAGAAGCAGCACGTGCGGGCGAGGCCGGAATGGGATTCGCGGTGGTTGCAGACGAAGTCCGCAATCTGGCACAGCGCAGCGCCCAGGCAGCCCGGGATACCGCCGAACTGATCGAAGAATCGATGGAAAGATCCAACGCCGGCAGCACGAAGTTAAGCGAAGTTGCCGCTTCGATTCACGCAATTACCGAAGGCACCATCAAGGTGAAAGGTCTGGTAGATGAGGTCGAGGCCGCCAGCAGGGAACAAGCGCAGGGTATCGAACAAATCTCAAAGGCCGTTTCCCGGATAGGAGATGTCACGCTGAGGACGGCCGCCAGCGCGGAGGAGAGCGCGGCCGCCAGCGAGGAACTCAACGCGCAGTCTCACGCTTTGGTAGCCGTTGTCGGCGAATTGCAGAGAATGGTGGGTGTGCGTCTCCGTGCGTCCCGCCGTATCGCCCGATCGTGGGCACGGCAAAACACCGTTAGTCCTTAGCTGGTAACGGCCGGATGCAGTTTCCCTCCGTTTTCAACAGCCTTGATCCCATACTTCCATCTACAATGAGAACTTCGGATTGCTGTCTATAGGGGCGGCTTGCAGTCCTAAGGAGATTGGCAATGAAAAATTCAGCCCAAGGTCTGCTGGCATTTGCTCTGATTCTGGTCCCGATCACGATGTTTGCCCAGGGAGAAATGGGGAGCATAACGGGCAAGGTGAGGAACCCCATCGGCGGCCCCGTGGCAGGCGCTTCGGTCCAGGCGACAAACGTCTCAACTCGGGAAGTTTATAAAGCCACGAGCACAGCGCAGGGGGCCTATACTCTGACGAATCTACCTTCGGGCTCTTACGATGTTTCAGTCACGCTTCCGGGAGTCGCGCCGTTTTTATTGAAAGGCGTCGAAGTCAGTGCGAGCAAGACCGTCCCCAGCGACATTGATCTCAAAGAAGGAACCCAGCTCAGTACCCTGGGCGAGGATCCTCTATCAATTGCGACCGATCTGGAACGGCACCATCCTCCCAGCGGACCAACGCCTCGCACGTTTGAGGGGAAGCCGGATCTCTCGGGGGTGTGGTGGTCGCCGAGGACTATCGATCCAGGCAAGCCGGAGTTTCTGCCCGCAGCCGTCGAAATCACAAAAAAGCGTGTCGAAGACAATCGCAAGGACAGCCCTCCGGCGCACTGCCTGCCGAATTCCGTAATCCGGATCGGCCCGTTGTATGAGTTGGTTCAGGCGAAATCCTATTTGGTGATGATCTCCGACGACGACAGCCCGGGCTTCCATCAGATCTATCTGGATGGGCGATCGCATCCCAAAGAGCCGGACCCTCAGTGGTACGGGCATTCGATCGGACACTGGGAAGGTGACACTTTGGTGGTGGATCGGGTGAATTTCGAAGCAAGAGTCTGGTTGGATCTGGACGCGCATCCCCACACGGACCAACTGCACGTGATCGAGCGATATCGCCGAATCGACTTAGGCCATCTCGAGACGGAAGTTACGGTAGAGGACCCAGGTGTGCTGGCGAAACCCTGGACCATGAAACGGGTATCCGATCTGGCTGCGGGAGAAGAGATCCGTGAGTACATCTGCGCGGAAGATAACCGGGATGTCGAGCATCTGGTTGGGCGCTGAATTTACGAGAGAGACTCAAAGCTATGAATAAAATCAGAATGGCCATTGGCCAATGCGCTCTCGGTGACTTTAGCGGACGGGCACGTGTTGCTAACCCGTGACGGCCGCGGCGGTGGCGGGTAAGGATGCCACATCTTTCCGTTTTCCGGTTCTATAGAGAGTAAACAGCACGGACGCAGCGACCAGCAGGGCACCGCCGGTAAAGAGCCACTCCGTGCGCGTGTGGGCGGTCTGCTGGAGCGTCCACACAAACTGTAAGACACAAAGCGTGGAGACAAAATAAAGAACTTTGATTCGTGGCAACTTAGTTACCAGCCATGTCCCAATCGGCGCCCCGAAGATTACGATGGGGCCCGCCGCCAGCCAGTTATACAGTGCATCGCTGTCGATGTCACCCAGATGAAGATGAAGGAAGGCGCCTTCGATGGAAGCCAGGGCTGCCGCGGCTACCGCCGTAGGAATGGCGATCTTAAGATCCGTCCGGAACACCAGCACCATGAGCGTGTAGACCGCCATTTCTACGCCTACCCCGATCATCGATGCCATGGTCCCACCGATCAGACCCGCCACACAGCCGACCAGTTCGGCGTTCAGAGTCTCACCGGGTCCGCGGCCTTTCAGCCCGCAGATTTCGGTATTGCGTAGCAATGTCAGCACCCCGAAACTCATCCATAGACAGGAAAACAATAGTTTGACCAGGCCCGCCTGAACGTGCGGGGCGATGAGAAAGGTTCCGATCCCGAAGCCGATGGCGGCGCCGGCAGTGCTACCGACAAGGATTCGAACCGGAATCGGTACGCGGCGGCCAATCATGAAGATCAGGGCTGAGGTCATGCCAAGGGCTTGAATGATCAGGCCAAAATTCCTGGCGTTATTCGGATTCTGGCCGAAAACCAGGACAAGGATTGGAAATGCAACGGTACCGCCGCCCATAGGGGTGGAACCGGCAACCAGGGATCCCGCGATCATTACGAGCGCCATCTGCCAGTGGTGACGAACCCCATCCCAGAAACCGAAGCGGGTTACGAGAAGAAGCCAGATGAGTAAAAACGCGGTTACGTAAAGCTTCCAGTAGCGCATGGCGCCTCCCTGGGCGGGCGCGATGCGAGCAGCGGTAGCTGTGGCCATTCGCTTAGTTTGATTTATTTTCGGGAAAACATCAAACTTTTCCCATAAAACGGACTCGCCGGCGTCGTAGCATAATTGATTTGGATTAGGTTTCGTCGAGCAGGAGGAACAATGCGAACGTTCATGGCGATGTTAGCTACTACTCTTTTGGGATCAGGATTGATCTCGACATCGGCATTTGGGCAAGCCGAGGTCGCGGGTATGTGGGTAGCGCAATATCACGAAGACCAGCCGGAGCGTGTACCGGGACCCGAGTTGGGTGACTATCTGGGACTTCCCATTAACGATGCAGCGCGGATGAGAGGCGAGACTTATAACTCCTCAATCCTCACTTTGCCCGAGTTTCAGTGCAGGCCGCACCCTTCCGACTATGGAGACCGGCATTCCCACGTACGTATCAGCTTGCAGCTGGACCACGCAACGCAGGAGCCGATTGCCGTCCTCACACACCGCGAGTGGCAGGCACAGGAAAGAACGCTCTGGCTGGACGACCGTCCGCACCCGCCGGATTATGCGGCGCATACCTGGCAGGGATTTTCCACCGCCAAGTGGGACGGCTACAACAATCTCACCATTTTCACCACACATCTGAAAGAGAGCTACATCCGTCGGAATGGAATGCCGCGCAGCGACCGCTCGACCGTAGTGGAACATTTTGTCCGGCACGGCCAGTATCTGACGATAGCCACGATCGTGAGTGATACGGTCTATCTGACCGAGCCGCTCATCAAGACGTCGGATTACCTGCTGGACCCCTCGCATGTGATGCCGCCCTATCCCTGCGACTATGTGCAGGAAGTGGTGCGGGCGAAGGGTGCGGTGCCGAGTTATTTGCCCGGAACGAATCCGTTCACAACCGAATTTGCCGAGCACTACCATCTGCCGGTGATCGCGACGCGCGGCGGAGCGGAAACCATGTATCCGGAATTCCGGAACAAGATCCGAAACGCGGCTCCCGCCAGTGTGACTTCGACAAAGGCGAGTAAATAGGATTACCTTTTTATCTATGACAATCAGTTCACCTATGACAATCAGCGGGATGCTGCTTCCTGAATTCGATCAGGAAATGAGCAGCACGAGAAAGATTCTGGAGCGGGTGCCGGAAGACAAATTCGGCTGGAAGCCGCACGAAAAATCAATGAGTCTGGGCCGGCTTGCCAGCCATATCGCGGAAATGCCGAACTGGGCCGTAGAAACCATCAATCGCGACAAACTGGAATTTACGCCTGGGGTAAAGCCGTATCTGGCTACCTCGAGCGCGGAGCTTCTGGAGGGGCTGGATGCCAAAATCGTACTCGCTCGCGCCGCGATCGAGGGCGCTTCCGATGAGCACCTGATGCAGCCCTGGAGCTTGATTTACGGCGGCCATGTAGTGTTTACCATGCCCCGTGCCAACGTATTGAGAAGTGTTGTGATGAACCATCTGATTCATCACAGAGGACAGTTGAGCGTATACCTCAGGCTCAATGATGTAGCGATTCCGGGAATGTACGGACCGTCGGCTGACGATTCTCGTTAGAGAATGACACACGATAAGGGCTATGGGGTGTCGAGGGTGCTTTCGAGCAGACTCGACATCCGCTCCGATTGATTGCGAAATTCCTCGAGTTGTTTCTCTACAGTTCGCAGCCGGTCGGCCAGGTGAAAACATGCCAGCACGGCTACCCGGGCTGAATCGCCATGACCGCCCCGGCTGGCGATAGCGGTCATGAGTTCGTCAATCTGATGGGCAATCTCTTCTGCCTCGCGGGCATCTTCAGCAACAATCGAATAAGGCTGATTGAAGATGTGAACCCGAACTGGCTGCTTTGGCATACGCGGGCTTCCCGCTTCCAGAGACTTAAGCTGCGCCGAGCTGATCGATGTGGCCGATCAGTTTTTCGAGGCGGGTGCGTACCTGCTGGCGCTCGGCCTTGAGGGCGGCGAGCTCCTCGGCAAGATCGGAGTTAAGCTTTTCAGTGTCTTCGAGCGACGCCTGGGTAGACGCCAACTCGGCCAAAGCGGCTTCCTTTTCCTGGCGAAGCCGGTTGACCAGCGCTACCGCACGCTGAATTCGCTCTTCGAGGTGACTGAGAGCGTCGGTTTCCAGCTCTTGCGTAGCCATTAGCCTTGTGCGGTGGCGAGAGCCGCCTTAACCTGTTCCGTGATCAGCGCAAACTGGGTTTCATCAGCCGAGGCTGTTTCCGCCAGAACTTTGCGGTTAAGATCGAGACCGGCCAGCTTGAGGCCATGCATATACCGGCTGTAGGACAAGCCGGCAGCACGGGCCGCCGCACTGATGCGGACAATCCAAAGGGACCGGAAATCCCGCTTCTTGCGTTTGCGTCCGGTATAGGCGAACTTGAGCGCTCTTTCGACCGCTTCCTGGGCCGACCGGTGCAGTTTGCTTTTTGTAAGAAAATAGCCCGACGCGAGGTCGAGTGTCTTCTTGCGGCTGGCACGCCGCTTAGTACCACGTTTTACTCTGGGCACGTTTCGTCTCCTGGTTGGTTATTGAATGACGCGGCAGCACGGGCACGTGCGGTGGCTCCGGTTGCTCGCTAGGGGATTTCTCCCGGTTTTACACGACCCCTAGTAGGGAATCATGCGCCGCAGTACAGCCTGATCGGCGGTATCCGCGACTACACCCTTATGCAGTTTATTCTTACGTTTGCGCGGCTTGGAGGTCAGAATGTGGCGGGCAAATGCATGTTGCCGAACCACCTTCCCGGTTCCGGTTTTTTTGAACCGTTTGGACGCGCCTTTGTGTGTCTTCAGTTTAGGCATGACAGTATTTTCAGGAAACCTCGATTCTAGCACAAAGGGCGGTGCAGTCCGCGTCAGGTGACCCGTTACAATGGGGACCAGTAATGCCGCTTAACGGGGATACGCTGGGTTGTTTTGCGCTGGTCAGCTATATCCCGGAACCTTTAGCCGGCTTCCTCGACCGTCTGCAAATTGAATTGATTCCCAACACAAAGCCTCGAGCGCACGTCACTATCCTCCCGCCGCGGCCCTATTGCGGGGAAATAAAGAAGGCTATCGAAACCATCCAGCAGGAGGCCCGGGAACTGGCTCCGTTCACGGTTGAACTGGGCGACATTGAAATCTTTCCCCAATCAAACGTGGTCTACCTTGGCATCCGGGCGGGCGCGGCAGAGCTGAAAGCGATGTATTACGCGCTGAATCGTGGTCAATTGGCTTACAAAGAGCCCTTTGTCTACCATCCCCACATTACTCTGGCGCAAAATATCGGCGCGGAAGAAGCCAGGCGGCTGGCTGCCCTGGTCAGGGAACGTTGGGAGGCCTGGGATGGGTCCCGCAGTTTCACTGTCAGCCTGATGCTTTTTGTGCAACATGTTGCGCACGACATCTGGGCCGATGTGGCTCCGGCCCCGCTGCTTAGCGAGTTTCCGGTGGCCCGCGAAGCGGTTTAGCGCCTCTTCTTTGCCGACTTGCCGGCTGGCTTACCCAACGGCTTCTTAACTCCTTTTTGTACTGGTTTTTTTACGAGGCTTTTCGCGGATTTGCCGGATGCCGGCTGCGGTTTTGGCTCCAGCGCGAGGCGGGCGACCTCGTCCATCGTGTGCACATAGTGGATCTTCATGTCACCGAGCTGTTCGGCCTTCAGATCTTCCTTCACGTTGATTTCGTTGTCAGCCGGCAGAATGACCTGAGTCACTCCGCTTCGCTTCGCCGCCAGAACTTTTTCCTTGACCCCGCCAATGGGAAGTACCTGGCCGGTCAAAGTGATCTCACCAGTCATGGCGAGATTTTGTTTCACGCGGCGCTCCGTGAGCATGGAGAGAAGAGCGGTAGCCATGGTGACACCGGCCGAAGGTCCATCTTTGGGGATGGCGCCGGCCGGCACATGGACGTGAATATCGCTTTTGCGGAAGACGTCCTGGTCAATGCCGAAGGTGGCCGTATTGGCGCGAACCCAGGTGAGCGCGGCCTGGACGGATTCCTGCATAACGGAGCCGAGCTGGCCGGTCATAATCAGACCCTTGCTGCCGCCGGGCATACGGCCCGCTTCGATGAACAGGACGTCACCGCCAACAGGGGTCCACGCGAGGCCAACCGCTACGCCCGCGCGGCGTGTGCGCTCGGCAACTTCGGTATCGGGACGGAAACGAGGAGCACCCAAAGCTTCTTCGACAAACGGAACGGTGACTTCGACGACCGGAGACTTGCTCTCGGCGTAGCGTCGGGCTACTTTCCGGCAGACCGTACCGATTTCCCGTTCCAGATTGCGAACACCGGCTTCACGGGTGTAGCGGCGGACGATGAAACGGACGGCATCGTCGGCAAACGTAAGAGGCCGGGCCCGATCGTCGGGAGAACCGCTGTCGAGACCGTTCTCCGTGATTTGCCGGGGAATCAGGTAGCGAAACGCGATCATCACTTTTTCCTGCTCGGTGTAACCCTGTAATTCGATGACTTCCATGCGATCGCGGAGGGCATCGGGGATGGTGTCCAGCACGTTGGCCGTGGTGATGAAGAGAACACGGGAGAGATCGAACGGGACATCGAGGTAGTTGTCGCGGAAGGTCGAATTCTGTTGCGGGTCCAGCACTTCGAGCAAGGCGGAAGCAGGGTCGCCGCGGAAGTCCCGGCCGAGCTTGTCTACTTCGTCGAGAACAAAGACGGGGTCATTGGCTCCGGCACGGCGCAGGGCTTGAATAATCTGACCGGGAAGGGCTCCGATATAGGTGCGGCGATGCCCGCGGATTTCGGCTTCGTCGTGCATCCCACCCATGGAGATGCGCTGGAATTTGCGGCCGAGCGAACGGGCGATGGAGCGGCCGAGGGAAGTTTTCCCTACTCCAGGAGGGCCGACGAAGCAGAGGATCGGACCTTTAATCTGCGGCTTAAGTTGCATGACCGCAAGGTAGTCGAGGATGCGATTCTTGACCTTTTCGAGATCGTAATGATCTTCGTCGAGAATTTCGGCCGCACGCGAAACGTTCACCGATTCCCCGCTGGAGATGGCCCAGGGAAGCGAGATCAGCCATTCGAGGTAGGTGCGCGAGACGTTATGCTCGGGCGACATGGCGTTGATGCGCTCAAAACGCTTGAGCTCTTTCAGCGCCTCCTGCTTGACTTCTTCCGGCATGCCGGCTTTTTCAAGCTTTTCGCGGAGTTCTTCCGATTCCTGTTCGCGCTCCTCCCCTTCCCCCAGTTCTTTCTGGATAGCTTTTAATTGCTCGCGCAGATAGAACTCGCGCTGGCTTTGAGAGAGTTGTCCCTGGACCTGCGACTGGATTTTCTGGCGCAGTTCGAGCAGTTCGACCTCACGGGCTAATTGCTGATTGATGAACTGAAGGCGCAGGCGGGCATCGCTTTGTTCGAGGACGGACTGGCGGTCGAGATGGCTCAGGCTCGGCAGGGTACCGGCGATGAAATCAGCGAGACGGCCCGCTTCGGTAATATTTCCGGCTGCGGTGGAGACTTCATCCGAGAGATTGGGCGCGGCAGCCACGATCTGGGCAAACTCGCCCAGAACATTCTGGCGGAGTGCGGTCAATTCCGGTGTCATGTCCGGCTCAATTTCGGGAAGCCGGTCGACACGGGCGCGCAGGAAGGGCTCGCTGGAAGTCCATTCGCGGACGCGCATCCGGGAAATACCTTCGCAGAACAGGAGCTGGCCTTCGCGCATGCGCACGATTTTGTGAATGATGGCGACCGTGCCGACATCGTGCAAATCGGTAGGACCGGGCACGTCAGTCCTGGGATCGATCTGCGAAATGACTCCGATCAGGCGGTTCTCACCGAGAGACTCGATCAGCGCAACGGAAGTGGGCCGCCCAACACTAAGGGGAAGGAGGGCGTTCGGGAAAAGAACGGTGTCGCGAACCGCGAGTACGGGGATCTCTTCGCCATCCCCATCGGCATGGAATGCGGGTTCCGGTTCAGGTTCGAAAATTTGGGGAGGAGTCGAAGCGATCTCGGCTTCAAGCGTTTCCATGTCTACAGGGTAGACTGTCCGGGCCAAATAAAGCGGCGACTCGCAAACTATTTGGCGGCGGGGTAGCACCCAAAGACACGAAGCATATCGGCCACTTCCGCCAAATGCCCCAATGCATTGCGCGATGCCGGATCGTCCACATGACCGAGGAAATCGAGGTAGAACAAATACTCCCATGGCTTTCCGCGCAAAGGGCGAGACTCGATTTTGGTCAGGCTCAGGTCGCGCAGGGCAAAGGCGCTCAAGGCACGGAAAAGCGCGCCGGGATAATTACGGACGGTGAAAACCAGTGAGGTTTTCCACTTCTGGCCGGCAATTGCCTGGGGGGTCGTGGCTTTAGATTTCCGGGGATTCGGTTTTTCCAGCAGGAAAAACCGCGTGAAATTCTCGCGATCGTCTTCGATGGACCGGCGGAGGATTTTGCCTCCATAGATCTCAGCAGCGGCCGCGGAGGCGATGGCCGCACCACCGGCGGGTTTATCGCGCATGATCATTTTCACGCTGCCCGCGGTGTCGTAGAACGGCGTCCGCTCGATTTGCGGGTTCTCTTCGAAAAAGCGCCGGCACTGATTGAGCGCAACGGGGTGGGAATAGACCTTTGCGATGTCGGCGAATTTGAGGTTGGGCGGGGCGATCAGGTTGTGGACGATACGGACGAAAGTCTCACCGCGGATCTCCAGACCGTATTTCAGCAGGTGATCGTAGTTCTCATGAACGGAGCCATGCAGAGTGTTCTCGATGGGTATGGCGGCGGCATGGCACTTGCCGTTTACGACCGCAAGGAACACGTCCTCAAATGTTTCAATGGGTTGCGGAGTGTATTCGCCGCCGGATAATCGCTCCGCCGCGGACTGACTGAAGGCGCCGAGTTCGCCCTGAAACGCGATACGTTTTTTCATGACCCGCCTGGCGTCCTTTTCATGAATCGTTGCGTTTCGAAGCAGATTCGGGGCCCTGCCAGCGCCGGGCTGAGGGATCCGGCAGTCCCAGGAGATCGAGTATTCGGTCAAGACTGGAATCGACGAGGTCCTCCACGGTTGCAGGGTGATTATAGAAGCCTGGGATGGGAGGCGCAATCACTGCGCCCATTTCGGTGAGCTGGCACATGGTTCGGAGATGGCCGAGGTGGAAGGGCGTTTCGCGCACCATCAGGATCAGGCGGCGGCGCTCTTTGAGGGCCACATCGGCGGCGCGAATCATCAGGTTCGAGCTGATGCCATGGGCGATAGCTGACATCGTATGAATGGAACAAGGGGCGATTACCATTCCGTCCATCAGGAAAGAACCACTGGCAAGCGGGGAAGAAATGTCCTCGACAGGCCAGACGAACTGAGCACGGGCCCGGAGATCGGCTGCCTTCTTGCCGGTTTCGAGCCACAGAGTCTTTTCGCCGGAGCGGGTGAGGATCAGGTGGACTTCGTGCTGTTGAGCCGCGAGGCGGTCCAGAAGGCGGAGGGCGTAGATCGCGCCGCTCGCACCCGTTACCCCAACGACGATTTTCAGCGGACCCGGCTGCATAGCTGTTCTGATTTCGGAACGTACATTTGTAATATGTATTGATGCCGGAACAGCCAAAAGCTATAATTCGACCTAAGAGGCTTACCGTTGGCTCAGGCGCCCGCCCTACACGTCCCGAGACAGGATCATAGCATGGATGATGCGGGCCAGCGCCTGCGAAAAGCCCGAGAACGGCTCAACCTCAAGTTCCGGGATGTGGAACAAGCGAGTCAGTTGATTGCGGAACGCAGGGACAATCCCGAGTTCGTTATTCTGATCAGCCGCCTTTCCGATATCGAGAACCAGGGGACGGTACCTTCGATCTACCGTTTGTACTCCCTTTGTTGCATTTACCGGCTGGATTTGTACGAAGTGCTGGGATGGTACGGGGTTCCCCTCGACAAGCTGGCAGCGGATGCGGGCCTGATTCATATCGAAAAAACCCATGCGGTGAATCTGAACCCGGATGCCGGCGCGGAGGCATTACTGCCTATCTCGCTCGACCCGGGTATCGATTTGCGGCGAACATTTTTCGTCAGTGAAATGGTCCAGCGGTGGGGCAAACTGCCGCTGGCTCTGGTGGGTGGTCTCGATGTCCGCAAGTTCCGCTATGGGTTTGTGGGGACGGAAGACTGGAGCATGAATCCGGCGATTCCGCCGGGGACGCTGCTGATTATCGATGACTCGAAGCGCAGGGTTCAGAGTGGCGGCTGGCGCAGCCTGAGTGAGCGTCCCATCTATTTCTTCGAACATCGCGATGGATTTTACTGCCGCTGGGCGAGTCTGCGGGATGGGGTAATGAGCCTGCTGCCGGATCCGGAATCGGAAGCGCCGGTGCTCAATTTCAGTTTCCCGGGCGAGATCGAAGTAGTCGGCCAGGTGGTGGGACTGGCTATGAGTCTGGATCTCGAGCGTCCACGCCGAGTTCGACCCTGAGCGCTTCGAGCACGATACCGAGATCGGCGTAGAAGAGGTCACGCTCCACGTCGCGGGATTCCGGGGGAACCCAGGTTTTATAAGGCTCGAGTTTGAGCCAGTTGTAGAGAATTTCGCGCGGGTCTCCATCGAGGCCAGAGAAGTATTCTTCCAGCTCCTCTTTTTGACGGGGCAGACCCAGACAGAGCCACTCCTGAAAAGATTCCTGATGGCTGCGGTTTAAAATCTGGTCCGCATCCTGATCGCCGATGCGCTGGGCGAGGCCAAAGTGCCGGTAGGTATTGGTGTTGGCATCGCGCAAAGAGGCGAGATAGGCCAGGCGTCCCAGCAGAGTCGGGATTCCGGCCAGAGTGCGATGCCACGATCCTCGTGCCGCCGCTTCACGCTCGGGAATCAAGAAGAAACTCCACTCGGCGATTGTACAAAGGTCAGGGCTTCTTCGGCCAGACTGGCGGGAACTCCGGTTTCCCAGGTGGGATAGAGCAGATTCACGCCGAGGATTCTGCGGATGCGGGAGCCATCTACTTGCCGGCCGGTAGTGAACTGAGGTGCAGCGGCGATTTCGGGATAGGCTTCGGGAGGATTTCCGTGGGGATGATTTTGCCGACACCATTGGATAATTTCGTCGGACGCGCAGGGTTTTTCATCCGCCACAGGCCAGGCTCCCTCGATTGTGGAGAACAGGCCCGCATCCACCATGGCGGCCAGATCGTCGACGTGGATGCGGCTGACCAGTCCGGAGCCTGCACCGCGAGGAGGGCGACCTTCCCTGGCGGCCACGTGCACTCCCCTGCCCGGGCCGTAAATAGCGGCGGAGCGCAGGATGAGGCTCGACCAGGCTCCGGCGGTGATCCAATTTTCCTCTTCGAAACGGCGGATTCCGCGAGGATCTTCGGGCGCAGGCTGGGTGTGTTCGTCGACTGTAGTTTGATTCCCGTAGACGCCCGTCGAAGAGATATACACGATGCGGGTGGGCGCCGCGGCGGTGATTTTTTGCCTTAAAGCCTGGTTATCCGGGGGATCGAGCGGTGGAATGGTGTGAACAACGAGGGCTCCGGTGGGGATTGAAGACACATCGGCGTCGCGACCCGGAGCGACGACGGGAATCCCACGTGCGATTAATCGCTGAGCGACACGCTTACCCGTGAAACCCAGTCCGAATATGACCACCATCTCAGCCCATTGGAGCACGGAACACACGTTATACTGCGCTTGAATGTTGCAGCCCAATATTTTTCGTGAATACGATATTCGCGGTATCGCAGACGTAGAACTGACCGATGACGGGGTGAGCGCGCTCGGACAGGCGATCGGCACGTGGATGATCCGGCGGGGATCGCGGAAGATCACTCTGGCGCGCGACTGCCGTCTTAGCTCGCCACGGCTGCATAAAGCGCTGCTGGGTGGGCTGCTGGCATCCGGCTGCGAGATTACGGATCTGGGTGTGGTTCCGACTCCCCTGCTCTACTACTCGGTATTTCACCTGAAAGCGGATGGCGGAGTGATGATCACGGGTAGCCATAATCCGGCGGATTACAACGGGTTTAAGACGATGTATGGGGACGGAACCATACATGGCGGGGATATTCAGGAGATTCGCAGGCTGATTGAAGCGGGCGATTTCGAACAGGGCGCGGGAACTGTGAAGTCGTTCGACATCACGGCGCCTTACGTCGATGAGATTGCCGCGCAGTTCAAGCTGCCGAAGCGCGTGAAGGTTGTGTCGGACGCGGGCAACGGTACGGCGGGGCCGATCGTACGGCGGATTTTCGAACGGCTGAATTGCGAGTCGGAAGAATTGTTCTTTGAGATGGATGGGCGGTTTCCGAATCACCATCCGGATCCGACGCAGCCGGAAAACCTGGCGCATCTGATCGCCGCGGTGTGTGAGGCGAAGGCCGACGTCGGGCTGGCGTTTGACGGCGATTCGGACCGGATCGGCGCAGTGGATGAGACGGGTGAAGTGCTTTATGGCGACCAGCTCATGATCATCTACTCGCGGGAGATTCTTTCGCGTAAGCCGGGCGCGACGATTATCGGCGAAGTGAAATCGTCACAGAACATGTATGACGACATTCGGAACCATGGCGGCAATGCAGTGATGTGGAAAACCGGACATTCGCTGATCAAGGCGCGGATGAAGGAAACTCATGCGGAACTGGCGGGCGAGATGAGCGGCCATATGTTCTTCGCGGATCGCTATTACGGATTCGACGATGCAATCTATGCGGCGTGCCGGCTGCTCGAAATCGTGTCGAACTCGGGCACGACACTGTCATCGCTGCTGGCAGATTTGCCGAAGACACTGACTACGCCGGAACTGCGCGTCGATTGCGCCGACGATCGGAAGTTCGCTGTCGTCAAGGCAGTGAAAGAACGGTTCCAGCGCGACTACGATGTGATCGATATCGACGGCGCGCGGGTGAATTTCGGACGAGGCTGGGGATTGGTACGGGCGTCGAATACACAGCCGGTTCTGGTGCTGCGATTTGAAGCGCAGACGGCCGAGTTGCTGGCGGAGTATCGCAAGACGGTGGAGGACGCCGTGGCGGAAGCGCAGGAAAAGTCAGCCCAGATGGCCGTCTGAATTAAACTGCTACGCGATAATAGTGACGGGCGCTGGGGGAATTCCGCAGCACTTGTTCAATGCCGCTAACGCAATTCGATCCTCTGATCGCCGAATGGTTCGAGAGCCGGTTTGGAAAACCGACGGAGCCGCAGATCGCGGGGTGGCCGGAGATTGCGGCGGGCCGGGATGTACTGATTTCGGCGCCTACGGGTTCCGGTAAGACGCTAGCCGCTTTTCTGATCTGCCTCGACCGCCTGGTGCGCGCGGCACGCACCAATTCCCTGCCCGATGAAACGCAGGTGGTCTACGTTTCGCCGCTCAAAGCCCTTTCGAACGACGTTCATAAAAATCTCGAAACTCCTTTGGCGGAAATCGCTGAACTGGCCGTGCAGCGTCGCGTACCGCTGGCGCCGATCCGGACGATGGTGCGGACAGGGGACACGCCTGCGTGGGAGCGGCAGCGCATGGGGAAGCATCCGCCGCACATTCTGGTCACTACGCCCGAGTCCTTGTTCATTCTGGTTACCGCTGCAAAATCGCGGTTGATGTTGGGGAATGTACGGACCGCAATCGTGGATGAAATTCATGCGATCGCGGACGACAAGCGCGGATCCCATCTGGCGCTGACGCTGGCCCGCCTCGATCACGTGACGCGTTCGACGCACGGCGCGCGCATGCAGAAGATCGGGCTTTCGGCGACGGTACGGCCCATCGAAGAAGTGGCCCGGTTCCTTTCTCCCGAAGCCGCCATCATCGACACGGGGCACAAGCGGGCGATGGATCTCGCGGTGGAGATCCCGAACGATGAACTGAGTGCGGTTGCGACCAGTGAGATGTGGGATGACATCTACGATCGGCTGGCGCGGCATATTCTCGCGGAACGCACCACGCTGGTATTCGTCAATACGCGGCGTCTTTCGGAGCGGGTTGCGCATGCGCTGGCGGAACGGGTTGGCGCCGGGACTGTATTGCCGCATCATGGCAGTCTCTCCCGGACTTTGCGACACGATGCGGAACAGCGGCTGAAGAACGGCGAACTCAAGGCCGTGATCGCGACGGCATCGCTTGAATTGGGAATCGATATCGGCACGGTGGATCTGGCGATTCAACTGGGTTCACCGCGTTCCATTGCCGTAGCGCTGCAGAGAGCGGGACGTTCGGGACACTGGGTGGGGGCTCGGCCGCGAACCATTTTCTTTCCGACGACGCGCGATGAATTGATCGAGTGCGCGGCGCTGATCCATGGGATTCGGCGCGGTGACCTGGAGGTAATCGAGATTCCGCGCAATGCGCTCGACATACTGGCGCAACAGATTGTGGCGGAGACGGCCTGCGAAGCGTGGAAGGAAGACGATCTCTATGGGCTGATGAGACAAGCCTGGCCGTATCGGGATCTTCCGCGAACTGATTTCGATGCCGTGATCGAAATGCTGTCGGATGGTATCGCTACGTCTCGGGGGCGCAGCGGTGCACTGCTGCATCGCGATCAGGTGAACCATGTTGTCCGCGGGCGGCGCGGTGCGCGACTGGCGGCCATCACATCCGGCGGTGCGATTCCGGAAAGTGCGGCATACAAAGTCATCGCGGAACCGGAAGGCAAGACGGTGGGCACGCTCGACGAAGACTTCGCGGTGGAAAGTCTTACGGGCGACGTCTTTCTATTGGGAACGCAGTCCTGGCGGATCCGGCACGTGGGTCAGGGGACGGTACGGGTTGAAGATGCGCACGGAGCTAAACCGTCGATCCCCTTCTGGCTGGGTGAAGCGCCGGGACGTTCGATGGAACTCTCGGACGCTGTCTCGCGGGTTCGGGAAACATGTAATCAAAACCCGGACGCCGCGCGTTTCCTGATGGCCGAATGCGGGCTGGATGAAGGGGCGGCGAAACAGGGGATCGCGTATCTGAACGCAGGTTCAGCGGCTTTGGGCGCGATGCCGACTTGTTCAACCGTAGTTGCCGAACGTTTTTTCGACGAATCCGGCGGCACGCAACTGGTACTGCATGCGCCGTTTGGGGCGCGGATCAATCGGGCGTGGGGGCTGGCGCTGCGCAAAAGATTCTGCCGGACCTTCAACTTTGAACTGCAGGCGGCGGCGACAGACAACGGCATCGTGATCTCGCTGAGCGAGCAGCACTCGTTTCCGCTCGAAATGGTGTTTGAATTCGTACATGCGGGTACGGCGGAAGATGTCCTCCGGCAGGCGCTGCTGGACGCTCCGATGTTTGGCGCGCGATGGCGCTGGAATGCGAGCCGGGCGCTGACGATCCTGCGGTTCCGCGGAGGTGCTAAAGTTCCGGCGCCGATTCAGCGGATGCGTGCCGAGGACCTGTTGGCGTCGGTCTTTCCCGATCAGGTGGCTTGTGCGGAAAACCTGGCAGGGCCGATCCGGATTCCGGACCATCCCCTGGTGAAGGAAACGATTTCGAACTGCCTGCACGAAGCGATGGATATCGACGGATTGCGGCACATTCTGCATGGCATGGAAGACGGGACGATACGCTGCGTCGCGGTGGAGAATGCCGCGCCTTCGGTGTTTTCGCACGAAATCCTGAATGCCAATCCGTATGCGTTTCTGGACGACGCACCTCTCGAAGAGCGGCGTGCGCGAGCCGTTCAATTACGCGGAACCATGCGCTCGGATATCTCCGGGGGCGCGGGAATTCTGGATCCGGCGGCGATCCATCAGGTTGCGGCGGAAGTCTGGCCCGAACCACGCGACGCTGACGAATTGCATGACGCGCTGCTCACGATGATCACAGTTCCGGTGACTGAGACGTGGCAGGAGTTCTACGAGGAACTCGCGGCAACGGGACGCGCATGGACATTACAGCGCGGGGGCGCAAGTTTTTGGGTCGCAACGGAGCGTCGCATCAGTGTGGCCGGCACGCCCGCCGACATTCTCCTGAATGTGCGGGGATGGATGGAATCACTGGGACCGGTGACGGCGACCGAGCTTGCAGCGCGGCTGGCACTGCCGCTCAATGAGATACAGACCGCGCTGCATACGCTCGAATCGGAAGGCCAGATTTTCCAGGGTCACTACAGGCAGCCCGCGTCAAGTGATAGGGCGCAGAGTGAGATGGGACCGAGTGAAGTGGAGTGGTGTAATCGCCGCATTCTGGCGCGGATTCACCGGCTGACGTTAGGCAAGCTGCGTCGTGAGATTGAACCAGTGACGGCAGCGCAGTTCCATCAATTTCTGTTTCGCTGGCAGCACGCCGCGCCGGGAACGGAACTGCATGGAGCGGACGGCCTGCTGCAGATCATCCGGCAACTGGCCGGCTTCGAAATTGCGGCGCCTTCGTGGGAGGCGGAAGTCTTCGCGCGCCGCGTCGTTGCTTACGACCCCGAATACCTGGACGATCTTTGTCTCTCCGGCGAAGTTGCCTGGGCACGGATGTCTCCGCATCCCGGTCTGAGCGAAGAAGGGCGGCGGGTGCGTCCGACACGAAT
>Ga0302320_10004166_pt1 | contig 32922 bp, 24 predicted proteins | sample Bog_T0_3_FD_202130 | JGI IMG/M metagenome (GOLD analysis project Ga0302320, IMG submission 202130) | Peat permafrost microbial communities from Stordalen Mire near Abisko, Sweden - Bog_T0_3 | ecosystem: Environmental > Terrestrial > Soil > Wetlands > Peat | place: Sweden: Abisko, Stordalen Mire... | reverse complement strand
CCATCGGTTTGCAGTTTGGCGGCGAGGGCGTCGATATCGATGCCGGCGCCGGCGAACTGCTTCAGCGCGGCTTCGCAATCGCCCCCGTCGTTCGGCATGATGTCGCCGATGTCGCCGTGATCGGCGAGCGCTTTCAGGGTGTTTTCGGGCATGGTGTTGACCGTGAAAGGAGCGGCGAGCGTGTGAATGTAAAGCGTGTCGGACGCGGCCGGGTCTTTGGTGCCGGTGCTGGCCCACAGCAGCCGCTGCGGACGCGCGCCGCTGTTGAGAGCGCGGAGCCAGCGTGGCGAGGCGACGAGTTCACGGTACGCCGCATAGATGCGTCCGGCGATGGCGATACCGAGCCGGTTGCGGAGGGCATCGGGAACCTTGCCGGCGACGGCGCCGTCCCAGCGGCTGATGAAGACGGAGGCGACGGAGGCCACGCCGGGCTTCAGGCCGGCTTCGATCCGCCGTTCGACGCCGCGCAGAAACGCCTCGGCCGCGGCCAGGTATTGTTCTCTTGAAAACAGGAGAGTGACATTGACCGGGATGCCGGCAAAGGTGGCTTCCTCGATGGCGGGCAGGCCCTCGCTGGTGCCGGGAATCTTGATGAAGAGGTTGGGTTGCGCGGCCTGCGCGTGCAAAGCGGTGGCGGCGGCCAGGGTGCTTTTCGTATCGTAGGCGAGCAGCGGCGATACTTCGAGAGACACAAAGCCGTCTACACCTTCGGTCCGGTCGTAGATTGGTCTGAACATGGCGGCGGCGCGGATCAGGTCTTCCAGTGCGAGGTCGAAGAATAGTTTCTCTCCCGACTTGCCCTCACTCAGGTCCTTGCGAATGGCATCGTCATAGGCGGTGCTGTTTTTGATCGCGTGGTCGAAGATGGTGGGGTTGGAGGTTAGTCCGGTCACCGAGAGCTGGTCGATGTAACCCTGCAGGGTGCCGGAGTTCAGCAGGTCGCGCGTGATGTTGTCGAGCCAGATGCTCTGGCCCAGGTTGTGGAGCGTTTGTGTTGCCTTCATGGAAATATCACCTACGGTTCCTACTTTACCTTTGAACCCGATCCGGCGGGGAAGCTATTCGATTGTGAGGGGTCCGGCGATGGCGCCTTTGCCGATATCGGCGTACCAGAGTTTGCCTTCGGCGTCCGCCGCTACGCCGCTGATTGCGCCACCTGTCATGGTTTCGAGCGCGATCGGCGTCTTTTCGCTGTGGTTATCGCTGCGCCGGACGACCGAGATGCGCTTCCCCGAGGCGATGAAAATATAGTCCCTGCCGGGAGTGATGGAGGTAATTCTCTGTGCGAAGCCGGAGACGATCGGAGTGACTTTACCGTTCTGGACCGAGACGGCGTGCACGCGGAAATCGGTGATAGGCGTCTGGTGCGTCAGATTGCCAAGGTTTGGACCAGTCGTGTTCATGTCGATGCGCAACGACGTGGGCGATTCGCTCAGCAGCAAACGCTGGCCGACCTTATCGAAAACCAGAAAGGCGGGGCGTTGCAGCTGTTCCAGGCTTTCGGCGCGCGGCGATTCGGAATCCCAGTTTTCCCAAAGCTCCAGTTTCTTCGTCTTCGACAGAAGCACGAACAGCGAGTGTCCGGCCGCTGCTATACCATCGCAGGGGGAATCCGGGGAAATGGATTTTCGACTCACTTGCCCGGTGGCGAAGGCGTATCGGAAAGCCGTGCAGCCAATTCTGGAGTTGGCGGCCACATAAACGGCGTCACTGCCGGCGGTGAGGGTTTGCACAACTTCGGGCAGCGCTACGGTGAAGAGTATGTCCTGATGGAGGCCAGTCTCGTCTTTGAAAATCCGCGAGACTTGACCCTTACTTTCCAGGACCAGGACGCCTTTGACGGGATCGGCCGTGATATCTACGGGGACCCAGTCGGGAAGGTGAAATTGCGGAGGCTGAACACCCGTCGCCGCCTGAGAAAGCTTCAGCGCGGCGAGCGCTGTCAGTGTCAGAAGCGCCAGAGTTTTCGCCAGGCCACGTGGCCCATCTTGCTTCAGTGGATAACGCATCGCGTAGCGTTAATTTTCGCACGAAACGGGAATGCGGCCAACAGGAATTAGGCGGTAAACCGTGATCAATCGAACACTAATTGCCCTTTTTCAGGACTTTGCGCTTGAAATCCGGCCAGAATTCCTTGAGCACGTTCGAGAAGGCATCGGTGCCGATCTGGGTGAACATGCGCGCCATGGTTGGGGTAAAACCGACTTCATCGGGATAGTAGGCGTTACCGATGGAGGCGGTGACGCCGTTGCCGAGAAATTCGCTGAAGTTGAAAGTGTTGGCGCCTTTGTCGGTTTTGGAAATCACGACACCGGAGGCGGCGTGCAAGGTACGGCTCCAGAATTTACCGGTGCCGCGGCGGAAAAAGCGGGGATCTTCTTTGAGCAGAACGGGTATAAACCCCTCCGTCATGTAGTTGCCGATATCCTGATCGGCAATCGCCGAGACATAACGGCGCGCGTAGCCCTTCATACCCTGACCGAACGAGGGGTTCTGATTTTCCAGCTGATAGAGGCCCGCAAACAAGCCCGCCAAAACGTAGGACGGCCCGTCGATGGTGTCTTTGGTTGCGATTGTCAGCTTCTGTTTGGCCGTCAGGGGAGAAAACGGTTGGGAACCTTCTACTGTCCGGTAATTCGGCAAAACGCCGAATATTCGCTTATCTTCGCCAGCGGATGGGGCGTTGGTTTCACTGTCCGCAGGCTGAGCGGCCGCTGCCGGGGCCGGCGTGGCGGGAGTCGGTTGCTGTGCCGCCGCCACGTGGGTCAGAAAGACCAGGCTGAAGGGCAGAATGAGAGTTCGCAGGTTCATGTTTGGTTTGTACAAAGTCTTACGCTGTAGTTTTGAAGAGCGGACCCGAGACGCTAATGATCCGATGGCTGCGTGGGCCGGAAAGTTACAGGAGTCTGGCTGGAATGCCGCAAAAGCGTGATTAAAATTACAGTTTATTTGCTACCATCTCAGTTGTCATTGATCAGGCGTGTCCTGACGGCTTCAAATTCGGAGGTGTTGAGGATGAAGTCGTCCCGTTCCTCTTTGAGTTTTCCGATGGCAAGCTGGGTCTTCCGGATGCGGTCGCTGGTGGGCGGATGCGACAGGAATAGTTTCGACACGAGGCCCGGTGTTTTGCGCTCCATCGACTGGATGCGTTCGAACATATCGATGCTGGCGTTGGGATCGTAACCTGCCAGGGAAAGATAGCCGACGCCCAGCAGATCGGCCTCGGTTTCGAAGGCGCGCGAGAAATGCAAGGCGACGACGGGAGCGGCCGCGCCGGCGGTCTGGCGGGCGGCGAAGCCACCCCAGCCCGGTATCAGGACGCCGAGGGGCACGGCGGCGAAGCGCGCCAGTTGCCCGCGCGTCGCCTGGCGGGTGGCGTGCCGTGCGGCCGCGTGGCCAATTTCATGGGCGATCACGGAGGCCAGTTCAGCCTCATTATCGGCCATCTTCATGACGCCCGAATTCACGTAGACAAAACCGCCCGGCAGGGTGAAGGCGTTGATCTCATCGGACTGAATCATTTTGACGGTCACCGGAAAATCGGCACTGGCGTGGAGGGCGAGATTCTGGCCGAGGCGGTTGATGTATTCCGAGACGATCGGGTCGGCTATCAGGTGGGACTGCTTATCCACTTCGGCGGACATCTGACGGCCCAGGGCGAGTTCCTGCGAGATCGTGTAGAGATCGATACCTTTGTGGGGATCGGCGGCGCACAGCGGCAACGCGGCGAGGAGCAGCACGGCAGCAAGAGCGATTTGTGACGACATGGTCATTGCAGACAACTCCCATGATAACGCCCCCGAAACAGGACTCATGTGACCGAATTGTAAAATTTCCGGGACGGGTTGCGGGAGATGGCTCAGGCGGGCCACGAGCCTACTGGCATTGCACGGAAGCCACGAAGCGTGCGGGGGTAGCCAGTGTTGCCGACGCCAGCCACGAGCCTTCGAGCGACAGGAATCCCATTGGAGTGACCGAGGCTGTTGCAGACGAACTGCAACTGGCCCCTGCGGCGCTGGTTGTGAGGCATGAGGGGCCGTTCGACGCGGTTAAACTGCCCGGAGACGAATAGGCAACCGTCCATGTAATGGAAGTGCCGGGAGCGTCCACCAGCAGAACGCTCAGATTCGTTAGCGTGGTGCAGCCAGGCGGAATTACCGACACCGCGCATGAGGTGCCCGAGCCGCACGAAAATGTGGTGGTCTGGCCAATGCCGAATTGGCTGAATTCGGTTCCGCCGGTAAAACCGCCCCAATTCTTGCCAATCGTCAGATAGGCGGACCCCGCCGCACCGGTGCTGCCGGCGGGTCCCGTGGCGCCCTGTGCACCGTTGCTGCCAGCCGAACCGGTTGGCCCCTGCGATCCCGTTGGTCCCGCCGGACCGGTTACACCGGCTGGCCCAATCGCCCCGGTAGCTCCCGTTACGCCGGTAGCTCCGGTAGCTCCAGTGGTCCCGGTTACGCCGGTAGCTCCGGTAACGCCGGTAGCCCCGGTAGCCCCAGTTGATCCGGCGGAACTAAGAGTAATTTCGAGAGCGGCGGGGTGACTGGTGGCGGAATTCTCCTTGCTGTCGAAAATCACATCCACCGATCCGTTGGGGGTGATGATGAAGCCATTATTGGTGGTGCCGTTGAGCCAGGACCTGACGAATGAGGAGACATCGACATGAATCCAGGCCCCGGCGCTGGACGTGCTGGCTGTGTAGGACACGGGCGGCGCGGCAGACGGAGTGTTGCTGCCGTTGACTCCCGACTCTGTCCAGGACGCATTGGCCAGGGAGACGGAAACTGTGCCTGCGGTGGCGACTGCTCGCGTGAACAGAACCAGAGTGGCACTGGTCACGTTCGAGGCGGTAGTTCCGGGCGGAAGAGTGGAAAGATCGAACTGCACCAGGGCCTGAAACGCACTCGGACTCCCTACACGAACAAATTGCTGACTTCCGTAGTTAGCAATATCGCCGGGAAGCACGTAGCTATCCTGCGTCAAAGGGACAGACTGGGCCAACGTGACGAGTGGCAACAGTGCCGTTCCGAGAAATATGAAACATCCGCGCGACCGCATCTGACCAGCATAGAGGTATTGTGGTGCGCACCACAAGTTTGCTCTAAATGCGGGGAATCCGTCATGCAGAGTTTATGAAGGACGATGGAGGTTGAAGCTTTTCGAGTCGAGAATCGACTCGAAGCCCGCGCGCGAATTGCGCAGCCTGAGCAACAAGAGGTTCGCGGTCGTCCACCGGGTCATCCGTTTGACGTCAACGTCCAGGGACGGCAGGGGCGGCGAAGGGCGCACACTTTTGATGGCTTCGAGCCTCGCCAAAACGCCGGAATCGCTCAATCCGGGCATGAGTTGAAGCTCGCGGAAAAGATCCTGCCTGAACTGCGACGCGATAGTCAGCGTTAAATAGCGACTGTCGGCATCGGGTCCGAAGATTCATAAATCGAATCGCCCTGGTACCGCTGCGGGACATTCGGGGCGAAGAAAAGGGCCGCTCCCGGCTTTATCCACGCACCGGGGGCTGTCGTTCCGTCAATCGCCGCGCTTGTCCCGGTGTTCGTCAGAACGGGGCCAAGCGGGAGTTGGGAGTTTGGCGAAGACAGACCGGGCGGGTACGGGATTGCGTTGCGCAGGGCCGCGGGAAAACCCGAATCGCCGAGACCTGCTAAGGTCACGCCGGCAATTGCGGTTGGTGCGAGGGGCCGAAGACCGATAAAGCTCCAGGCAGCGCCAAAATTCAGGTTAATGAAATATGGAGCATGTCATCACAATACGCCTCTTTTTTTGAGTATCAATACTATATGTCGAAACCGTGCGGGTATTTGATTTGTGCGGAGCGGGCGGGTCCGGTAAAATGACCAACAGGCTCCGGTGTACGCGGTTTCCCAACAAGAACGAAACAGGATGACGACCACGTCCGCCTCTACCAACGACACTTCTCCGACAGTGGCGGCCATTTCGATGGCGGCGCTGATTCCCGCTTATCAGCCGGAACCGGTGCTGATTGAAATTGTCCGGTCCCTGGGGGGCGGCGGGTTTGCCGCGGTGGTGGTGATCGACGATGGAAGCGGTCCGGACTACGCGTGGATTTTCGAGCAGGTTCGCGACGCCGGGGTCAAGGTGATCCGGCATGCGGTGAATCTGGGCAAGGGAGCGGCACTCAAGACGGGCATGAACGATCTTCTTGTTGAGTATCCTGGGCTGGCGGGCATTGTCACGGTAGATGCCGACGGGCAGCACGATCCCGCGGATGTGGCGCGTGTGGCGCACTGTTTCGCGGAGAATCCCGAGGCGCTGGTGCTGGGAGCGCGGGAGTTTTCGGGGCACGTTCCGCTGCGCAGCCGACTGGGGAATTCCATCACGCAGACGGTGATGCGCGTGGTGGCGGGGCAGCGGCTGGGGGACACGCAGACCGGGCTGCGCGCGATTCCCCGGATGCTGGTGGAGCGGATGCTGAAGGTACCTGCTCCCGGCTACGAATTCGAACTGGAGATGCTGATTGCGGCAAAGCATCTGGGGTTCGATGTGATCGAAGTGCCGATTCAAACAATTTATGAAGCGGGAAATCCGACGTCGCACTTCGAGCCTTTGCGCGATTCGATGCGGATTTATTTTGTTCTGCTGCGGTTCGGCTTCATATCGATGATGACGGCATGCCTGGACAATTTGTTTTTTTATCTCTTTTTTCGCGCCTCGGGGGTGGTGGGGGCTTCGCTGTTCGGGGCGCGCGCGATCGCGCTGGCCTTCAACTATGCGGCAGTACGCAGGGCGGTGTTTTTATCGCGGGAGCAGCATAAGATTGTCTTGCCGCGCTATCTGCTGCTGGCGCTGGCCAATGTTTGTCTCTCTTATGCGCTGATTACTTTTCTGGCCGGGTATTTCGGGGTGAGCGTGATCGCGGCGAAGATTTCGGTGGAGTCGGTCCTGTTCATCGGCAATTTCGCGATCCAGCGGGATTTTGTATTTGCACGGCGCGCGGTGCGGTCTGAGCGATGACTTCATGAACAGGAAAAGCCTTCTTTTGTTTTTCGGCATCGCGATCATTGTGACGCTGGTCTATTCGAATCACTTCGAAAACGATTTCCATTTCGACGATTTCCATAGCATCGTTCAGAACCCGTATATCAGGGATATCCACAATCTGCCGCGCTTCTTCGTGGATACGGACATGGCGAGCGTGCTGCCTTCGAACCGGGTGTGGCGGCCGCTGGTGTTCTGCTCGTTTACCATCGACTACTGGCTGGGGCACGGGCTGAAGCCGCTCTATTTTCATCTTTCGACATTTTTCTGGTTTCTGGTGCTGCTGGCGCTGCTGCTGGCGCTGTATCGCAAAGTTTTTTCGAGTGCGGGCGGAGAGGACGTGTGGTTTGCGGGCTTTGCCACTGCGTTGTTTGCGCTGAATCCGGCGATTGCGGAGACTATCAATTACATCAATCAGCGCGCCGAACTGTATTCGGGGCTGGGGGTGGTGGCGGGCATTGTGGTGTGGGGCTATGCGCCGCGCATGAGGAAATACGGGCTGTATCTGCTGCCTTTCGTGGCGGCGATGCTCTCGAAGCCGCAGGCGATGGTTTTTCCGCTGCTGCTGTTCTTTTACATCTGGCTGGTGGATGGCGACGATGCGAAGACGGCGCTGCGGCGGACGGTACCGGCGCTGCTGGCGACGGCTGTTCTGGCATGGGTGACGTTGGCGATGACGCCGAAGACTTATCTGCCTGGCGCGGCTTCGGCGTATTCGTACAGGATCACGCAGCCGATCGTTATATTTCGCTATTTTCGGACCTTTTTCCTGCCGACGGGCCTGACGGCGGATACGGATCGGGTGGCTTTCCGCAGCATTCTGGATGGCGACGCGCTGTTCGGATTCGTCTTTGTGGCCGGGCTTATTTATGCCGCGTTTCGCGCCACGCGACGGGCGGAGACGCGGCCGATCGCGTTCGGATTGTTCTGGTTTCTGCTGATGGTGCTGCCGACCTCGGTGTTCCCGCTGGCGGAAGTGGAGAACGATCACCGGATGTTCATACCGTTTGCGGGGCTGGCGCTCGCGGCGGTATGGGCTTTGGCGCTGTGGGTGCGTTCGCATTCGGTTCGCAGAGAATTTGTAGCGGCCGGATGCGCGCTGGTGCTGCTTGCCTTCGCGGCCGGCGCGTGGGAACGCAATAAGGTCTGGCGCACGGAAGAATCGCTCTGGTACGACGTCACGCTGAAGAGCCCGTATAACGGGCGCGGGCTGATGAACTACGGGCTCACTCAGATGCAGAAAGGCCAGAACGCACAGGCGCTGGATTATTTCACGCGTGCGCTGGTGTTCAATCCGAACTACTCCATTCTGGAAGTGAACCTGGGCGTGGTGAATGGCGCGCTGCTCAATGACGCCGAGGCGGAGCGGCACTTTGCGCGCGCGGCCGCACTGGCGCCGACCGAAGCGACATCGCACTACTATTACGCGGTCTGGCTGCGAGGCAGGGGACGCCTGGATGACGCGGTCCGACAGCTGAATATTGCGATTGCCAACAATCCCTCCTTTCTGGACGCTCCGCATCTGTTGATGGCGATTTACGCGCAACAGGTGAATACGAATCTGCTTCGGCAAACGGCGACGGAAACGCTGGCGAGGTTTCCGCAGGATGTGGAGGCGAAAGAATGGCTGGCCAACGCGGCGGCGCTCCGGCCCACGGCGGAAACCTATCTGAATCAATCGCTGGTGTTTTACCAGCAGCGTAACTTCGAGGAATCGATCCTGGCGGCGCGCCAGGCGCTGCAGCTGAAGCCGGATTCATGGGAAGCGTGGAATAACATCGCGGCTTCCTATAACTCGGAGGCGAAGTGGGACGAGGGCATCAAAGCGGCGCAGGAGGCTGTGCGGCTGCGGCCCGATAGCCAGTTGGCGAAGAACAATCTGGCGTGGGCCGTGCAGCAGAAAGCGTTGTTGCAGAAGGGCAAAGGTTTCTGAGCGAGATACCGTCAGACCAGATCGCCGTTGGATAGGTTGATGTTCCAGTTGCGGAGGTGGAAGATCCGTTCATCCACCTGGCCAGGGATCAGTATTTTTCCCGCTAAGGTCCACGGCTGTTTTTCGCATTTCGCCGGGATCCGCAGCATGTCGCGCGGCTGGAATCGCAGATAACCCTGATAGGCGAGCACGCTCAGGCGCGGCTCTCGTTGCCGGATCTGGCGGACTGCGGCGTCGAGATTTGTTTTCGTCAGCGGCGATACATCGAGCAGGATGCCGGTGCGCAGTTGCGGTGGAAGGCCGACGATCGGATAGTAGAGTTCCGTTGCATAGATGGCGCTGCCGCCGCCGGGTAGGTCAATGGTCTGGTAATTGGTTGGGAAAATGCGATAGCGCCAGTTGGTAAAACCGGTGTCATCGATCTTTTCGATTTCATACCCGGCATCCCGCGGGGCTGGCGAACGCTGGTTCCATACGCGCACGGCGGCGCGTGCCAGAGCGGTGGCAGGCCCGAGGTACGGGAACCGGAAGGGCGCCGCATAATAGGAAATCTTGCCGATGGCCTGCCAGCCGGAGATGGCGTGATGCAGACGGAAGACCTCATCGCGCAGGCAGCAGAAAACGAAGGCGACGCCCTCGCGGGCCAGCGTGCTGTAGAGACCGTCGGCCAGCTGTTGCAGTCTGGAGACAGGGCCGCGGTGGCTTGGGTGGATCATCAGATCGGCTGTGATGGCGAACGGCATGGTTTCGCCAAAGAAGCGGTAGCGCAGCGGTATGGCTGAGAATGCGCCGATCAGCTGGCCATCGAGAAACATCAGGCTGTGGACGGAGCGGCCGAGCGGGCTATCGGCGTATTTGCGAAGGAAGAGATCCGGCGGGCAGGGTTTGGCGAAGACGATTTCGAACAGGTGCGCGATTGCGTCGATCTCGGCTGGCTCCAACTCGCCGGTGGTGCGGACCTGGAACACACAGGCATTGCTTCCACCGCTACTCATGCGGAGAACTCAGGGTACTGGTGGAGCGCGTCGCCGATGGTGAGGAATGGGCCGGGCGCTGTGTGCAGCAGCGTGCGTACCTTCTCTTCGCAACCGCGAAGCCCAAAGTAATGGATAAAGGATTTGGCCCAGGGCAGCGCGAGGCGCGGCTGTTGTGGATCGATTTCGCGCGGATGGAGGTAGAGCATCGCGGGACGTCCGGCGGCGTTTTCTTCGCGGATGCGACGGCGAAGAAACGACAGAGGGAAGAAGCGCAGATAAAGGCCGGTGGTGATGCCGGCGAGATCGACCCTGGTCACGGGGAACTCCGTGATGGTGGTGCCAAGACCGTCGATGGTGGGGCGATGCACGCGGCGGGGGAAATCGGGAATGCCGTAGAGAAAGGTCTTGCCGGGGAACACGGAGGACGAATAATGGAGTCCGGCCGCTTCGAGCGCGTGGTAATACCAGGGCAGGATGTCGCGGCTCACCGAAAAAGATGGGGCACGGAAACCGCGCACCGCAAGGCCCGTGAGCGATTCCAGCATGCCGCAGGAACGGCGGAGATCTTCGGCGAATTCAGCCGGGGTCATGGCGAAGACAGACTTGTGGTCGCAGCCATGGGAGGCAATTTCGTGTCCTGCCGCTGCGATGCGCCGAACTACATCAGGGAAGTTTTCGGCTACGGAGCCGAGCACGAAAAATGTACTGCGGCATCCGCCTGTCGCGCAGATATCCAGTAATTTATCCGTGAACGATTCCATCCAGCCAGGCGGGCAGATCATGTTCGATGCCGGAGCGCCCTGGTAGTTGACCCGATACCATTCCTCGATATCGAAGGTCAGGAAATTAGGCGGGTTTGTCACTGGCAATCGGTGAGGGAAAAGGTCGGGGCAAAGAGCCAGCTTAGCATTTATGCGAGTGATCGGGCGATGGCGGTTTCCAGATCCGTTTCGTCACCGAGAAGACTGCGCAGGTTCGACTCGTGGAGGCGTTTCCGGTTCAGTTTCATGGCGCGGAGACTGCCGGAGTTGAACGAGAGGGGCAGCCGGAAGCGTTCGGCCGCGCCGACGGCAAAGGCGGCCAGAGTATACGGGATCGGGAGGATCAGGGCGCGCCGCTGGCGGAGGCGGAGCGCGGTCTCGACGATTTCGCGCATGGCCGGTTCGGTTTGGTTGAAGAGATTCAGGACGAGTGGTTCGGAGGCTTCCACCGCTTTGAGCATGGCGAGCGAGAAATCCGAAAGCGCGAGGACGGCGACGGGATCGCTGCCGCCATCGACCAGCGGAATGACGCGCGAGTGGCAAATCAGGCGCAGGTGGCGGTCGAACATGCCGCCCGCGCCGAGCACGAGACCGGGCCGGACCAGGGACTGGCCGGCGTCGAGATAGAAGCGTTCGACGCGGTATTTGGCGATGCCATATTCGCTGACCGCGTCCGGCCGGGCGGAATGTGAGCTGATGAAGATCTGGCGGCGCGTGCCGGCCGCTTCGAAAATCAGGCGCGAGCCGCGCACGTTGCGTTCGAGCGCGCCCACCTCGAAATCGTGCGCGCAGTGAATCACGGTATCGGCGTCGGCGAAGATTGCAGGATCGACAGGCTCGCCGATGCGAAGCTGCGGCATGTTGGTGGCGGCGCTGGAACTGCCGAGCACTCGATGTCCCCTGGCTTCGAGAGTACGCGCCAGAGTCGAGCCCAGGAACCCACGGATGCCAGTGATAAAGATCGTCATAGAATCCGGTGGCGCAGGCGGGAGGCAATCCGCATGGCGTTGGCCATGATGGTGAGGGTCAGGTTCTTCGCGGGCAGGCGAGGGAAGCAGGCGCCATCGACGACGTAGATGTTTTGCGAGCCGTGCAGGCGGCCATCGGGATAGAGTTCGTAGCGGCCGGGTTTTTCACGCATAGGCAAGGTGCCGGCGTAATGAATGCCGGAGCCCATGGGAGGGTACTGGCAGAGCGCCGCGGCGGTATAGAAACCGATTTTTCGCAGCGCGGGGATCAGCGCTTTCTCGCCGACGCCGCGAGCGGGACCCTTGGTGACCGGCTGACCGTAGCGCAATTCGAGCGCTCCGTCCGTGGCCAGCTGCAGGTAGTTATCGGGATGAGGATCTGCCGGATAGAACATCATGAGCAGTCCCGTGGCGGCGGCCGTGCGGCGCAGCCAGGCGAGGTTGGCGGTGATCGAAAACGGCAGTTCGAAGAGAATGTCGCTGCGGAGCGGGCCGGCTGTCCCGTAGACGGAGCCCTGTAGCACCGTCCCCTGAAATTCGTGGATCAGGATGAGTTGTCCGAGAGAACTATCGTACGTATCGAGAGCCTGCCCGATGCGATTCGGGCGGAACAGCGGCAGGCAGGTCATGGGATTGTCGAGCAGCGGGAGGCGGGTTTCATGGTCGTTATTCGATTCGAGTACCAGTTTCGCCGAATTCAGAGCGCCCGCCGCCAGAATGAGAGTACGGCTTTCGAAGACTTCATGCGCGCCGGTTTGGAGGTTCCGCGTGGTGACGGTGACGTCATCGGCGGATTGCGCGAAACGGAGGACGAGGTGTTGCGGTTCGTAGCGGACGTGGCCGGCGCGGATGAGTTCGCGCAAGGTATAGACGGGGTTGTAAACGGAGGGATCGTGTGGCCGAAAGAATTCGAAGTTGCCGTAATTATAGGGTGGGCGGCCGCGATGCGGGCGGGTGAGTACGGCGAGGCGCGTGCGGCCGATGGATACGCCGAGTCTTGCGAACAGCGCGCGTTTTCGCTGGTAGCCGGTCTGGAGGTCCGAGGCAAAGCGCGACAGTTCAATCGGTGGCTGGAGCGCCGGATCGTTGCCGAAGGACGGAGTCAGATCGTCGTTGGCGCCGCTGACGCCCATGTGTTCCGTCAGTTCGTCGTAAAACGGTTCCAGTTCCGGTTTGCCGACCGGAAAGCCTTCGAGGTCGCGCGCGGTGAAGCGGTAGACTCCGGCGCCCCAGGCGTTGGCGAGTCCGCCGGCGGCGAAACTCATGGTGGCGTTGAAGTTTTGGGATCGCACGGGGGCGAGCGAGCGGGCATCGTCGACAATGTATCGCATGAGCGGGGCTTTCAGTTTGAGACTGAGGGGCTCATTGTGAAGATTGTGCAGGGAGTCGAAGTCTTTTCCAATCAGAAGATCGAACAGATCGGGCTGCGATTGGCGAAGGGAGTAGAGATCGCCGGCGAGGTCGGGCAGGGAATCGGGTTGGCGGCCAACGTCGAGAATCAGGACTCGTTTGCCAGCGAGCGACCTGGCGGCCATGACGCCGGCCGGACCGGCGCCGACAACGATAGCGTCAAACGGGGCCATTTTCGCTCAGGCGGTTCGTGTGGACCAGATACGCGCCCTTCAGATACTTCCAGGCAGTTTGCGGCAGGGCGGAAAGGAGACCGAGTGCGGCCCGAAACCGTGTTTCATTATGAACCGCTTTACCGAAAAATGCAGGATAATATTCGGACCGTACCTCCACCAGGTAGAAAATAATTCGGATCTTTTTTGTTAGTATGCGGGAGTCTTTATTCCGCCAGCGCAGGAATAATTCGACGGCCTCGGCATCCAGACGCCGGGCTACGATCGTATCGGTCAGGCTGCCGGGGGCGGGGCAGCAGAGGATGTTGGCGGTGACGTAGCGGTTGATCACGTCGTCCGGGGCGCTGTTGCCAAAGAAGCAGCCGTGCAGATAGCGCGCTTCCGTTTCCAGCAGGGCTGTCTGGTCGCTGTGGCCGGGCGGGAGGTTCTTCAGGCGAGGCTGCGGCGAGTCGCAAGACAAGTCGTCATTATCTCAAATGAGGGCAGTGGCGGGGGCGAAATCAGTGCTTCAGCTGCGATTGTGCCCAGGCCAGATTGTTCTTTGCCAGCTGAAAATCGGGCTTTAGCCGAATGGCCTGCTCAGCTGCCTGAATTCCGTCGGCCCAGTGGGTCAGGGCGTTGTCGGCGGCGGCGATATTGTTCCACGCCTCGGCATAATCGGGGCGCAAATGAAGAGCAGCCTGCGCGGCCTTGAGCGACTCTTCGTATTTCCCCTGACGGAAGTAGGCCAAAGATCTGGTGACGTAACCTTCCGGGGTGGAATCCAGATTCAGTTTTGCCCATTCGAGATTGTTTTGCGCCAGGGTGAAATCGGGCTGCAGGCGGAGGGCTTCCTGCGCCGCCCGGAGGCCATCGTCGAACAGGCCGAGCGAGTTATAGGACGCGGCCATGTTGTTCCAGGCCCAGGCGAGATCCGGGCGCAATTTGAGAGCCTCGCGCGCCGCGGCAATCGAATCGGAGAATTTGCCTTGCTGGTAGGCTTCGTACGACGCCGCGAGGTACGTATCGGCGGAAGGTGCTTTGGCGACGATACCTGGCGTTGTTTGAGCGGCTGCGCCGACGACGGTCAGTGCCACCCAAGTGGCGAGCGCGTAAACATGGCGGAGCGGAAGTCTCAATTTTGCGCGCATGTCGATTTGTGTCACGGGGCCGGTATGAATCGGCCCCGAACCTTTATTTGCAGTGCATCGAGACACTCAGCGGGCCTGTGCCGTTATCCACTCCGGCGCCGGACGCAAAAACAGAGATCACGTCTCCCGCCGATACCGAGACGCTGGCTCCGGTCAGGTGGGCTGAAACGGGCGAAACCGCCGGACTCACACTACCTTCCGTGCCGGACACCGTCAATGCGGTGGCCGCGGGCGTACCCGTGCCACCGGCGCTCAGCCACAATGTCACCGAGAAGCTTCCGCCGTAGCCCAGTCCGGAGCCCACCGTACCCGGTTGGACGTAGATTGAGTCGAATGTGCAGGCGACCGGCATCGGCACGCCTGTCTGAGTGAATGAAGTCAGCGCGCCGCTTGCGGTGGGATCGCCACTCGCGCTCGGCGGGAAGTAGAAATCCGCCTGCACGGTGTTGTAAATGTTCGCGGTGAAGACCGTTCCGGAACCTGTAGGTCCGGTTGGACCGGTGGCTCCGATAGTGCCTATACCGGCTGGTCCGGTTGGGCCCGTGGCCCCGGCCGGTCCGGTTGCACCGGTGGAACCCACGCCGGTTGCTCCGTTGGCTCCGGTCGCGCCCGCGGGTCCTGTTGGGCCCGGTACGGTGGAGGCCGCGCCAGTTGCGCCCACAGCGCCAGTCGCGCCCGCAGGGCCGGTAGCTCCCGCTACACCTGTCGAGCCTGCCGCACCGGTGGGACCTGCCGCTCCAGTTGGTCCGTTCGCTCCGGTCGCGCCTGCGGGTCCTGTTGGGCCAGGTACGGTGGATGCCGCACCAGTTGGGCCCGCAGCGCCAGTCGCGCCTGTGGCACCTGCTGCTCCCGTCGACCCTGCAACACCCGTGGAACCTGCCGCGCCAGTGGGACCTGCCGGACCGGTTACTCCGTTTGCTCCGGTCGCACCTGCGGGACCGGTGGGTCCGGGCACTGTGGATGCTGCGCCAGTTGAGCCCGTCGCGCCAACCGCTCCGGTGGCCCCCGTTGCTCCCGCTGTACCAGTGGGACCAGCGGCGCCTGTGGGACCAGCGGCGCCTGTGGGACCGACCGCGCCCGTTGCACCTGGCGCTCCTGTGGAACCTGTCGGACCGGCGGCGCCTGTGGGACCGACCGCTCCCGTATTACCGGTGCTACCTGCGGCGCCCGTTGCACCTGGCGCTCCTGCGGAACCCGTCGGACCAGCGGCGCCCGTCGGACCGACCGCGCCCGTATTACCCGTGCTACCCGCTGCGCCGGTTACACCAGCCGCGCCTGTCGGACCAGCGGCGCCTGTGGGACCGACCGCGCCTGTGTTACCCGTGCTGCCCGCTGCGCCGGTTACACCTGCCGCGCCTGTGGAACCTGTCGGACCAGCGGCGCCTGTGGGACCGACTGCGCCTGTGTTACCCGTCGCTCCTGTTGATCCGGTTGCTCCTGTTGATCCGGCCGCGCCAGTCACACCGGTGGCACCTGCCGGGCCGGTGCTGCCCGTCGCGCCCGCCGTACCTGTGGAGCCTGTCGCACCGACCGCGCCCGTGATGCCCGTTGCGCCCGTGGGGCCAACGGCGCCGGTTGAACCCGTTGCGCCAGCGATACCGGTGACGCCCGTAGCGCCCGTCGGTCCCGCAGGTCCGACCTGCACGATCTCCAGCACGGGTTGATGACTGGTGGTCACGCTCTCTTTACTATCGAAATAAACCGCGACCGAGTTGCCGACGGGGTCCACTACGAAACCCTGATTGGAAGCAGGCGTGGTGAGCCATTGCTGAAATGCCGAAGTGACGTCGAGGCTGACGAACTGGCCAGCGGCCCCGACCGTAACCGTTCCAATGGCGGAACCGGTTCCCGGCTGAGTTGCCGACGTGACCGAACCTTCCGTCCATGCGCTTGTGACCGGCGAAACCTGGACGGAGCCGGAGGTTCCAAGCGTATTCACATACAGGATCAGATTTACTTTGGAAATGGAAGTGACGGTGGTTCCCGCAGGCAGAGTGGAGAGATTAAATTTAATGAAGGCGCGGGTTGACCCTGCGCCCGAGGTGGCGCCGACCTGTAACAAGGGCGCCGAGCCGAAGTTCACCGACGAAAAAGCGTTACTGACATGCGCGTCGTCGCTGGGAGAAATGGTCTGCCCTACGGCCACACCAGGTACCACCACGGCCATGGCCATAAGCCCATAGCGTAGTTTTCGCAAATAAAGCGCGCAGTTCACCAGATATTGCTCCTTGGGTCCCAAAAGTAATCTTAATACGGAAAAAAACATTTCCCAACGTTTTTCCGATCGACTATCATAAAAAAAGATTCGCGATGCCAAAGAACAACCCGCAAGGTCGCGGTCAGGGCCCAATCTGGTGAACAAAACTCTATGTGCGGCTGTCCTACTGGGATGGTCAGCCTGTCTTTCTGCGCCGGCGTTCGGGCAGAGCCAGTCGTTTACAGGTAGTTTCAGCGCCGACGCAGATAATCCGGCCTTCGGTTTTACACTATCGGCCGCCGCCCCGGTGACGGTCCGGACCTATTCTTATGCGGGCGGCACGAATAAGGCCGGTACGTTAATTCCCGCAGGCGGATTCGACCCCACGATCTCGTTATACGACGACGGCGGCAATTTTATTGTGGGCAACCGCGACGGTGGCTGCGGCAATGTGGCCGCCGATGCCGTGACCTCATTTTGCTGGGATTCTTTTCTGAATGTCACGCTCCCGGCGGGCGTCTACACCGTGGTCGTGACGCAGTCGGAGAACCTGCCGAACGGGCCGACGCTGGCCAGTTCATTCGTGTATGCCGGACAGCCCAATTTCACGACGCCCCCAGGCGCCGGTTCCAGCGGGTTCTGGGATTTGTTTCCCAGCAAGCGGACCAGTGCATACGCGCTCGATGTCATCAGCTCGGCACTGGTGACGCCCGCGCTGCCTCCGCCGGTCAATCCGCCCACCCCACTCAGCTTCACCAGCTCGGGAGCTCTGGGAGGCTTTGTGCCCGCGGCGACCATCTCGGGCACGTTCGCAGCTACGGGAGGAAGCACTCCTTATGTATTTTCGGCTATTGGCCTTCCGGCCGGGCTCAGTCTGGATGCTAAGACCGGGGCTTTCAGCGGCACGGGCGGCAATCCGGGAGTTTACAATTTTACCGTCAAGGTAACGGATTCGGAGAGTCCCGTGGTGACCGCCAGCCTGGCTGTGAGTTATTCGGTCCTCGGAATTACCACGAGCGCTTTGCCGATTGGATCCACCACTGCGGCGTATTCCGCGACCGTGGCTGCAACGGGCGGAACCGGTCCTTATGTTTTTTCCGCGACGGGACTGCCCGGCGGTCTTTCGATTTCGAGCGCCGGCGCGATTACGGGAACGCCTAAGGCATCCGGAACATTCACCGTGGTGATTCAGGTTGCTTCGGGTGGCCTGACCACCTCGTCGACTTTCCCGCTTGCAGTGTCTCCTCCTGTCACCCAGCCCTTGCTGGTGAGCGCCGCGACATTACCCGCGGCGACGGTTTCCATTCCATACTCCGCGACGACGAGCCTCCAGGCTACCGGTGGCGCGCCGCCCTACACATGGTCGGTTTTCGGGGGAATTGTGCCGGTTGGCATGTCGCTTTCCAGCTCCGGAAACCTGCAAGGTACGCCCACGCTGGCCGGAACTTACGCATTTACCGCACAGGCTACCGATGCGACAGGCGTTACCGCGACCGGCACATTCAGTCTGGTAGTGAACTCGCCCCCGCTCATCTTTTCGCTGGGCACATTCCCCACAGGCGTTGCCGGTTCCGAGTATCCGTTGCAGATCCTGACATCGACGGTGACTGGCGGTCAGCCCGGCTACACATTTACTTTGACGACGGGAACTTTGCCTGCGGGGCTTCTGCTGAAAGGTCAGGAGATCTCCGGGACTCCGGGTCAGACTTCGGCGGGAACGTACCCGTTTGTAGTCACGGTGACCGATGCCGCGGGAAAGAGCGTGAATGCCAGCGGATCGATAACGATCGTCGCCGCGCAGCCGACGCTGATCCTGTCTGAAACCACGGTTTCGTTCGCACTGACAGCGGGGGCCAGCGGGGTGCCGACGCCGGCGCACGTCACCCTCCGCTCCAGTGTCATCGGAACGCAGCTTCCGTTCACATTCGCCGTTTCACCGGTCGCACCGTGGCTCGACGTGAGCGGAGGCAATATCACTCCCGGGGCGCTCACGATCGCTCTCGACCCCACTGCTCCTTCGCTGGCGGCTTCGGCGACGGCTTATACGACGAACATTTCGGTCACATGCGTGCCTTCGACGGCTTGCGGGGGGCTGGTGCAGAATATCGCTGTCGCGTTGGCGGTGACGGCGCCGCCTCCGCTGCTCACGCTGAACTCGAGTCTGCTCTCCTTTACCGCTTATACTTCGAGTCCTGTCTTGTCTTCGCAGTCGCTGGGGCTGCAGAATTCGGGCGGTGGAACGATCGATATCAGTTCGGTGACTACGGGCGCAACCTGGCTTACCGTGACAGGCGTGCCTTCGACTCTCAATGCCGGGCCGGCCACATCGATCGCCGTTAGCGCGAATCCCGCGGGATTGAGCGCCGGGTACTACGAGACTACGCTTACCGTGAACTCCTCGGCGGGCAGTCTGACAATTCCGGTCACGCTGCTGGTTACCGGAACGCTGACGATGAATGTGAATCCGTCCGGGACACAGTTTTCGGCGCCGACTGGCAGTTCTCCCGGTGACGCAGGCGGGTCGTTTAATGTGAGCGCAACGGGCGCCGGCACAGTGAACTGGAGCGCGGCGCTGGCTCCGGGCTCGAACTGGATCACGCTGAATACGGCAAGCGGCACGTCGACGGCGGCGTCGGCCGGGGTGGTCGGCTATTCTCTCAACCCGGGTGTGATTACGGCTTTGGCTCCGGCGACTTATTTTGCGACGATCAATGTCTCGGCGACGGGCGTGGCGGATCCACTGCAGCAGTTCCAGGTGGTCCTGAACGTGACGGCGGCGAATACCACGGTGACGCCCGTACTCAGTGCCGCAGGTCTTATTTTTACCGCGAACGCAGCGGTCGGCGCGCCATCGCAGAATGTGCAGGTTTATGCGACCGCGGGGCAGGTTGTTACTGCTTATCAGGCCTCGGCCAGCACGACTGACGGCGCCTCATGGCTGACCGTCACGCCGGCAACCGGATTCGCCAGTATTCTTGGAGCGGCGCAATCCTCGGTTAGTGTGAACGTTGCCGCTCTGGCGCCTGGCGTTTATTCGGGTGGGGTGAGCTACGCGTTTTCGAGCGATGCCGTGCGCACCGTGAACGTGACGCTGCTGGTCCTCAACAGCCCAACGCCGACTGCGGCCAAAGGCGCCTCTCCGGATGCCACACCCACGTGCACGCCATCGAAGCTGATTGGCACGCAGACCAGCCTCTACAATAATTTTGCTCAGGCGGCAGGGTGGCCAACGCCTCTAAGCGTGAATCTGATGAACGATTGCGGTTCGCCTGTGAATGGCGCGGCGCTGACCACCACGTTTTCGAACGGCGATCCGCCGATGGCGCTTTCGCCGCGCGACAGCGTTTCCGGGATTTACGTCGGCACCTGGACACCGCGCAACGTTTCCTCCCAGGTGACTGTGACGGCTACCGCGACGGCCTCGCCGCTACCGGTGGCGACTGCGCTGGTGACGGGTGCGGTGCGCTCTAATGTTACGCCCGCGCTGACGCCGAACGGAACGCTGGATGTCTTTAATCCCGTGGTTGGTTCCGCCCTGGCGCCTGGCCAGGTGGTGCAGATTTACGGCACGAATCTGGCTGCCTCAACCGCAATTGCCCCGGTTCCATTGCCAACCGCACTCGCTGGAACGATGGTGCTGATCGGCGGCATACCTGCGCCCCTGTTTTACGTCAGTGCCGGCCAGATCGACGCCCAGATTCCGTTCGGACTGAATGCGGGATCGCAGTACCAGATCATCGTGGACGTCAACGGGTCGCTGAGTACGCCGCTGCCCATTCAACTGGGCGTGGTTGCGCCGTCACTTGCCAATCTCAGCGGCGCGGCGCTTGCCGAGCATCTGGATGGCACGCTGGTGACGGCCACTTCGCCCGCTCAGCCGAGCGAGTACATCGTGCTGTATCTGTCGGGTCTGGGGGCCACCACCAACGCGGTGCCATCGGGCGCGATTACACCTTCGAATCCGAACACGCTCAGCATTCCGCTCGTAACGCCGACGCTGACGCTGAACGGCGCCAATATCCCGATCGCGTTTGTGGGGCTGACGCCGACGGCGGTGGGGTTGTATCAGATCGATTTCCAGATGCCGGCCAGTATTGCCGCCGGCAACCTGCCACTTCTGGTTATGCAGGGCGGAACGGTCACGAATACCGTATTGCTGCCGACACAGTAGATCGGGCCGACACGCGGGCCGGTTAGTTTTCGGCTTTTCCGAGCCAGTCGTCGAGATGGCGTTTTTCGGCCGAAGTGGCGTTTGGCCTGAGTTCCAGCTGGAATCTGGCGGGCTCCGCGCCGAACGTGAGATCCAGCCGGGTCAGTTTATCGCGGCGCGCGATGAGTAACGAAACGCGGTCGCCGGTGTTGTAGAGATCCAGCCGCGTCGCGAACTGATCGGCACGCACGCGGTAGTCGTCGACGGCCAGAATTTCGTCATCCACGCTTAAGCCGGCGTCGAATGCCGGAGTGCCGCGCACGACTCGCGAGACTAAAAGGCGTCCATTATCGACGCGGGTTTCCGCGCCCAGCCAGGCTTTCTTTGCCGCGGGTTCCGGCTGTTTGAAACGCAGACCGAACCAGTCGAGCGCGGCGTTGTAATCGAGTTCGCCGGGCGTTTCCACGGCGGCATGGAAGAAATCGGCGAGCGGAACGCCGGCCACTTCATCCGCGGTAGCTTTGAATTGTTCGGGAGTGAAACCTCGTTCGCCGGAGAAGCGTTCGAAGGCCAGGCGCAGCAGATCGTCGAGCGATTTCTTATCGTTGGTGGCGCTGCGGATCTTCGCATCGAGCAGCCACGCGACAATCGCCCCCTTGGTGTAATAACTGACCGCGACGTTATTGGTGTTTTCGTCGGGCCGGTAGAGTTTGATCCAGGCATCGAAGGAAGCCTGCTCGGCGGATTGCACGAGGCGGCCGGGAGTACTTTGCAGGCTGTTGATGAGGGCGGAGAGCGAGCCGGAAGGGTCGGCTCCGGTGCCGAGGTATTCGGCGCGCGAGATGAGTCCGGCGCGGTGCGCCATCAACGGGCCGTAGTATTCGGTGAAGCCCTCGGCGATCCACAGGCTGCGGGTGGGATTCTCGTTCTCATAATCGAATGGCCCAAGTTCGGCGGGGCGCAGGCGCTTGATGTTCCACGCATGAAAGTATTCATGGGACACCAGGTTGAGCCAGCCCACGTAGGTGCGCCGGGTGCGCGTGGCCCACCGGCTGGCCATCACGGTAAAGGAGTTCTTGTGTTCGAGACCGCCGCCGGCGTCGGTGAGCACATTCAGGAAGACGTACTTGTTCTTATACGGCAGGCCACCCCACATCTGCCTGTATTGTTTTACGATCTTTTCGAGATCCGCGGCCGAACGCGGGCCGTCCCAAATGCCGCCTTCGCCTTCGTTGACCAGATAATGCGGGATACCGTCGATATCGAAGCGATAGATGGCGGGATTGCCGGCGAGGATGGGCGAATCGACCAGCGTGTCGTAGTCGGGGGCGCGATAGTGATGTGGCGCGCCGCCGGGCACGTCGTCCATGCCGGAAACGGTGGTCCTCCAGGTTGGTGGCAGGTTGAGCGTCACCTCATGCGGGCGGGTCAGGCCGCCGACGAGCGTCATGAAAGTGGGCGCGCCGTTGAGCAGGGCGAAGGAATCTTCCACCCAGTTGGTCCGCACCGACATTTCGCGGCAATAGACGCGATAGGTGACGCGGACCGTGGCGGCACCGCCGGTATGGATGCGCCAGCGATTCTTGCGGGTTTTGACGACGGCGGCGTTGCCTTTGACGTCTTCGGGGCCTTTGACGTCTTCCACATTGCGGGAGTATTCGCGGACGAGGTAAGAGCCGGGGGTCCAGACGGGCATGAAAAGTTCGATGGAGGACTGGCCGTCGGTTGGAAATTCGGCTTCCACCACTGCGTAATGGGTTTGCGGAGCGGGGAACGAGACGGTGTAACGCACAGGCTGGGGTTGCTGGGCACTCAGTGGGGATGTCATAGTGAACAAAGCGATTGCGACGGCCGACAGGATGAATGCGCCAAAGCGTGCAGTGTGGTGGTTTTCAACCATGGCCGATTCCGTCATCATAGCTGGAAGTGACGGAAAATGAAAGAGATGGGCTTTGGTGGCCCGATTGCTTTTGGATGGCGGGAATGAACCTTATGAGATACCACTGGCTTTGTATTGTAATTCTGGCGGCCGCGGGGGCTGGAACCACAGGGCTGCGGGCGCAGGCGCCGTACCCGCCGCAGGCGCCGTATCCGCCGGCCGGTCAGTATCCACAGGCTGGTCAGTATCCACAAAGTTCTCAGTATCCGCAGGGTCAGTATCCGCAGGGACGGTCTGCTCAGGGAAATCCGGCACCGCAGGCTGGCGGTGGGCCGGTGGATGAACCGGGCCGGGCCGTCGCGCGCCTGGGCATCATCAATGGCGACGTTTCCATACGCAGAGGCGATTCGAGCGACTGGCAGCCGGCGGCGGTGAACGCTCCGCTGATGTCGGGCGACCAGATTTCGGTGGCCGCGGGAGGGCGCGCGGAAGTGCAATTCGATTCCGCCCATTTCCTGCGCATTGCGGGCGATACGGAACTGCGGCTGGCCGATCTTGACAACGGCCATTACCAGGTCCAGATGTCGCACGGCGTGGTGACGTGGCGCGTGCTGCGCCAGACGCAGATTCCGGCGGAGGTTGAGACGCCACTGGTTGGCGTACATCCGGGTGCGCAGTCGGAAGTTCGCGTGGAAGTGGAGTCCGATGGCACTTCGCACGTTACGGTGCGGCATGGCGAGGCCGATGTTTCGACGGAAAAGGGCAGCGAAAAGGTGGCCGAGAACACCACGATGGACGTGCGCGGTTCGATGAACGATCCGGAGTTTCAGGTGGTGGCGGCGGCTGCGCGCGACGAGTGGGATGGCTGGAGCGATCAGCGCGATACCTATTTGCTGCGGGCGCAATCGCAGCGTTATGTGACCTCCGATGTTTCGGGCGTGGAGGATCTGGATCCTTATGGGCGCTGGAACTACGATCCGGCTTATGGCTGGGTTTGGATGCCGACGGTGGCTGCTTCCTGGGCTCCGTATCAAAACGGGCAATGGGTTTGGGAAGACTATTACGGCTGGACGTGGGTGGATTATGCTCCGTGGGGCTGGGCGCCGTTTCATTATGGTGCCTGGTATAACCGGGCGGGGCTTGGGTGGGCGTGGTATCCGGGTCCGCGCATTGGGCATGTGTGGTGGCGGCCGGCGATGGTGGGATTTTTCGGCTGGGGCGGGGGCGGAATCGGTGTCGGGGTGGGCTTCGGTTTCGGCAATATCGGCTGGATTCCGCTGGCGCCTTTTGAAGCTTTCTGGCCGTGGTATGGACGCGGCGGTTTTGGCGCGGGCGTGGTGTTGAACGCGGGCGTGGTGCGGAATGCGAATATTATCGGCACGTTCCGTAATGCGAGCGTGGCGGGCGGCGTAACGGCGGTCTCGGCGACGGATTTCCAGCGCGGGAATTTCCGCAATACGGTGGCGGTCGATCGGGCGACGCTGTCGCAGGCTTCGCTGGTGCGGGGCACGGTGCCGATGACGCCGACCAGTCAGAATCTGCGGTTCAATAATCGGACTGCGTCGGTGCAGAGTTCGCGGACGGCGGCGAGCGCAGGGAGTCAGCGGTTTTACGGTAGTGCGGCTGCGGGCGGTGCGGCTTCCAATGCGCGTCGGACGCCGTTTGTTCAGCAGCAGGCGGCGGTGCGGACGGCGGTGGGCGGGTCGGTTGGGCAGAGTTCGGTGGCGGCTCCGGCGCGTGCTGGCGGGGGTCAGGCCTGGCAGCGGTTTGAGGGTGCGCCGGGCGGTAATGGGGCGCAGGGCAATGCTTCTCAGGGTAATCTTTCTCAGGGCAATGCGGCGGCGGCCACGCGGCAGTTTCAGGTTTCGCCGTCGATTATTCGCCAGCGTTCGGACGCGGCTCCTGCGGCGGCAGCGCCTGCACCGGCGCAGGGAAGTGGTGCGTCCGCGGCACGCAGTGCGCCCGCTGGTGGCGCGAGCCGGAGCTCCGGTTCGCATAGCAGCGGCGGCGGCGGACGGCATTGATCCGAAGCTGCCCGATGCTACAATAGCTTTGTCGTTACCTACGGCGGCTGTAGCTCAGCTGGTAGTAGCGCCAGATTGTGATTCTGGAAGTCACGGGTTCGAACCCCGTCAGCCGCCCCAATTTCCATTTTATTTTGCTCCGCTTTTATGGTTAACCGGCCTTTCGGCCTTTCGGCTAACCGGCGCACACTCTTCGCTTCAAGTCGTCGCAAGGACGGGCTCGTCGGGCCCGAGCGCGTGGGCGCAAGTCGCTGGTGTGAAGTTCGCGCTGGCGCAAATTCATGTAGAACAGGCCGCAAGCTCGACTCGTCCGCTATTCGGTCGCTTTCCAGAATGCGTTTTCCAATTCCGTAACCGGTAGCTCGGTTTGTAACAGGGGCTGGCTAAAATTGCGGTCGAAGCCGGTGTCCTCGGGAAAGCGATTGTCGAGATCTGGATAGACGGCCTGAATGACCGGATACTCAGTTGCGCGATAAAACCAGTTGGCGCCAAGCATCAGGTGTCTTGCCCATTTAGGGTCCACCGGGCGGAACTCACAATCCACTTTTGCCGACCATTTCTCCGTGCCTGCCTTGAGTAAGATCGATCCCCCGCCGCAACCTGCCAGCGGCCTCGTTGAGGAGAGCGTGCGCGGTTCGAAATGGGAGACCGACCACAATAATCTCGGGTGGGCCACAAGTGTCATAGACGCCTGTGGTGTAGGAGAAACCGGGTGGAGAGGGTTCGTTGAGCGCCACGCACAGCACCTCACATCCGAACTCTTCGATGTTGCTGATTTCTCCTTCGTTGAACTTGCTGAGTTCGCGCTCGCGGTGACGGCGCGTGCGGTCAGTCTCAAATGGGCGGCCGACAGGCATCACATAGACGAGGTTAGCGCCCCGCGGCTTCTCCGGTGCTCTTCCGCGTATTTGTGTAACGCTTTTCGCGCAGGTGCATCAGTATGTAAGCAGTTGCAAAACGCGCGGGGTATGAAACGCCGTCCGCGTTAAACTGGTATTGCGTACATGCGAATTCTCCGCTGGCTCTTGCTGGTTATTATCGCCGTGGTTGCTGCCGGAGTTTTTCGGGTCTATCGTCTGCAGCGGATAGCCGGACGCGCCGCGCAACGGCCCGCGCCGGTCGCTATGGCGCTGGGCGATAAAGCCGATGCCAAAAAGTGGAAATATACGATCAGCGAAAACGGTAAGCCCACGGTCGGCATATCGGCCGACGATTATTCTCTTTCCTCCGATACCAAAACAGCGCGGCTGAAGGGCGTTGAGCTGCAGATCTATCAGAAAAACGGCAAAGCTTACGATCGCGTGCGCAGCGACTACGCGGAATTCGCTTCCGACAGCAATAAGCTTTATGCGCCCGGCGAAGCCGAGGTCACGCTCGACGTTCCGGTGCAGGGCGATCCCAAAAAAACACTGACCTCGATCAAGGCGGCGGGCATCAATTTCGACAGCCAGTCCGGCCAGGCGGTCACCGATAAGCATGTAGCGTTCACGTTCGAGGGCGGTAGCGGAACGTGCAATGGCGCATCGTACGATCCGGAGACGCACGAGATTCATCTGATGCATGGCGTCGAGGTGCACCTGAAGAGCAGAGATCCCAAGGGGCGGCCCATGAATGTGGAGACGGAGGATCTGGTTTATAGCGAAGTCGCCTCCACGGTGAAGCTGGGGCCGTGGGCGAAACTGACTCGCGATCAGACGGTGATGCTGGCCGGGGCGACTACGGTGAATCTGACGAAAACGGCGGATAATCATCGCAAGCTGGACAATATCGAGGCTCCCGCCGCAAAGGGCACGGACAAGCAAAAGGGCCGCAATCTGACCTACTCCGCCGATCTGGTGAAGGCTTACTACAACGAACACGGTGAAGTGGAGCGACTGGAGGCGAACGGGAATGCGCACCTGGTTTCGCAATCCGAGAAGTCGGGTGAAACAGCGATGTCGGGCAACCGGCTGAACCTGTTTTTCACCGCCACTTCGAACGACAGCGTGCTCTCTTCGGCGCAGGCGCGCGGCAATGCGTTTCTGGAATCGAAACCGCTGACAGATCCGGCCGGGCTGACGGCCGATACGAAGGACCTTCGCTCGGAGTCGGTGGATGTGTTTATGAAGCCGGATGGGAAGGAGCTCGACCGCATCAGCACGCTGGCTCCGGGGACGATGGAGTTCCTGCCTAATCAGGCGACGCGATCGAGGCGGCTGGTGAAGTCGGACCGCATGCTGGTGCATTACGGCGCTAACAACCAGATTCAGTCGTTCCACGCCGATACCGCTGCGACGGAGACGCATCCTTCGAAGGATGAGATTGCGAAGAAAAAGAAAACCGCCGCCGATATTGCCGTTACGAGCAGCAAGACGCTCGATACCACGTTCGACGAGAAGGGTCAGGTCAAACAGATTCTGCAGACCGGCAACTTCCGTTATACGGAGGGTGTGCGCAAGGCGCAGGCGGATAACGCGGTGATGGATAACGCGAAGAATCTGATGGATCTGGATGCGCACGCGCGCATTGCGGACGATACGGGTTCCACGACGGCCAATCACATTCAGATCGATCAGGCTACAGGCGAATTCGACGCGCGAGGTGGCGTTGCTACTACGCATCTGCCCGATACCAAGCCCGATGGCAGCGCGCAGAAGGGGAGCGACAGCGGTATGCTCGATCCGGGCGAGGCGATGCAGGGCAAGGCGGATCACGTGGTGTCCGCGAGCCGCAACACCGTTCTTCATTACATAGGCAATGCGCAGGTGTGGCAGAGCGGCAGTAAGATCGCGGCGGACAGGATCGACATCGACCGCAAAGCCAAGTCTTTAATCGCCGACGGGCATGTGTTCTCGCAGTTGCAGGATAAAGCCAAGCCGGGGCTGGACGGCAAACCGGGGCCCATGCCGCCGACTACGCTGGTGCGTTCCGGGAAAATGGTTTATACCGATACCGACCGGCTGGCGGTCTATACGGGCGATGTGACGCTGCTGCGGGTGGGGCTCACGGTGAAGTGCGCCACCCTGCAGGCGTACATGAACGACGGCAAACCGGTGGACGGCAAGACGCCCGATTCGCGGATCGATCACGCTCTGGCGGATGGCAAAGTGGAGATTGTGCAGAATGTGGCGGCACGGCAGCGCGTGGGAACAAGCGACCACGGAGAATACTATACAGAAGAGGGGAAGATTATTCTGACGGGTGGCCGTCCGCATGTGAAGGATTCTCAGACGGGCGAGTTTGACGGAGAAAAGCTGACCTATTACACGAATGACGACAGGCTACAGGGCGAGGGCGGCGGTCCAAAAAAACAAATCGAAGGCCATATTCTGCGCAAAGGCAAGTCGTGAGACGGCGATGACGGGCCGGTTATGATGACGAAGCTTGAGACGGTGGAGATCGCGAAGTCGTACCGCGGGCGGCGCGTGGTGAACGACGTCTCGCTCACGGTCGAGCGCGGCGAGATTGTGGGGCTGCTGGGGCCGAACGGGGCGGGGAAGACGACCTCGTTTTACATGGTGGTCGGGCTGATCAGTCCGGATTCGGGCAAAGTGCTGCTGGATGGCGAAGACGTCACGTCGGTACCGATGTATCAGCGCGCGAATAAGGGTGTAAGCTACCTGCCGCAGGAAGCGTCGGTATTCCGCAAACTGACGGTGGAAGATAACCTGATGGCGATTCTGCAGACGCGGCGCATGTCGGGGCGGGAGCGCAGGGAAAAGCGGGATCGCCTGATTGAGCAGATGGGACTGGAGACGGTGCGGCGCAGCAAGGGCTACGTGCTTTCGGGCGGCGAACGGCGGCGCGTGGAAATTGCGAGGTCGCTGGCGATCGATCCGAGCTTTCTGCTGCTGGACGAACCGTTTTCGGGGATCGATCCGATTCAGGTGCTGGAACTGCAGCGGATCATTCTGGATCTGAAGAATTCGGGGATTGGAATTCTGGTGACGGATCATAATGTGCGGGAGACGCTGAGCGTGGTGGATCGCGCGTACATTATCAATGAAGGGAAAATATTCCGCAGCGGGCGTCCGAACGAGCTGGCGGGGGATGGTGAAGTGCGGCGTGTGTATCTGGGCGAAGGATTTCAGTTGCCGCCGGGGAATGTGGCGTAAGCTGGCCGAAACGAATCAGTCTTCGGTTGGATCATCGATGCGGTCGATCAAGATGGTCTTGACCGGACCTCTCCGTGATTCCAGCCTCTTGCAGTATCCGCGCGGCCGCCGCTACACCGTTCGTGCCGGGGCTGTTGACGGAAAACCGCCCCGACTTTCGCTGTACGGAGGGTGGGGATCAATGTTCCGACGACCCCGGGTTTGAAAACGCAAGTCCGAGCTTAAACAGATTTCCTACGTTTTGAAAAAGCGGCGGCAAAGACCCGCGCTGCCAACTCGTGCGGAGTTGAAGATATGCGGAGATTGGGAAAAGGATCGTGATCCGCGCGTATGATCGCTCACCTGAGGATTGTCCTTCCGGAAGCGTGTCCGTCTTTGAGGTCTTGGAATTAGTTGCCGCGTATGTGTCATCGTAAAACGGCTCGGCGTAGGAGAGCCACCGCATGCGGTAGGAGAAATCGAGCGTTATTGGCCGGTCGCCCAGGAAGCTTTTAGTGATGTTGTAAGGCCAGCGCAGGCTGGCGTCCACACCCGCCACCTGCCGGAAAATCTCCTGGGGCTGCGTACAGGTGTACAATCTGCCTGGAACTAGCTGGGAGTGCGACGGGCACAACCCTGTCGGTCCAGTCGAAGACGGCGGCGACGGCGGCGACGAACATTCCGGCGCCAAACTGACAACCACTAGACCCACTGGCGCGCCTATGGGATGAGAGTCCACCCTGAGCCCTCCCTCAAGGCCAAATACGGGCACGACTGTGAACTGCGAGGGCTGTGGGGCCTGCCTGGTCTTCTGCCACTTTCCATCGTCCTTCCGCACGCTGGTGTAGTGCCAGGGTATCCAGGGGCTGATAATGATCGGCAAACGCGCCGTCGCGCCCATCACCAGGTTCAGGTCCTTTGGCATATAAATTCCTTGCGTGCCTGTCGCCGTGTTTTCGGCGGAAGGGGACCACTCCGGGCCACCTCGCACCATGACCTCTAAAGGCCTGATTCCGACAAGTGGCGGGTTGACATAATGCTGTGGGTTGCAATTCTTTCCTCTAACGAAGGCGTCCTTTTCAGCCCAACAGCCCCAAAACGGGTACTTGTCTTTAACCCGGATTAGGTACGTTAGTCCAGCCGTAAGCGAATTCAAGTCGTCTGCAAGTTTGCGGTCGTGCTCATACATGGCCTGGAGGCCCACCCATCCGCGACCCCAGCGCGTTGATTCATAAATCTGCACATCCCACGTCGCCTTCGTCGCACTTGCCGACGGCGCAAGTGAGATATTCCCCTGTGAAACGCCAGGCAGCGTCAGCCGGTTGTATTCCCATCAGGCGAACCGTAAAACCGGGTTAGAGGACAGGCTACAGCTACTAATGCCCCTGGACGGCACCTTTTTGGGGTCGCTAATATCAAAGGTGCTGTTACACTCGTGGCCGGCGGGCGGAGCCGGTATCCTCTTCCAGGTTGGGTCGCTGGGATTCGCGTCGGTTCGATAAACGCTCGCCCAGATGGCGTGAACGGGCAGCACAATAAGGAGAGTGTCCTTAGTGCAGAAGGCTGTCAGGTCCGATGGTGCGTAGAAAAGATTGTTCGACAAGTCCACTGTCTGGGTGACCACCGACCAGGACGAGGTAGCGCAATTGTTCGCGCCCTTGAGGCTCACCACGGAGCCTGAAACGAGAACCTTGGATCCGTTGATCGCATTGATAAGATCGATGAGCCCGGCTTCAAGTGGCAGCATTGGATCTAAATCGGGCGACCAGTTAATTTTGTTCTTCCCGTCTTTGTTGAAGAGCCCAATTTCCCCTTTCGTCCCGAGAAGGCGGTGGAATTGCACGATGCAGAGGATATCCCTTGTAAGGCATTCAACATCCGTCGGAGGCTTGGGTTCGGCCGGGCCAGCGGGGGTCACATCAGGCTCGGGCGTAATCTTAGCGAGAGCCCCCTCCGGGATCGGCTCGATGGGCGGCTCCTGGGCGCAAAGCAGCGTATGTCCGAGAAAAAATAGAAGGGGCACAATTATCCAAGGGCGTGGTCCAGGTTTCATGGGAGTTATTATGCGGCATATTCGGCGGCTCGTCCACAGCGCCGCGCTGCCGATTACTCGAAGTTTCCCTGTTCAATCACCACGTTTTCCCGCACAATCAGCCGGTGCGGCGCCAGTTCGAACAGCTTCGGCATCACCCGGATGACATGCTCTTCGAGATCCACAAAGATGATGACGACGGGCAGGTCGCCGCCGGCATCCACCAGACTCGAGGTATGTACCCGGTTTCTGCCGTTGAAGCCGGCCACGGCGTGAAATGCGCTGGCGCCGGCAACGCCCTCGGCCCGCAGCATTTGCAGAATCTGCGACCACTTGTCGGATTCGTTCAGATACATGGTGACCTGTACGGCCGTATTCATTCGGTAAATCCTTTCGTCAGATACTGCGGGCCAGCATCGCGCCCAGCATGACCGCGACGAGGCAAACAACATTCGTACCCAGAATATTTAAAGCCGCCAGCGCCATCTGGCCTTTTTCGAACAGCGCGAACGTTTCATAGGCAAAGCTGGAATAGGTGGAATAGGTGGCACAGAAACCCACCGCGATGAAAAGACGCCAGCGCGGGTCTGCCAGTACGCGTTCGCTGGTCCAGATGAGAAAAAATCCGAGGATAAAACTGGCGGTGATGTTGATGATCAGGGTGCCCAGCGGAAAGTTCGACGGGATGAGCCTGGCGACGTACTGCGCCACGAAGTAACGCAGATTCGCGCCGATGACCGCGCCGATCGAAATCAACAATACCGTTTGCAAGGTGAGGCCCCCAGCCATTCAAAAAAAGGGTGGTAGGAGTCATCAGCCCTCGCAGGCGGTTTTGGCGAACTCCATCGCCTTCAACCCAAGTTTAACTCTTCCTTTTAAACTCTGGCAACGGCAGATCGCGGCTCTATCATTCTCGTCATCGCGAAAAGAAAAATAAAGCCGGCCAGCAGGCCGGTGGATGCGCCGAGTCCTAAAAGGAACGGATCGCCGAGTTGTCCGCGCCAGCGAAGGATTACCAGGAATAAGCCGTTCAGCGAGACCGGGATGAACGCCGCGATCAGCGGCAGGCGCGGACGGTCGAGTGCGAAACAACAACGGGAAATCAGATCCATCAGGGTCCAGCCGACGAGGCTGGGCGCGAGGCCGACAAACACGCTGGAGACGAGGACGGTGGATTGGGCGGTGAAACTGCCGCGCTGAAACAGAAGCGCGATCACGGGTGTTCGCAAAAGCAGGCCGACTCCGCAGGAAACCACCGACGCGATCGCCATCAGGCCCACGCTGCGGCGCATCAGGCGGTAGGCGTGCGCGGTGTCGTTATTCGCGCGCAGTCTGGCGATTTCCGGCATGAGGGAGTTGGCCACGGGGTAAACGAGATACGCGATCACCACGTTGACGCAGCGCATGGAATAGTCGAGCGCCGCTGCCATGCCGGAGCCGGCGTGCGTGGCGAACGCGCGCGCCAGAACGATATTGGCGGACATCAGGCCGGCGTAGAGGAGATACATGCCGGGTTTGGTCAGAATGTCGCGCGATGGCAATGAGACGGCATCGGGCTGGACCGCGCGAAGGTCTCGGCTGGCGAACCAGGTGACGGCTAACTGGATAGCGGCTCCCACTGTGTAGCCGACCGCGAAGCCGTATTCGCCGATGGCCCGCCAGAACAGCAGCGCAAACACGATGGTGGCGCCGTTGAGGCAAAGCTGATAGGTCGCGGGGGCCACGAAGCGCCGTTCGGTATAGAGCAGGGCGGCGTAGATCCCCGACGCTCCGGAGAACAGAATTCCTGGCGCCAGAATTTCGAGCAGAATGGCGGCGGTGTGTTTTTGCTCGGCGGCGAGGCCGGGTCCGAGCAGCGCCACCAATTGCGGCGCAAAAAGCGCGAAGAGCATGCTCAAACCCGCCAGGATCGCCGCGAACAGACGACCCGCGCGGGCAAAAACCGCCAGCCGGTCGCTGGCTGGCCGCAGCATCAGCATGGGCACAAACGCAACCAGCAGCGTGTTGATCACTATGGTGTTGAGCGTGTCCGCCAGACCGGTGGAAACGGCCAGCGCGTCGGCGCGCGCGTGCGTACCCAGCAGGTAGGCGGTGACGGCAACGCGGGCAAAACCGGTGATATTGCCTGCGAGTATTCCGGCGCCTATCACAAGGCCACCGCGCACCAGAGCACTGCGGCGGAGCCTGGCGATCATACT
>Ga0302320_10004165_pt1 | contig 32928 bp, 34 predicted proteins | sample Bog_T0_3_FD_202130 | JGI IMG/M metagenome (GOLD analysis project Ga0302320, IMG submission 202130) | Peat permafrost microbial communities from Stordalen Mire near Abisko, Sweden - Bog_T0_3 | ecosystem: Environmental > Terrestrial > Soil > Wetlands > Peat | place: Sweden: Abisko, Stordalen Mire... | reverse complement strand
AGCAGGTCGCGGCGCTGCTCCCCTCCAGCCGGATCGTGGCCGGTTTCCACACCGTGAGCAGCGTGCACCTGAGCCGCCTCGACCGGGACCTCGACGAGGACGTCCTCCTCTGCGGCGACGACGAGGGAGCCAAGGCGGACGCAAGCCGGATCGCCGGCGTCATCCCCGGAGTGCGCGTGGTGGACGCGGGCCGTCTCGGCAACGCGCAGCACCTCGAGCAGCTGACCGTCCTTCTGCTCAGCATCAATCGCCTGTCCCGTCGTTCGGTGGGAGTTCGCCTGACCGGTCTCTGACCTGGATCGGTGGGTAGCCCCTCGCCGGTTCAGGTCTGGTCCGGCACAGCGCCCGGGCTCGTCTCACCTACGCGGTGGCGCCGTGAAGGCCGCCGATCCCTGCTACGGTTGGCGCCGTGTCCGAGTCCACCAAGCCGGCGCCGCGGGGAGGGCGGAACGAGGGCGCGCCGCCCGCCGAGCCGGTGCCCGTCCCGCTGCCTCTCCACGAGCGGAGGCGTGACGCGCGCCAGGTGGTGAAGATGCGCACGCTGGTCGGGGCCGCGCTCATCGTCCTGCTGGTCCTCGCCCTCGTCTTTGTGATCGTCCAGATCGCCAGCCTTCTGCTCCTCTTCCTGATCGCTGTGGTGATCGCCGAGGGGGTGCGGCCACTCGTCTCACGGGTCCAGGAGTTGCACCTTCCGCGCGCCGCAGCCATCGCCGTCGTCTACCTGATGGTGCTCGTCGTTCTGGCGGTCATCGTCGCCCTGCTGGTCCAGCCCGTGGTGAGCGAGGCGGAGAGCCTGGCCAGGCACTTCCCCGCATACCAGAAGTCCGCGGTCCACTTCATCACCACCATCGAGAAGCACGTCGGCATCAGCGAAGCTCAGCTGGGCGGCCAGGTGGAGGGCGCCCTGGGACAGGCCGGCCAGGACCTGGTCACGATCGGCGGGACCATCGCCGGAGCCGTGGCCGATCTGGTACTGGTGCTGGTGATGAGCTTCCTCTGGCTCACCACCAGCGACCGGCTCAAGTCGTTCCTGGTGGACCTTTTCCCGCCCCGCGCCCAGGCGCTGGTCGTGGAGGTGATCCAGGACACCGGCTACCGGATGGGCGGCTACCTCCGAGCGGTCGCCATCAACATGGTCGTGGTCGGTGTCGCGACCGGTGTCGCCTGCTTCGTGCTCCGGCTGCCCAGCCCCATCCTGCTCGGCCTCTTCGCCGGCATCGCCGCAGCCGTCCCGATGATCGGCGCCATCCTCGGGGTCCTCCCGGCGGCGCTGCTCGGTTTCACGGTGTCGCCGGAGTACCCCGTGCTCGTGCTGGTGGTGCTGGGGGTGTTCCAGATGATCGACGCCAACACGGTCGTGCCGGTGGTGATGAACCGGGTGCTCGCCCTCCCCGCGCTGGCCGTGGTGCTGGCCCTGGTGGTGGGATGGGTGCTCGCCGGTCTGATCGGGTCGCTCCTCGCCGTGCCGGTCGCCGCCGCCCTGCAGGTGCAGGTCTCGCGGGTGCTGGTGCCCTACGTCCACCATGTCCAGGGACGTCCCGACCCGGCCTACCTCGCCGCCTTCGGCCGGACGCCGATCCCCGAGGGGCCGGAAGTCCCCACCCCGGGGACGGTTCGGAAGTAGCAGGACGGATCGCCGCGGCGCGGTGGGATGGCCGGATCAGCGATCCCGCCGGCTGGCCTTGAGGTTCCCGGTCCGCCCCCGCAGCTCACGCGGTGGCCGGCTCGCCACGACTTGCGCGGACGATGACCAGCAGCACGAGCACCGCGACCACGGTGAGGGCCGGCTCGACGGCGAGCGCTCTGACGACCCCGACGTGGTCGGAGAGCACGCCGAGGAGGAGAGGGGCGATGCCCATGGCGATCCCGATCCCCACCTGGACCCGGGACATCGCCTGGGCGGTCCTGCCAGCACCGGCTCCCAGCGCCAGGGCGAGGGTCAGCGGGTAGAGGTTGCCGATGCCGGCGCCGGTGACGAAGAGGCCCACCACCTCGAGGGGGATGGCTCGGCCGAGCCAGAGCACGAGGAAGCCGGCGAAGGCGACCCCCAGGGCGATGCCGACGAGGCGGGCCGTGCGCCCCGGCGTCCGCGTCAGCCACGCTCCCGCCAGACGCCCGGCGAACTCGCCGGCCACGAAGAGGCTGAGGGCGGCCGCGGCGTCGGCGGTGGAGAGCCTTCCACCGATGCCGAGCAGCGGGACGGCGTAGAAGAGCACGCAGAACTCGATCCCCACGGACAGGGCCACCAGCAGGCATGGTGCCCAGAAAGCCCGGGGCATCCTCCCGACCGTCACGACCACGACCGGCGGCCTGGGCATGGGAACCCGTCCCAGGACCAGGAATAGCGCGCCCAGCACGAGTAGCGGCAGCACCAGCGCGGACCGCCAGCCACCGACGGTCATGGCCAGCAGGCCGAGCAGTGCCGGAACGAAGGCGCCGACGCCGCTCGCCCCGAGGTTGGCCTCCACCAGGGCGCGGTCGCGCTGCTGCCCGTGCCGGTCGGCGAGGAATACCGAGCTCACCGCCCCCACCAGCGTGGCCCCGGTGCCCAGGATGAACGCCGCCGGCAGGGTGACCTCGACGGCGTGCCCGGCGATGAAGAGGAGCGCCCCCACGGCGGTGGTGCCCGCGGCCAGCCAGAAGAGGCGATGGCGGCCGAGGCGCCGGGCGAGGCGGTGGAGGCTCAGGCCGGCCAGCACCGAACCAACCGACCAGAGGGTGGCGTGGAGGCTGGTCAGGGTGTAGGTGAGGTGCAGCTCCTGGCGAAGGAAGGCCACCATCGGGCCCAGGGCGTAGACGTAGAAACCATAGGTCGAGATGCTGATGTAGCCGAGCCAGGTGAGCCGATCGCGGGTGAAGCGAGGGGCCTCGGCCCCGTTCAGGGACGCCACCGGGGAGGCCGCGAGCCGGTGACATCTCGCACCGCGACGCGAGACCTCGGCCGGATGGTGAGACGGTCCTCCCCCTCGGGGTGCCCGGTGCCGAAGGCGAGGGTGTGCCGGATCCAATCGACCGAGCGTCCCAGCACCTCGGCCAGCTCGTCGTCGTCGAGGCCACGCTGCGACTTGACCCGGCGGATGGCCGAGGCCACCCGGGCGAGGTCCGGTTCCTCGAAGTCGATCCCCCCGAGGAGGCGCAGCCCGGACGGATCGTCGGCCACCACCCCGGCCCGCGCCAGGAGGTGGTCGGTGATCGCCGCGTAGGCGTCCACCGCGGCCCGCAGCGGTCGATCGCGACCGGTCCCGAACATCTCGGCGTGCTCCCGGACGGTGAGCCGCTGGTCGTTGGCCTCGGGGATGCGCGAGCTGTGCGGGATGAGGACCGGGCAGACCAGGTCGCCGAAGCGCTCATGGAGACTCTCGATGACCTCGGCGTCGGCGACCCCGTTGTGCTGGCGCCGCCAGATCGCCATCAGGGAACGCTGGAGCAGGTCGCCGGTCTCCAGGCCCAGCTGCTCACGGACCCGGACGGCGACCTCGAGCATGTCCCCTGCGTGCCGGGCGTCCGGGGCGCTGGCGGTGGTCGGCATCAGAAGCTGGTCGGCGGCCACCAGCACCGCGGCGATGATCGACTCGGAGTGGCCGGTGTCGATGACGGCCCAGTCGTAGGCGTCGGCGACCACGGCCAGGCAGCGCTGGATCAGGAAGGGCCCGCCCTCGGCCGAGCGGAGAACCGGGTCCGCGTCGGCGAGGCGGGGCGAGCTGCCCAGGAGGTCCAGGTTGTCGGAGACCAGCCCGATGTAGGGGCGGGGGTCGAGCGACGCCGGCGGGTCCGCCAGGACAGCGTCGAGGCCCATGCCGGCGAGCCGCGGGCCGCGGGCGTAGCGGGTGAGGTCCGCCTGCTGATCCGCGTCGACGGCGAGCACCCGCAGGCCCCGGCGTGCCATCTCGGCGGCGACCTGAAAGGCCAGGGTGGACTTTCCCACCCCACCCTTGTTGGCGGTGACCGCGAGTACCCGCATCACCGGAGCTGCTGCGACGTCACGTGACCGGCCACCGAACCTCGTGAGTGCGCGCGCGGAACAGGACGTTGAAGGACGCCGCACCCGGGCGGCACAGCGCGGACACTACGGTAACGGCGAGTCCGGTGTCAACCCGAGGTCCGGGGAGGCGGCGCAGACGCATCGCCGCTGGCGGCGCGTCGCATCGAACGGGCCACATAGACCGCGATGTCGTCAACCGCCACCTGGTCCTGGGCGCCCCGAGAGGCGATCCCCTCGTCGAACATGGTCAGGCAGAAGGGACAGGCGGTGGCCACCCGGGTCGCCTCGGTGTCGTGGATCACCTCGAACTGCCCACCGAGGTCCGGATACTCGTTGGCGAAGGTGTTGAAACAATGAGGGCAGCTGATGACGATACGGCGCACACCGTGCCCGGACCAGCACTTCGATGTTCTGCTTTTCACGCTCCTGGAAGTGGTGCTCATTGCCGATCCGGCGCGCCGGGTCGCCAGTGCAACGCTCCTCGTCCCAGAGGATTGCGAAGTCGATGCCGGCGGCCTGGAGGATGCTGACCACAGAGGTGGCGATGCTTCGCGCGCGCTCGTCGTAGGAGACCGCGCAGCCAACCCAGTACAGGTACGTAGTCCGCGTCGCGGAGGTCGGTGATCAGTGTCTTCGGGGAGAGCACCTTGCCGGTGAGGTAGGCGGGACAGTGCGACTGGCACCGGCCGCACTCGGTGCAGCTGTAGAGGTCGAGCACGTCCTTTCACGAGAAGTGCTCGAGAGCGGCTGCCCGAAGTGCTGATCGCGCGTGTCGGAGGCCGACATCACGGCGTCGATGTCGAATGGGGCGCAAACGCCTCTTCGGTCCCTCCTCGCGGAGCGCGACGTTGACGGCGGCGGTGGCGTTGTGAAGATGTTTGCTGTAGCCGAGGTAGACGAGTAAACCGAAGACCAGGACGAGATGCGCCCAGAAGAAGACTCCGTGGAGCACGGTGAGCGCGCCGCTCCCGGAGCGCGCCGGTCGGGACGCCGTGAGCGGCGCATCAGTTGGACCAGGCGCCGCCATCTCAGCGCGGTCAGGGTGAACGACGTCCCGGCCAGCGCCACCAGGGCAACGGGGCTGACGACGGAGACAATCATTGGCTGCCGCACCCGTGCGACGGGTGCGCGGCGCTCATGCGCCTCCCCTCCCTCGCGACGGGCCTCACCGGCCGCGCCACGTGGGCGGGCGCTTCTCCAGGAATGCCGACAGACCCTCGCGGGCGTCCTCGCTGCCGAGCACCCGGTCAAACTCCTCGCGCTCGCGGCGCAGGCCGTTCTCCCAGGATCCGTCCAGTCCGCCGCCGACCGCGCGCTTGATGGCGGCGATGGCAAGCGGCGGGCGCTCGGCGAGCAGAGCGGCCAGGGCCAGCGCCTTTTGGCGGAGATCGGCCGGGGGGACCAACCCGGTGACCAGCCCCCATTCGAGTGCACGTGCGGAGTCGATCTGATCCCCGGTGAGGAGCATCTCCAGCGCGCGCCCCCGGCCCACCAGGCGGGGCAGCCGCTGGGTGCCGCCCCAGCCGGGCATGATGCCGAGCCTGATCTCCGGCTGACCAAAGCGGGCGTTCTCGCTGCAGATGCGCAGGTCGCAGGCCAGGGCGATCTCGCAACCGCCGCCCAGGGCGTAGCCGTTGACCGCGGCAACCACCGGCAGGCGCGACGCCACCAGGCCCCGGATCAGCTCGAGGGTACCCGCGGCGCCGCCGGGATCGCGGCGGAGCTCGGCCAGGTCGGCGCCGGCCGAGAAGTATCGATCGCCGTCGCCGGTGAGCACCAGTGCTCGGCAGGCGGGGTCCGCCTCGGCGGCGGTGAGCGCCTCCAGCAACGCGACCGCGACCGCGCGGCTGATGGCGTTGACGGGCGGGTGGGCGATGGTGACGAGGGTTGCAGCCCCCTCGCGCTCGACGCGGATCGGCTCGGAGGTCTCGGCCATGAGGGGGCACGCTACCCCACGGGGGCGGCGCGTGGTCATCCCGGACTCGCAGCGGAGACGCCGTGGGGCCATGATCGAGTGCGATGACCGACACGCCCGAGCCGATCCCTCCTCCCGCGCTCCCGCCGCGGGTCGACCCGGAGCGGCTCCACGACCTGGATGCGACCGCCCTGGATGCCGAGGCGGTCCAGCTCGCCCAGGCGGAGCGCGCGACGCGGACGGCGATGTCCCCGTACGACCGGCAGCTCCGCGAGATCCATGCCCGCCAGGAGGAGATCGCCACCGAGCGGCGCCGCCGCGAGCGGGCTGGGCGCCATGCCGCGCGGATCGCCGTGCGGGAGATGGCGGGGAGCGGCGAGATGCCGTCGCTGGCCGACGCCCTGCTGGCGGAGCCGTCACCGCTTCCGGAGGGGAGACCGCTCTCCGAGCTGCGGGCATTCCTCTCGAGCGGTGGCCAGGTCGGCCTCGGCTACCCCACCCGGCCCGGGATCCTCGGCTTCACCGACGGCCGCCATCTCCGCAACGCAGCGACCTGGGGGGAGGCACGGGCCCTCTACGCTGATGGCTGGGAGCCCGGCGCCCCGGGAGGTGCCGGGGTGCGCGGGGTCCGAGTCCACCTGAGCGGCACCCGGGTGGAGCGGGTGGTGTCCCCGTCCGAGGTGGTGCTGGAGCTAGCCGGCAGCGAGACCGGCCCCACCGGCCAGCCCTCCTGAGGAGCGGCGCGCGGCGATAGCCCGGGTCAGCGCGGCTGGCGGATGAACCACCGCGAGGTCGCGATCAGGATGCCCCCGCCCGCCACCAGGAGGAACGCCGGGTTTCCCGGGCGTGCCGTGGGGGCGCTACAGGCGCTCGAAATGGTCGATCGCGAGCACGAAGATGGTGGCGCCGCCGACCTCGACGTCAACCGGATGCGGCGCCGCCGCCCCTGCCGCCGCCCCCGCGGCGGCGGCGGCCTGGAACCGTTCGTTGCGACGCTTTGCGCGGCCCCGGATCAGGTCGATGACCTTGTCGACCTGGGCCGCATCGACACCGATCAGGAGGGTGACGTTCTCGCGGTCCAGAAAGCCGCCGGAGCTGCCGAGCCGGGTGCAGGCGAAGCCGGCGTCGTTCAGGGCGGTGACGCAGCTCTCCGCGTCCTTGCTGTGGACGATGGCGAGGACCAGCCTCACCGGGGTTCACCACCGGCGTTCGGCGCCGTCGCGTGACGCTCGGCGAGTCGCCGCAGGGTCACGGTGCGGATCTCGGTGAGGACGACCGCGGGGGGCCGGCTCGCATCGATCCTGACGATCCGTCCGGGATCGGCGTTGGCCAGCTGGATGAAGCCCTGCTGGACGGCATTGTGGAAGCCGTCGGCGGCGACCTCGAAGCGGTCGAGGGGGAGCTGCTGGGAGCGCTGACGGTCCTCTGCCGTCGGGCGGGGAAGCTCGAGCAGGAAGGTGACGTCCGGCCAGACGTCCATGCAGGTCTCGGTGTGCAGCCACTGGAGCGCGGAGAGGGGAAGGCCGCGCCCGGCGCCCTGGTAGGCGAACGTGGAGTCCGCGTAGCGATCGGCGATGACCACGGCCCCGGCCTGGAGCGCCGGGAGGATGCGCTCGCGGAGGAGTTGAACCCGCCCCGCGATGAAGAGGAGTGCCTCAGTCCAGGGGTCGATCGCGACCTGGTGATGCTGGAGCAGGTAGCCGCGGACCAGGTCACCGAGCTGGGTGTCACTGGGTCGCAGGGTGACGACGTCGCGACCCGAGCGGCTCAACTCGCCGGCAAGCGCAGCCCCCTGGGTGCTCTTGCCCGCTCCGTCGATCCCCTCCAGAGAGATGAAGAAACCGGGCCAGGACGACACGGTCACGGAGTATGAGCCCCACGCACCAAGCAGCGCAGCGGTCAGGAGGCAGCCGTGCCGAGGATGACCAGGTGCCGGTTCGGCTCCTCGCCCTGACTGCGGGCGGTCATCTCGTGCTGCTCGACCAGCTCATGCTGGAGCCGGCGGACGTAGGCGTTCTGGGGTGCGAGGTCCACCTCACTCCCGAGCTGCCGGGCCCGGTCGATCCCCTCCTGCGCCTCCTGGAGCGCCGACTCGGTGGGGTCGGGCGAGGCGACGCCGTACACCCGGGAGAGCGCACTCTTGATCTGGGACACGGTGTTGCTGCGCAGCACCTCGATGGGGATGCCCGACGACTCGGCGAGCCGGACCGGCGAATCCTTGCGCCGGTAGTAGTTCTTGAGAGTGAGGACGATGTCGGAGTCCTCGACGTGGTGCTGGATGCGCACCGGCAGCTTGAGCTCGCGTACCGACTGCTCCAGGTAGCTCCGCGAGACGCCGTAGGGAAAGACCGACAGCGGCGGGGTGAGGCGGGGCGAGCCGTTGCCCCCTCGCTCCCCGGGCTCGCGGCGGCCACGCTGCTGATTGGCGATGTACTGCTCGACGTCGAAGCCGCCGCGGCGGTGCTCGCGCTCGCGAGGCCGGCGTCCCCCACCTCCGAAGGGCGGGGGCTCGAACTGGCTGGGTGGTCCCCCGGTCTCGATCCGGCTGATGATCTGCCCCGCGTCGCCGCGCATCCGAATCTGAGGTGGCTTGTACTGGCCGCGGAGCGCCTCGTCGACAGTCTCGGCGACGGGCATGTGGACCGCCACCCGATCGCGCTGCTGGATCTCGACGAGGACGTCGAAGGTGGGCGGTGCCTTGCGCTCGAGCACGGACTTCTGGGTGCCGCGGCGGCGCGCCTCCTCGTCGGAGAGGGTGACGGTCTGGATGCCGCCCAGCAGGTCGTTGAGGGTGGGGTTGACCAGCAGGTTGTCGAGGGTCATGCCGTGGGCGGTACCCACCAGCTGCACGCCGCGCTCGGCGATGGTCCGGGCCGCGGCCGCCTCCAGCTCGGTGCCGATCTCGTCGATGACGATGACCTGGGGCATGTGGTTCTCGACCGCCTCGATCATCACCGCGTGCTGCTTGGTGGGGGTCTGGACCTGCATCCTCCGGGAGCGCCCGATCCCGGGATGGGGGATGTCGCCGTCACCGCCGATCTCGTTGGAGGTGTCGACGATGACCACCCGCTTGCCCTCGTCGTCGCTCAGCACCCGGGCGCACTCGCGGAGCATGGTGGTCTTGCCGATACCGGGGGCTCCCAGCAGGAGGATGCTGCGGCCCTGGATCACGATGTCCTTGATGATGTCGATGGTCCCGGTCACCGCCCGGCCGACACGGCAGGTGAGACCCACGATGGCGCCGGCACGGTTGCGGATCGCGCTGATGCGGTGCAGGGTGCGCTCGATCCCGGCGCGGTTGTCATCGCCGAATTCGCCGACGCGCTGGACCACGTAATCGATGTCGTCACTGGCGACCGGCACCCGGTCGAGGATGATCTCGCCGTCGGCGAAGCGCGCCTCGGGCTCGCGGCCGAGATCGAGCACCACCTCGAGCAGGTCTCCCCGATCGGCCGCGGCCGCCTGGGCGGCCAGGGCCACACGGGGCGGGAGGGCCTCGAAGAGGAGAGCCAGCTCCTCCTTCCAGGCGGGCCCGAAAGGGGCGGGTGGCTCGGAACCAGCTTGCTTGGTTCCCCGGGGTACTAGGGGAGCGGCGATTGCTCGCGCCTCCGGCTGAGCACTCGGAGAGAGGGAGAGGTCTCGCCGGTGGGCACGGTCTGGGCCAGGTGCGCGCGGGCCAGCACCGGCTTCTTGCGCGCCGGCGCGGCGCGGTATCTGACCTTGCTGGCCAGGTCGCGGACCAGCAAGACCTGGGTGCCGTAGATCGCGAATCCCCGATGCTGGAGGCCGCGGATCAGCTCGGAATCGTAGTGGCGGAGCACCGAGGAGACCGGACCGGCCGGCAGCTCTCGGAGCGCGGCGTCGATGACCGCCTCGCGCAGCCGCGGGTTGTGCCCGTCGCACATCAGGGAGAGCAGGGTCGGGCGGGTCGCGGAGGCGGCCCGGATGGCCGCCCAGGCCACCACCCCCGGCTCCTCGACCACGAAATGGCGGACCTCGTCGCGGCTGACACGGGTCAGGTCCCCCTCCGCGAAGGCGGCCTGCCAGACCTTGAGGGACGACCCCTCCAGGCTCGCGACGTGGGATGGCGTGGTGCGCAGGTAGAGGAGATAGATGGCCCCCACGTCCTCGGGCCGGGCCTGGCGGAGGCTGACGCTGCGGGCCGTCTGGGGGGTCACCGGTGCGTCGTCGCTGTAGAGGATCTGCTCGGTCGCTAGCTGGACGAAACCCTGCTCCAGGAACGTGCCGACCAGCGGATGATCCAGGGGCAGCCGGACCACGAAGCGCTGGATGCCGTGCTCCAAGGCGTGATTGGTGAGGTGGGTGAGCAGTTGCGCCCGGGCGAAATGGCCGCTCGCGGTGGCGGCGACGCAGAGGTTGAGAATCTGGAGAGTGCCGGCGCGATCCCCGGAGACCTGCGCCTGGATGAATCCGACGATCCCCTCGCGCGTCTCGGCGACGAAGAGGGTGTCGCCGGCGGCTCCGACGTTGAAGGGGACCAGCGAGGAGACCGTCTTGCCGAGCGCATACCAGAGGCGGAGCAGCGTCGCCTGCGGCAAGGGGTGGTCGGGCGAGAGCTGGAGGGCCTGCTCGTCGCCGCTGCCGGCCTCGCTGTAGAGCTGCTCGATGCGGGCCAGGTCCCGGAAGGAGGCACCCCGGATGTTCACGCCGCGCTGCCCTCCGAGGAGAGCGGAGCATCGCTCTCCAGGAGCTCGCCAACACCGTCGAGGAAGAGGCGGTGGAAGCGGAGATCGCCGGTCATCTCGGGATGGAAGGTGAAGCTCAGGTGCCGGCCCTGGCGGACCGCCACCGGCCGCCCCTCGTGGGCGGCGAGCACCTCGACCCCCGGGCCGCATCCCTCGATGACCGGGGCCCGGATGAAGACGGCGCGGAAGCTGCCGGAGCCGATCGACGGGATGTCGAGATCGCACTCGAAGGAGTCCACCTGACGGCCGTACCCGTTGCGCCGGGTGCGCAGATCGAGGGCGCCGAGGGCGAGCTGGTCGACGGTGCCGTCGAGGATCGCCCGGCTGAGCAGGATGGTGCCCGCACAGGTCGAAAAGGTCGGCATATCGCCGGAGAGGCGGTGCCGGAGCGGTGCCTCCAACCCGAAGACGCGGATCAGCCGGCTGAGCGTGCTGGATTCGCCACCCGGAAGCGCCAGGGCGTGAACAGCCAGGATCTCGTCAGCGGTCCGCACCGGGAGCGCCTCGGCTCCTGCCCGGTCAAAGGCGGCGAGGTGCTCACGGACATCCCCCTGCAGTGCGAGCACGCCTACTCGAACGATGGCTTCAGGTCCCCCGAACACGCGAGCCACCCTGGGGGGGCGGCACCGGCGGCATCGCGGTCACTACAGGCAGTTTACCCAAGGGTCGGTCACCGGAGCGCCAGCATCGGCCCCCGGCGCCTGGGCGCCTTCCGCAGCGATCTGCCTCACCAGCCGCGGGTGGCGAGGAGCTCCTCCTTGGGCAGGGTGGCGACGTCAAGCCCGCGCATCGCCTTGCCGAGCCCGGCGCTCACCTCGGCGATCACCTCGGGCTTGTCGAAGTAGGTGGTGGCGGCCACGATCGCCTTGGCGTAGCCGAGGGGGTCGTCACTCTTGAAGATGCCGCTCCCGACGAAGTTGCCGTCCGCCCCGAGCTGCATCATCAGCGCGGCATCGGCCGGGGTGGCGATCCCGCCGGCCGAGAAGTTGACCACCGGGAGCCTGCCGGCTTCGGCCACCTCGACGACCAGCTCGTAGGGGGCTCCGAGCCGCTTGGCCTCGGCCATCAGCTCGTCGTGGCGCAGCGCCTGGAGGCGCCGGACCCCGCCCAGGACCGCGCGCATGTGGCGGACCGCCTCGACGACGTTGCCGGTGCCGGCCTCGCCCTTGGTCCGGACCATGGCCGCCCCCTCGCCGATCCGGCGCAGCGCCTCACCGAGGTCGCGAGCGCCGCACACGAAGGGCACGGTGAACGCCCACTTGTCGATGTGGTTCTCCTCGTCGGCAGGCGTCAGCACCTCGGATTCATCGACGTAGTCGACGCCGAGCGACTGCAGGACCTGGGCCTCGACCAGGTGGCCGATCCGGGCCTTGGCCATAACCGGGATGGTGACCACGGCCATGATCCCCTTGATCAGCGAGACGTCGCTCATGCGGGCGACGCCACCCTCGCGGCGGATGTCGGCGGGAACCCGCTCCAAAGCCATGACCGCCACCGCCCCGGCCTCCTCGGCGACCTTGGCCTGCTCGGGTGTGACCACGTCCATGATCACCCCGCCCTTGAGCATCTCGGCAAGGCCGCGCTTGACGCGCAACCCTCCCCGGTGCTCGCCGTCGGGGGCCTGGTCGTGGGTGCCGTCAGTGCTCATCTGGTCGCCTGCCTTGATGCGTATGGTCAGTAATCCCACCATTCTAGGCGACTGCGCTCTTCGACAGCCCGGGTCGAGGCGCACGCCGGGCGGCCTGGAGGGCTCCGAGGTGGCTGTGTCAGCATTGAGCCGGCCGGGGGGAGTGAGTTGCTGCGAAAAGTGGGGAGATCGAGACGGTGAATGCGACCATCGAACGACCGGCAACCTCCAGCGGTACGTTTGCCCTCGGGGGGCAGGTGGTGGTGCATCGTCTCGGGTTTGGCGCGATGCGGATCACCGGGCCCGGGATCTGGGGAGAGCCCGCCGACCGGGACCAGGCCATCGCGGTGCTGCGGCGGGCCGTCGAGCTGGGCGTCGACCTGATCGACACCGCCGACTCATACGGCCCCTACGTCAGCGAGGAGCTGATCCGGACCGCCCTCCACCCCTATCCCAGCCAGCTCGTCATCGCCACCAAGGCCGGGCTGGTGCGCACCGGGCCCAACCTCTGGCTCCCCGTCGGCCGGCCCGAGTACCTGCGACAGGAGTGCGAGATGAGCCTCCGGCGGCTGCGCCTGGAGCAGATCACCCTCTTCCAGCTCCACCGCATCGATCCCCAGGTGCCGCTCGAGGAGCAGGTCGGCGAGCTGGCCACCCTCCAGAGCGAGGGCAAGATCCGCTTCATCGGGCTCTCCAACGTCAGCGTGGACCAGATCAGGGCGGCTCGATCGGTCGTCGCGATCGCGACCGTGCAGAACCGGTACAACCTGGTGGACCGGGGGTCCGAGGATGTCGTCGAGCACTGCGAGCGCGAGCACATCGGGTTCATTCCCTGGTTCCCCCTGGCGACGGGCGCCCTGAGCCGGCCCGACGGCCTCCTCACCGCGTTCAGCGAGAGGCTGGGCGTCACCCCGTCACAGGTCGCGGTGGCCTGGCTGCTGCGCCGCTCGCAGGTGATCCTGCCGATCCCGGGCACGGCCTCGCTCGCCCACCTCGAGGAGAACGTGGAGGCGGCTCTGATCGGGCTCACCGACGACCAGGTCGCCGAGCTGGGCAAGCTCGGGGAGGGGTCCTGAGGCGAGGTCCGCCAGGCCCCTTCCGGCCGGAGCCTCTTAGCCGGGGCCCGAGCCGCCGGTAAGGTCACGGTCCCCCGTCCAGGGCGGGGGTCGTCCGGGTCGCCCGAGCCCCGCTGCTATCATGCCGACGATCGGGAAGTAGCTCAGCCAGGTTAGAGTGCACGGTTCGGGACCGTGAGGTCGGGAGTTCGAATCTCCCCTTCCCGACGCCGTCGTCGCGGACGGGTGACGCGAGGGGCGGTAACCCCTCCGTTTCCTGTACAACGGGGCGCATGGCGCAGCGGCGGCGACGCGTGAGCGCACTGCTCGCGCCGATTGGGAGCAGCCAGGCACGGCGCATCGTGCTGGCCGGTGTGGCGGGGATCCTGCTCACGGCCCCCCTCTCCCTGCAGCAGGCGGTCGCGCCGCACCCGGTGATCGGGTGGATGCTCACGCTCGCCGGCGCCGTGCTCGCCGTGTGCTGCGCGCGTCAGTCGTGGGTCCCTTCCGCAGCCGTCGCTCGCGCCGCTTCAGCCGTGTGCTTGGTGTTCTGCGCGGTCACCGTCGTGCTCGTGATCGGACCGACCGTCAGCGCGATGGGAAGCACCGACCGGCAGCTGGTGTGTGGCGACGACATCGGCCTCGAGACGGTGGGCGGCGGGCAGGCGATCCTCCATGGCCTCAATCCCTATTCCTCTTTTGACCTGCTGCACGTCGAGGTGGGCTTCGGCTGTAAGAGTTTCCAGGCGACCGTGGTGCGGTCCGGGGTGTTCGCGTCCGCCACGAGAGCGCCGAGCCAGCAGGCGATCGACGCCGCAGCTCGGGCGACGCTGGCGGGCCATCCCACGGGTGGGCTTATCACCGCCTTCGATTACCCGGCCGGCACAGCTCTTCTCGGCATCATCGGCGCTCACGGACTGGTCCTTCTCTCCCTGCTGGCGCCCTTGCTCGCGGGCTGCGTGCTGGTGTTGAGCGTCGAGCCGAGCGCGCGCCGAGCAGTCGCACTCGCGCTCGGCGCTCAGACCGGTACGCTGGCAGTGATCGGCACCGCTCTCCCCGACTCCATCGTCCTGGCACTTCTGATGATCGCCTGCGTGCGCCGGAAAGGGATCTTGGGAGGTGCTGCTCTCGGACTTGCGTGTGCCATCAAACAGACGGCGTGGTTCATCGCCCTGCCGCTTCTTGTGCTGTCCTGGCGTGAGGCCGGCCGCGGACGGGCGCGGTACGCGGTCGCGGCGACTGTCTCATGTGCCGCCGTCAACATCCCCTTCGCGCTGGCCGACCCGCCGACCTGGATCAAGGCAGTCCTGGCGCCCCAGACACAGCCCACGTTCCCCTTGGGATTCGGTCCCGGTGCCCTGCTCACGGGCGGCTCGTACAGCAGTGGCGCGCTCGTCGTCTTCTCCGCGCTGATGGTCGCGGCGGTCGTTGCCGGCACGGTCTGGTGTGTCCGCGCGCCGCGGTCCTGGGCGGCACCCGGCGTGATCATCGCGAGCCTGGGCCTCTGGGTCGGAAGTCGCAGCCTCGGCCACTACATCGCCCTGCTGGGCGTGATCGCGGTGGCAACGGTGGCCGGGTCCCGGCAGGTCGACGCCATCGGGGGGTCGGTGCCATCGGTGACGAGCGTCAGGCCGGAGGAACCCATGGCGGGGACGAGAGGCGCCCTGGTCTGACCTCAGACCCACGCCCGCGCCACCGATCTCAGGGGGCGCCGGCGCGTTCGAGAGTCGATGCCGGTGCTGGTCTCATCGTGGGCCGAGCCTGCCAGATGAGCCCGATGCCGAGGGCCGCCACGGCGAGCGCCTCCAGGTGGTCCCACGGAGGGCTGAGCCACGCATCCACCAGGGCGGTCAGGTCGATGGCGAGGATCGCCAGAGCCAGAACCCTCGGCCAGCCGGCGATGAGCCCTGCCACGGCCGCGGCCGCTCCGATGAGGAGCAGGTCGTGGGAGTAGTCGTGGGGGGCCACCACCAAGGAGAGCACGATGCCAAGACCGAGAGCGGTGCACGCGTCGAGTCGGGCGCGCACCCACCAGACGCCGGCCAGGGCAACGATCGCCAGCGGGATGGCGGTCAGCAATGCGGCCGTGGGGCCGCCCCAGTCCGTGGCGATGCCCGGAAACGCCAAGGTCGAGGATGGCGCCGGATAGCCCTGGAAGAGCTGACGCAACCACTCCGCCATCTGCGCGGGGGGGACGAGCAGAAAGCCGAGTGCGAAGGCCCCCAGAGCGCCGGTCACCATGCCGAGGAAGGTGCGCCACTCCCGCACCATCAGCAGAGCCACGGGGACCAGCCAGAAGATCTGCGGCTTGTTGACCGCGGCCACCCCGAGCAGCACTCCGGCACCGAACCGGTGCGCCGGCAGGAGGGCCAGGCCGAGCGCGGTCAGGAGCAGCACGATGACATCCAGCTGACCTTCCGCGATGCCGCTGGCGGATGCCACGGTGATGGTGGCCGCGCAGATGAGCAGGGTGGATTCGCGAGGACGCGACGGTTGACGGCGCGTCACCGTGACGAGCACCCCCATGGCGGCGGTGAGCCCGACCAGAGAGACACCGAGCCAGATCGCATCGGCGGTCGCGAAGGAGAGCCGCCCCAGGGGCGCGAGCAGCCAGGCGAGCTCCGGAAGGTAGGCGTAGGGGAGGGAGTAGGGCGGGCGGAAAATACCGAGCTGGTGCCATGCGGCTGCTGACGCCGCCACGGCGTTGTAGGGATCGACGTGCGCCGAGAGACGGCGGGCTGCCTCCCAGAAGACGATGAAATCGGAATGGCTGAGGTGCACGATCGCCGACCACGATTCCTCGGCCACGAGGACGAGCAGCGCCGCGTAGACGGCGATCCGGACCCGTGCGGTCAACGGGGGGCTCGACGCGGAGGGAGGTCGATGGCCGTCACGTTGACCCGCATCCTAGTGCGGAACAACGAGCTGGGAGGGGACCAAGAAGCGTCGCGCCCAGCTGCTGGGCCGGGGCTCCCCGACCTCCTCGGCGTGATCCGCGTCCTCCATCTCGAGGCCCCCGCCAGCCCACGGCGCTGACCGGGCGGCTACAGGCTGCCGCGCGCTGCCGGCAGCCGCTCGCCTGGCTACGGTAGGCTGGCGGCTCCGCTGCGCCCGGCAACGCCGGAGCGCGCATCCACAAAACCGGGGGATCCCCTCAATGCTCGCATTCACGGCATTCGGAACAAAGGAAATCATCCTTTACATCGTCATCCTGATCGTCATCGTCGCGGCGATCTACTGGTTCGTCTCGCGGGGCAAGGCCAGCTCCTAACCCGGGAGGGCTGCGACCAGCCCGAGGGAACCGTGGCGAGCGAGCGGGGCGATTGGATGCCTCCGCCCGCCACGCCGCCATTCGATGTGGAACAGACCTGCATGGCCTCGGCATGTCACCGTGTGGGGGTGGGTGGCAGCTCTCCGTCGAGGATCGGGACTGCACTCGTGCTCAGCGGAGGCGGTGGCCGGGGGGCCGCCCAGCTCGGCATCCTCCGAGCTCTGGCAGAGCGGGGCCTGCAGCCGGACGCCTGCGTCGGCACGAGCGTGGGGGCCCTCAACGCGGCGGTGGTGGCGAGCCATCCTCTCCCGGCGGCCCTGGACCTGCTCGAGCGGATCTGGGCCAGCCCGCAGACCCGGGCCGTCTTCCGCTCTCACCCGCTGCGAATGGTGGTGAACCGGGCCCGGCGCCAGCCGTGGCTGCGGGACGATGACGCCATCGGGGACCTGGTGGACTTCTCGATGGGGATGGCCGGCATGAACACTTTTGAGGAGCTCCCCCGCCCCCTGCAGATCGTCGTCACCGACCTGCTGACCGGTGAGCCGGTGCTGATCTCCCAGGGCCGGCTGCGCGACGCGCTCCGAGCCTCGTGCGCGATCCCGTTCGTCTTTCGCCCGGTGCAGCTCGGGGATCGCTCCTACGTGGACGGCGGCGTCACCGACAACTGCAGCATCTCCACAGCGGCCCGGATGGCGCCCGAGCAGATCATCGCCGTCGACCTCACGGCGGAGCCCGCCATGCCCGCGCTGCGCCGCCTGTCGGAGGTCTTCGAGCGGATGACCTCGGTGGCGCTGCACTCACGTCTGCTGGCCGACTTCGACAGCTTCAGCAAACGCCTGCCGGTGACCCTGATCTGTCCCCGCATCGCCAACCCGCTCAGGGTGGCCGACTTCACCAGGGTCCGCGAGGCTGCCCGGACCGCCATGGAGTCACTCCTGCAGACCGTCGGGCTCGCCGACGGGCGGATCCCGCCGGGCCTCTTTTACCTCCCGATCTCGATGGAAGGCAGCCCGGCCGGAGGCTGACGCCGGGGAGCGAGGGCGACAGCCCGGGTGACGCAGGAACCGCACCCGGCAAGCGTCACGTGCACGCTCGCTGCGACGGACGTGATGAGCTTCGTGGCCGGGTAAGCTAGAGGACGCTCGGGCCCCCGTAGCTCAGTGGATAGAGCAGAGGTTTCCTAAACCTTGTGCGCTGGTTCGATTCCGGCCGGGGGTACGGCGGCGCAGCCCGCTTCAGGGTTCACTCGACAGACTGAGCCCCTCTCCGCCGTAGGTGGCCCGTCCCTGGTCATCGACGTCGAACTGGCCCGCCGGGATGAGACAGAACTCGTTCCCCTCCGGGTCGAGCATGACGAGGAAGCCTCCCGCCTCATACCCCTCGGCACGACGGCCACCCAGTTGCTCGACGCGCTGTCGCGCGGCGATGAGGTCCTGCGTCGCAAGGTCAAGGTGCACGCGGTTCTTCACCGACTTTGTCTCGGCCACCCTCTGGAAGCCCACCCCCAGTCCCTGATCCCGGGACAGCCAAACGTATGGACCCGTTCTTGCGGCGACGGCTCTCCCCAGCAGGGTCGCCCAGAACGAGGCCAGGCGCTCGGGGTCGAGGCAATCGATGGTCACGTACGAGATAACCGGCGAGGACCCGTCCATCCTCGCGATCGTAGCCTTTGCAATACACCCTTGCCGCGTGAATCGGTGGTCGTGCGCGGTCTCACGGGGAATGTCCGGTGAGGCACCGCGACGCACCGGGAGGCGTCCGCAAGCCAGCGCGCGGAGCCGGCACTCCCGCGCAGAATCGCCCGAGATGAGCGTCGAGGTCCGTCCCGCGGTCGTGGCCGACATCCCCGCCCTGCTCGCCCTCTACGCGCAGCTCGCCGGTGAGCTCTTCCATGAGCCGCCGCTCACCGTGGCTGCGGCGGAGGCGGAGTTTGCCGGCATCGCCGCCGACCCGGACCGCGCCGTGCTGGTGGCGACCGTGGACGGAGCGGTCGCCGGGACCGTGGACCTGCTCATCGTCCGGCCGAGCCTGACCCATGGGGGGCGTCCCTGGGCCGCCGTCGAAAACGTGGTCGTCGACGACCGGCACCACCGCAGAGGGGTTGGCCGTGCCCTCATGGACGAGGCGGCCCGGCGAGCCCGCGAGGCGAACTGCCACCGGCTCCAGCTGCTCTCCAGCCAGCGGCGAACCGAGGCCCACGCCTTTTACCGGGCCATTGGGATGGACCCGAGCCCCCAGGGCTTTCGTCTCTATTTTGATTAACCTGACAAAAACCTCCCCCCAAAGCCGACTTCCTGCGAGAATTTCCACCTCCCCTCGCTCCGAGAGCGGATCGGGCCGCTCCACAGGAGGTTCCCGGGCCATGGCCACTGACGACAAACAGCGCATCCTCGATTGGTGTAGCGCCGACAGCGACGTTCGCTGTGTGGAAGAGGACGCCGACGAGGGTGCCGAATTCACCCTGAGGCTGGCGAGCGGGGGTGCGGAGGTGACCGCCACCCTCCCGACCGGAGGGGACCGACTGGTCCTCCGCAGCGTGGTCGACCTGGATCAGGCGACCCATCCCGCGGGAAGCGGCGACCTCGCAGCCGACCTGGTCGAGCTCGAGGAACGGCGACCGGGCCCGGTGACGGCCAGCCTCGACCCGGCCGGAGAGCAAGTGGTGATCAGCACCTGGATCGTGCTCGACGGGCTGACCAAGCACAGCCTCCTGACCGCCGTCAGTGATCTGCACCGGACCTGGGGCGCCGTGCTCCGGCTCACGGGGGTGACCGCCGAGGCATCCGCGACCGGAGTGCAAGCGACCGAGGTGGTCGGTGTGGCCGGCGCGGAAGAGGATGCGCCCGTCCCGGCCATCGACGACGCGGCTGCCGATTCCGCCTCCGTCGCAGGCGGCGTCTCCGATGCCACTCCGTCGACCTGGGCATGGTCGCCGGCGGGTGCCAGCGCAGCCTTTGCCGCAGTGGGCGAGGCCGGAGCGCCTGAAGATGCTGCAGCAGCGGGCGAGAGTGCCGTCCCCGAGGACACCGCAGCCCCCAAGGACGCTGCCACTTCTGAGTACGAGCCAGTCCCCGAGTACACGCCGGCCCCCGAAGCCGACACCGCCCCCGAGGCAGCTCCGGAGGCCGAGAGCGCCGGATCGACGGCTTACCCCGAGCCGGCATACCCGGCTGCCGCGTCGGAGGCGGCACCCGAGGCGGCGACGGCCGAGGTCGAGGCCGTCCCCGAGGCAGAGGCTGCTCCCGACGCCGAGGCGGCCCCCGCACCTCGTCCGTGGGTTTGGCCGTCGACCGACTCCGCAACTGAGCTCGCCGCGGCGGACGCATCGCCCGGGACGCCGGGGACAGAGCAGGAGGAGCCATCCGTCGCGGAGCCGTCGGTCACCGGCGCCGCAGAGCAGGCACCGGTCGCGAGCCCCTGGGGAGCCACGGGGGAGACGACCTTCGAGCCGCTTGCCTCGCCCTACCACCCGCTCGACTCCCCGGGGCAGAGCTACCCGGAGTCGACCGCGCCCATCGAGTTCGAGGCGACCCCTGGCCCGCTCGCGCAAGCGACGCCGACCGCAGCTGGCGGCTCCGGACAGGGTTATGGCACGCCGTTCACGCCGGAGGCCGTGGCGGTCCCGGCGCCGGCTCCTGCTCCTGCTCAGCCGGCCTGGACCCCCGGCCACAAGGTCCCGCCCCAGGGGATGCAGGCATGGGCCGCCCCCGACCCCGCCGGAGCAGTGGTTGCCACCCTCGGGGGCCACCTTCCGGTCCAGGTGACCGAGGTGCGCGGGGCATGGGCCCACGTCCTCTGCTCCAACGGCTGGACGGGCTGGGTGGACAACCGCCTGCTCGTCGTCGGGGCGTGATCGGAGCCAGGTGATGAGGGGCTCGGTCGGGAAGGGCATCCGCGCCCTCCCCGACCGGCCCGCCCCCCGACCGCGGGGACGGTGACGGCCTGGTGGAGGTCAAGGCGGAGGTGCTGGGAAGCCTCTGGCGGATCGTCGCCGAGGTGGGTCAGCGGGTCGAGGAGGACGAGACGATCATGGTCCTCGAGTCCATGAAAATGGAGATCCCGGTGACCAGCCCCATCTCCGGCACCGTGACCGCCCTCCTGGCCGCCAAGGGCGAGGTCGTCCAGGAGGGACAGACGGTCGCCATCGTCGAGTAGGGCGGACTACCCCGACCGCCGCCACCGCCCGGCCAGAATGGGCTGATGGAACCAACCACCCCCCGGGAGGGCGGACCCGCAATCGCCGCGCGCGGCTGGCGCGCGCTCGTGCCCCGGCTCCGGGGCAGCACCGCGGGCCGGGTCCTCAGTGCCTACGGGTCGACCAACACCGGGAGCCACGCCTCCGGGCTGGCCTTCAACGCGGTGATGGCGATGTTCCCGATGATCCTCGGGGCGCTGGCCATCATCGGGTGGGTGGTGAACGGCCCGGGCATCCAGAGCCAGGTGCAGACCGCCATCCTCCGGGCCCTGCCGGGTACGAGCGGCCTCGAGCTCAGCAAGGTGGTCACCGGCGACCTGCACCACTACGCAGGGCTGCTGGGAATCGTCGGCATCCTGGGCCTGCTCTGGGGCGTCACCAACTTCTTCGGATCCCTCGAGTTCTGCCTGAGCCGCATCTTCGAGTTCCGCCAGCGCAGCTTCCTGCGCCAGCGCGCGATGGGCGCCGTGATGATGTTTGTCCTGGTGGCGGGCATGCTGATCGCGGTCGCGGCCAACACCCTGATGAACCTGATCCCGGTGATGGCCGGGATCGGACCGGCCGCCGGGTTCCTCGCCATGGGGGCCCTCACCCTGACCATCTACCGGCTGGTGCCCAACCGGACCTTCCGCATCCGGCAGCTGTGGCCCGGGGCGGTGGTCTCGGGCGTGCTGATCGAGCTGATCACCCTCCTCTTCCCGCTCTACGCCAAGCTGGCCCACGGTTTCGACACGTACGGTCAGAGCCTGGCCCTCTTCTTCCTGCTCGCCACGTGGCTCGCCTTCCTCTCCCAATTCCTCCTCATCGGAGCCCTCTGGAACCGAGTGCGACTCGGCGAGGAGTTCACGGCGTCCGGCCTCCTGGCGACCAGGGGCGGCGATGCGAGATCACGCGCCACGCAGAGCGCAGGTGCGAGCCCAGCCGCCGCGAGCGGCGACGATGCGGTCGCGGGGCACGCCACGCCGGCGGTAGATGACAGCATCACCGGTGACGTGGACACCACCACCAATTCCCCACCCGAGCGGTCGCGCCGAGCCAAGACGACTCGCGCGTGAACACGGGCTACGACACCCAGCGGGTCACGACGGCCGACAACGTCGGCATCTCCTTCCGGGTCGCCGGCGTGGCCACGCGTCTCACCGCTGCGCTGCTCGACCTCCTCGTCCTCGGTTGCCTGCTCCTCATCGTCTCGGTGCTGGTCATCGCGATCGCGACAGCGGCCGCCGGCAACAGCAGCGAGGCCAGCACGCTGGTCGTCTTGAGCCTCCTCTCCTACCTGCTGTTTGCCTCCTGGGTGATCATCGCCGTCCTCTACTTCACGATCTCGGAGGCCGTGAGCGGAGGCAAGACGCTGGGCAAGTCCGCCATGGGCATCCGGGTGATCCGGGTCGACGGCGGCACCGCGAGCATCGGCGAGTACTTCCTCCGCAGCGCGGCCTACATCGTCGACATCTTCGGAGTGGGGGCCATCCTGCTCTTCTTCCACCCCCAGTCCCGGCGTCTCGGCGACCTCGTCGCCGGAACCGTGGTGGTGCGGGAGCGGAGCCCGGTCACACTCCTGACCGCGACGGCTCCCGCGCCCGTATACCTGCGCACCCGTGATCCCGGTCCCGGCATCGACGGCCTCAGCCATCTGGGCGAGCACGAGCTGTCGGCGGTACGCACCTTCCTCAGCCGCCCCGGGCTCCGGCCCGAGCAGCGCGCCGACCTGGCGGGACGGCTGACGGCGCGGCTGCTCGACCGGATGGAGCTCCCACCCGGCGCCCCCGAGCGGATATGGCCGCCGGAGCTCTTCCTGGAGCGGCTCTTCATGCAGCTCGCGCCGCGCTTCGAGAGCGGGGGACCGCCCCCCTCGCCGCCGCCCGGTTCCTACGCCGGCCCGGGTGCTCCCCCTCCCTGGACGCCATGAACCTGGAGTCGTTCTCCGCCGGCCGCCGCGCCCGCTGGGCCGAGCTGGAAGCGCGAACCGCGGCGCTCGCCGGCAACCACCTCCGCAGCCTCGGGGCCGCTGACATCGAACGCTTCGCGATCCTCTACCGGCGCACCGCCAGCGACCTCGCCATCGCCCGGCGGGACTTCCCCGACCAGCCCGTCACGGAGTACCTCAACGCGCTCTGCGGGCGCGCTCACGTGCTGCTCAACCGTGGCTCCGCCCCCCGGCTCCGCAACGCCATCGGTTTCTTCGCGACCGGGGCGCCCCGAGCCTTCCGGGCCAATTCCGGGTACTTTTTGGCCTCGCTCGCCTGCCTCCTCTCCGGGGTCGTCGCGGGCTGGCTCGCCTATGACCTCCGGCCTGACCTGCGCGGGCTCCTGGTGCCCAACTCCCTCTTCGCCGAGATGGCGCAGGGAGGGTCCGGGATCAGCCTCCCCCAGCCCTTCCTGGCCGACCCGAGCATCTTCCTGCACAACATGGAGGTGGCCGTGCTCGTCCTCATCCTCGGCCTCTGTGTCGGCGTTCCCACCGCCCTGCTGATCTTCTTCCAGGGCTGGGGCCTGGGCACGCTGGGAGCCGCCATCCACGCCGGTGGATACGACTACGCGTTCTGGTCGCTGATCGCCGCCCACGGGGTTCTGGAGATGAGCATCTTCGTCACCGCCGGCGCGGTGGGCCTGCGTCTCGGCGACGCGGTGCTGCGGCCCGGGATGCTGAAGCGGGCCGACGCGCTCGCCCGCGCCGGCCGGGAGACGCTGGGACTAGCCCTCGCCGTGATCCTGCTGCTGGTGGTGTCCGGCACCCTGGAGGCCTTCGTCTCCCCGAGCGGAATGCCCGGCGGAGTCAAGATCGCCATCGGCCTGACCGTCGGGGCGTGCTTTTACTCCTGGATGCTGCTCGCCGGCCGCAAGCGACGGCCTCTCCCCCGCCTCGCCCTGGACGGCCCGGCGGCGGATCTCCTCCCCGAGGGGCGGGTGGCGCTCAGCGGCTGAAGGTGCCGGACCGGGGGGCGAGCGGGGGCCTCGCGTAGACTGATCCAGATGGAGGTCGTGCGCATTCGCCCCCGTGGCTACTGCCACGGTGTGGTCGAGGCGATCCGGCTGGCCAAGAGGGTCGGCGCCGAGAGCGACGGCAGGCCGGTGACGATGCTCGGCTACCTGGTCCACAACGAGCATGCCACCCGCGAGCTGGAGGATGCCGGTGTTCGCCTGGTGGCGGAATCCGACCGGATGAAGGGCCTCGCGCAGATCACCGAGGGCACGGTCATCTTCACCGCCCACGGGATCTCCCCCCAGGTGGTGGATGCCGCCCGCGAGCGTGGCCTGACCATCGTGGACGCGACCTGCAGCGACGTCACACGCACCCACGACCTGGTCCGCGAGCTGACCGCGCGCGGGGTGCACGTCATCTACATCGGCAAGCGCGGCCATCCCGAGCCGGCGGGAGTGATGGGCGTCGCACCGGACAACACCACGCTGATTGAATCAATTGAAGAGGCCGATGCCCTGGAGTTCCCCCCCGGGACCCGTCTGGCGGTCACCTGCCAGACCACTCTGTCGATGTGGGACACCCAGGCCATCATCGACCACCTCGCCGAGCGCTTCCCCGAGATGGAGGTCCACAACGAGATCTGCCGGGCCACCCAGGAGCGCCAGGAGGCGGCGGTGCTGGCCGCCGACAACGTCGACTGCGTGGTGGTGGTGGGAAGCCGCCGGAGCAGCAACAGCCGGCGCCTGGCCCAGGTCGTCGAGGAGCTGGGGCACAAGCCAGCGTTCCTCGTGGACAGCGCCGCCGAGTTGCGGCCGGAGTGGTTCCGGGGCATCCGCAGGGTGGGGGTCACCTCAGGAGCGTCGACACCGACGCTGCTCACCCGCGAGGTGGTCGCCGCCTTGGAGGCGATGCCCGACGCGGAAGAGATCACCGCCCCGAGCTGACCACGGGCTCCACCGGGAGGCTGCGACCGCGGCAGCGCGGCGCTTCGTGAGACCGGCGGCCGGCTACGAAGTGTTCACAAACAACCCAGTGTCCCGGGTGGCGGCCTAATCTGCGCCCATGCGTTTCGGTGGCAACCAGCTCCCCATGCGCCTCCGGGTGGCGCGGACGATCCTCTACTGCCAGGCGGCCATCATGGTGCTGATCGCCGCCCTGGCCCTCGAGGTCCTCATCATCGGCGGCGCGAGCACGGGAATCTCGCTCACCGGGCTGGTGGACAAGCAGACGCTCACCGGGAGCGGGGTGACCGCGCTCGCCCTCGTCCTGGTCGCCATCGGCATCGTCCTCGTCGTCGTGGAGCAGCAGGTGACGGCGCGTGGCGCCAGTGCCCGGCCGCTGCTCGCCGTCGTTGAAGTCGCGCTCGCCGTCTACCTGATCGGCTTCATGACGAACTCGGTGGAAACGTGGGTGTTCGGGCCGGCAGCCGGAGCGGCCATCCTCCTCCTCCACTACTGGCCAAAACTGCATGCGTACTTCTTTGCCTCCGACCCCACCACGCCGGCGACCGCCGTCCCCGTCGCGCCGGCCGGCGCCGCGGAGCCGAATTCGGACGTGACGGCCCGACCCAATCTATAGTCGCCGGATGCGGCAGGCCGATCCGGTCGCCACCCCGACCATCCGACAGGAGTAGGTTCAGATGCAACGACCACGGGTTCCCGGATCGCTCACGCTGGGGCGAGTCCTGCTGCTCGTCGAGAGCGTGCTGTGGCTCCTCGGAGCGGTCGCCGTCGGTGGAGTGGGGGTCTGGTTCCTCTCGGCCGGGGGGGCGCTCTCCAACCGCCTGCAGCAGCTCGGCTATTCCGGCGCCAACGTCTCGGCGGCGGCCGGGGTGGTCGGCGGGACGGTGCTCGCCTTCGCGGTGGTCATCCTCGTGATCTCCGCCATCGGCATCTGGTCGGGTGCGGCGATGGGCCGGCTCACGACCGGGCCGCGGGTGACCGGTATCGTCCTCGCCTCGCTCGGGCTCCTGATCGGGATCGTGGCCGCGCTGGGCCACACCCACGCAACCGTCCACTCGACGGGGACGTTCCGCGCCTCGCCGATTCCCGGCATCATCATCATCGTCGTCAACCTGCTGATCATCTGGGCCCTCGGTTTCAGCGGAAAGACCCGGGCGGCCTTCCGGAGCCTGCCGGCTCCCACCGGCTACCCCGCGATGGCGCCGGCAGGGTACGGCCCATCCCCGGCATACAGCCAGCCGGGTGCCTCCGACGCCTTCCCGCCGCCACCGCCGCCTCCTCCCCCGCCGCCACCACCCGACGCACCCGCAGACGGCGCGCACGGCTACCCCCCGCCGCCACCCGCGCCGTAGCCGGAGCGTCGTGTCCGTGGTCACCGCCAAGGTCGGCCCGGCCGCCCAGGTCCGGGCCACCGCAGCGATCTGAAGGGAGATCCCGATGTATCGACCGCCGATTCCGGGTTCGGTGACCGCGGCGCGGGTGCTGCTCATCACCGAAGCGGCACTCTTTCTCCTGGTTGGGCTCTTGGTGGTGGTCGTCGGCATCGTAGTCATAGCCGTGGGAACCAGCTTCACCATCAACGGCCAGGTGACCTCGCTCAACGGTGCGACCTCCGGTGTCGGGATCGCCATCGTCGCGTTCGGCGCGGTCCTCGTGGGGCTCTCCATCACCGGCATCTGGTCGGGAGCGGCGATGGGCCGGCTCACCGGAGGGCCACGGGTCACCGGCCTTGTCCTGGCATCCCTCGGCCTCATCATCGGGATCCTCTCGGCCGTCGGCGGGTCGCAGACCTTCGTCGACGCGAACAACGGGACGACGGTCCAGTCGACTCCGATTCCCGGCCTCATCCTCATCGTCCTGAACGTGGCGATCATCTGGACGATCGGCCTGACCGCGAGTGCGCGGGCGGCCTTTGGCGGGGTGCGCGCCGGCGCCGGCTACCCGATGACGCCACCGCCTGGATATGGCCCACCGCCTGGATATGGCCCACCGCCCGGATATGGCCCGCCACCCGGCTATCCGCCGCCCGGATATGGCCCACCACCCGGCTACCCACCGCCCGCAAGCGGCCCGGCACCCGGCTACCCGCCCCCGCCTTTCGGAGCGCCGCCATGGCCGCCCAGCCAGTACGCGCCCTCTCCTCAGGCGGGCCTGCCGCAGGGCCACCCGACCGAGCCACCGCTCGGACCCCCCGCCGACTCGCGCGGCTATGCGCCCTGGTCGCCCCCCAGCTCCCCACCCCCTGACCCGCCCACGTCCCCGCCCCCTGCTCCGGCGGCGCCGTAGCTCTTCGCAGCTCCTTCGAGGTTGCCCGACGGCGCAGGCCGGCTGCTCACCGACCCAGGTCAGAGACGTGAGCTGCGCTTGAGCTCCAGATAGCGATTGACGAGGCGCGGAGAGAGCGTGCGGGCGTCGGCGTCGAGGGTCTCGACGCCGCTCCGGCGGAGCAGCTCGAGGGTCTGCTCGCGATCGGCCACCAACCCGCTCGCCACCGCGCGGGCGTAGGCGGAGGGCGCGTCGACCGGCCGGGCGCGGGCGGTGTCCTCCAGGGCGGGGTCACGGACCGTGATCACGAGCGGCAGGTGCTGGCGGCGCAGCCGGGCGCACTGCCGGACCAGGGCCTGGCCCTGATCCGGATCGAGGACGTCGGTGAAGATCACGACCAACGCCCGGCGCCGCTGCCAGCGGCTGAGCTGGGCGAGCGCCTCGTCGTAGTCGGCCTCCACCTCCCCGGCACGGAGCGGGCGTACCGCATCGAGAAAGCGCCGCATCTGCAGCCTCCCGGGTCGAGCCGGGAGGGTGACGGTGACCTGATCGGCGAAGGCAAAGAGCCCGACCCGATCCCCGGTGGCGAGGGCTACGTGGATGAGCAGCAGGGCGGCGTTGATGGCGTGATCCAGCTTGGTGAGGGCCCCCGCCCCCACCCCCATCAGCCGGCCGTGGTCGAGGCAGACGATGACCGGCTGGGCACGCTCGGGGATCAGCTCGGTCGCCATCAGCCGCCCGGTGCGGGCGGTTGCCTTCCAGTTGATGCGGCGCTGGGGGTCATCCGGGACGGCCTCCCGGATCCTCTCGAACTCGGTGCCCTCACCCGGCCGCCGTTGCGTCCGCACCCCGAGCTCGGCGAGCTGGCCCCGCCGGGCGAGGGCCTCGTAGACGCGGATGGCGGCGAGGTCGGCGTCGATCCGCACCGTCCCCCCCTGGCCGACGGAGGACTGGCGCAGCCCGAGACGCCAGGGTCCGGGACAGCGGATCACGGTGGCGCCGAACCTCTCCTCGCCGCGCCCCGCCGGCGTCACCGTGTAGCGGAGAGTGCCGGGCAGTTCCAGGCGGCCCGCCGCCCCCTCGGCGGCAAGCCGGGGTGGGTACTCGTCGCGGACCTCGGCGGGGAGGGGCCGGCGGAGGCGGGGACGCACCCCGATGTCCACCGTCACCTGGTTTGCCCGGCCGACGGAGAGGATCTCGTCGTGCTCGCGGGTCACCGTCAGGCGGTCCCGCCCGGGAGCGCGCCGCGAGTCGACGAGGACGGCGAGAGCGGCGAGCGCAAAGACGGCGACGCCCGGAAGGAGCAGGCCCGGGTATGCCGCAGCGGCTGCCAGGGGGACGAGAGCGACGAGAAGGAGCGCCGCCCCCCACCGGGTCATGGGCGCCGCTTCGTCCCGCCGATCTCGGTGCCGGCGCCGATCACCGGGGGATCGGCACGCGGTTCACTGCCCGCTCCACCGCCGCCACCTCGCTGATGCCCTGGATCTCCGCCTCCGGGCGGCGGATCAGCCGGTGGCGGAGCGCCGGGACGCAGATGTCCTTGACGTCCTCGGGGGCCACGAAGTCCCTGCTCCGCAGGGCCGCCATCGCCTTGCCCCCGAGGAGGAGGGCGATCGCGCCGCGCGGGCTCGCCCCCAGGGAGAGGTCGGGACTCATCCGCGTCGCCGCCACGATCTGGCCGATGTAGCCGACGATGGCGTCGCTCACCGTGATCTTTGCGACCTCGCCGCGCGCCGCGTCGAGGGTCGCCTGGTCGACCACCGCGGCGATCCCGGCCGCCGCCAGGTCGTGGGGGTCGAACCCCCGGTCAAAGCGGCGCAGCATCTCGGCCTCGGCGTTGGGGGACGGGACCTGGACCTCGAGCTTGAAGAAGAAGCGGTCGAGCTGTGCCTCGGGAAGCGGGTACGTCCCCTCGTACTCGATCGGGTTTTGCGTGGCCACCACCAGGAAGCGATCACCCAGGGGCATTCGCCGGCCGTCACTTGTGACCTGGCGCTCCTCCATCGCCTCGAGGAGCGCGGCCTGGGTCTTGGCGGGGGCGCGATTGATCTCGTCGGCGAGCAGGGTGTCGGTGAAGATCGGCCCGGGGCGGAACTCGAAGGTGCCGCTGTCGGGGCGGTACACGTTGGTCCCGATGATGTCCGAGGGGAGCAGGTCGGGCGTGAACTGGACTCGCTTGAAGCCGGCGTCCATCGACGCCGCGAGGCAGCGGGCCATCAGCGTCTTGGCGGTCCCCGGGACCCCCTCGAGCAGCACGTGGCCGCGGCAGAGGACGGCGAGCAAGAGGCCGTCGATCACCTGCTGCTGCCCGACCACGGCCCGGCCGATGGTCGCCTGGACGGTGCTGCGGAGGTCGGCGGCGGCGGGCATCGGGAGGCATTGTCGCAGCCAATCGGAGTGCCCGGGTGGACTCCGCCGTCACGACCGGGGCGCGGGGGTGCTCAGCGGATCGCGGCCACGCCCCACTCGGATTCGAGCGCATCGACACGGCGGGCCAGCCCGAGCAGCTCGCCCTCCGAGGGACGGCCGCCGGCCATGACCCGCGCCTCCGCGAGAAGGACACCGGCCGCGTGCGCCCGCTCTTCCCCAGAATTCGCGAGCGCCGCCACGAAATCGGTATCCGGGAGGCGCGGCTCGACCCCGGTCACCCTCCCGATCCGGAGCTTGAGCTCCTCCGCATAGCGCCCCGCCACCGCTCCCCGTTCGTGGGTGCGCGAGAGGAGGTGGCCGACCGCGTCGATGTGCTCGAGGACGGTCGGGACTCGTCCCGGGTCGCGCCGGGGCAGCGGCCGTCCAAGCCGGCGCCCGCTGGTCACCAGGTAGGCGAGAGCGATCGCCAGGGCGAGCAGCAGGGCGGCGAGGAGGGGACCCTGGAAGACGGCGGTGAGCCCCTGGCTCCCGCTCCCGGCTGCGCCGAGATGGTGGATCTCGTCGAACCCGATCCGATTGCCGCGAGCGTCCTGGACCAGCCCGAGAACGAAGGAGTCGGAGGCCCCCCGCCGGAGCCCGTCATTGCTGAGCGGGTAGTCGCTCCCGATGAGGTAGAGACGGCCGGCGCCGACCTGGACGGCGACGGCAACCGGGGCCGCGGCGCTGCCCAGGAGGGGCACGAGGCTGCCGCCACCGCCGGAGAACGCCCAGACGTTTCCGACAGGGGACTCGCCGGAGGGGACGAGGGGGACGCTGCCCACGCCGGTGCTCCCCGGGTACGGCTGGCTGGGCGAGGCGGCGCTGGCGTCGGAGGCCTCCGCGTCGATCCCGAGCGGCTGGAGCACCGCCGACGCCGCGTCGGGGTCGACGACGGCGAGGATCGCCTCCCCGCCACCGCGCAGAAAGGCTGTCAGGATCGCGTCGTCGCTCGCGGTGTAGGCGTACTCGTCGAGGGGCGCGGCCGATATCAGCACGTCAGTGCCCCCGAGGGTGAACTCGGAGTCGATGCGGTCGACGTTGCCGCCGACCGCCTGCAGCCAGTCGTAGAGGGCGAGGGTCCCGACCTTGTCATTCCCCGTGCTGGTGTAGTCGTCGTCCCCGCCGGGCCCCGGGGCGGCGATGACGAGGACCGCCACCAGGATGGCGAGCACCGCGACGAGGATCGCGACCGGTGCGGCCGTGGAACGCTTCATGCCGGTGGACGGCCCCGGCCGGAGAGCGCGCGGATCGCCTGGCACTGGCCCCGCAGCTCCTCCCAGCGGTCGGCGTCGACAGGGGCCTCCGAGTACCAGGCGCGATCGAATCCCGCCGCGGCCGGCCCGAGCCGGGCGGACAGCTCGGGGTCGCCCCGGGCGTGGGCGAGCAGCTCCGGGGTGGTCCACGCCGGCTGCACCGGGAGCCTCCCGCGCTGGACCAGGCTCACCAGAGCACTGCGAAAGGCACGGCGCACGGCCTCGCGGAAATCGCCACGCTCCGACGCCGCAAGCGCCCCGGCCCACTCCACCTCCGGGTCGACCTCGGCCGGCATGTCTCCCGGATCGACCGCCGGTTCTCGCCCCGAGGCGATGACCTGGCGGATCCGCCAGCCGGCGATCGCCACCACCACGGCGAGGATGACGGCCGCCAGGAGGATGGCCCACAACGGCCCCAGGAATCCGACCACGTGGCTCAGGAAGTTGCCGATGTCGGTGAGCAGCTGCTGGACCCAGTTCGAGGAAGGCGGCTGATCGAGGTTGGCAAAGGTCGGAGAGCTGTAGACACCCGAGAGCGCCTGGCGCTCATGGCTCGTCTCCGAACTGCACCCCGAAGCGCCCGGAGTCTGGAGGGTTGCCACCTCGGTGGCGAGCAAGCGCTCCGCGCCGGCGACGTCGCCGCTCTGCAGGTCGGAGATGATCGGATCGAGCGCAGCGGCCGCCCCGTCCGCGACTGCGAGTGCCTGGAGCTGCTGCTCCGCGGCGGGGATGGAGGAGCCCGCCTCGAGGTCAGTCCGGACCTGGCCGAGCTGGGCAACGTAGCCGGCGCTGCAGCCCGACGCCGCGGCCGGGACGGCACCCCCCAGAAGAGCGGTGGCGCCGAGGAGGAGAGGCAGAAGGAGGAGGGTGCGGTGGCCGGGCATCACGGTCAGATCGACTGGGCGAGCATCTCGATGTCGAATGCCTCGCGCCGGATCCGGATGTCGTAGTAGACGAGGGTGAGCAGGATGAGGATGAAGGGCGAGGTGAAGATCTGGACGACGCCGGTGGCGAGCACCTCGATCACCGCCCGGGTGCCGAGGGGGAGGGCACTGACGAACAGCCCGGGCAGGAGGCCGAGGACGTCGCTCAGGATGCCGCTCACCAGGCCGATGACGATGTAGAAGAGGACGATCCGCCAGAAGGAGCCGCGGGTCAGCCGCAGGCTCCGCCGGAGTGCGGCGACCGGCGAGAGCCGCTCCAGGACCACGGCCTGGATCCCCAGGCAGAACCTGACGTAGGTGAGGAGGAAAAAGACGAACCAGCCCACGAAGAGGAGGACCAGCAACCCCACCGCGGCGGCACCCGCCCCCGCGAGGGCGACGAGAAAGACGAGGAGGGCGACCCCCAGGAACGAGCCGGCCCAGATCCCCAGCTCGAGCACGACGTAACCGATCAGTGCCCCGATGCGGTGCCAGGCGGTGCCGAGCGCGAGGCCCACGCCGGACGGCCTGTCCAGGTACTCGTCGCTCACCACGCGGATGACCGCGCCCTGAGCCAGGGGCAGCAGGAGGAGGTAGTAGGCCAGGGAGATCACGAGGACGATGGCCTCGGCGCTGAACACCGGCCCCAGCTGCCCGAGAGAGATTGTCTGGCTCGTGTCGGCCCGCGAGGAGAACGAGATGATGGTGCCGAGCGCGGACTGCTCAAAAAAGAACTGGACGGCGAGGTACGGCAGCTGGAAGAGGGCGGTGATCGCCAGGATGATCAGGAACTTCCGGCGGTAGACGGTGAACGTCGAGTCGAGCAGCTCACCGAAGGACTGGGCCCGGAAGCGGCCCGAGCCGGTGACCGGGGGCGCCCAGGCCCAGGCGGGGAATCCAGCGGGCGGATGGCCGGGAGGACCGTAGCCGGGAGGTGGACCGTAGCCGGGAGGGGGTCCGTACCCGGGGGGCGGGCCATAGCCGGGAGGGGGTGCGTACCCGGGAGGAGGTCCGTACCCGGGGGGCGGGCCATAGCCGGGAGGAGGTCCGTACCCGGGAGGTGGACCGTAACGGGGCGGCGGAGGATCTCCGGGCGGCGGGCTCCCACTCGGCGCCGAGCCCGGCGGCGGGTATCCCGGGGGAGGTGCGGGGGCGCCCGTCTCGGACATCGACCCATTGTCGACTACGCCGGTGGCGCCTGGGTCCGGCCGTGACCTCCTGTTGCAGCCCGGCGCGGCCGGGTGCCGGCTGATCTAAACGGCGGCCGGATGGAGCTTGTGGTCGCGGTGCCCGAGGATCACCCCCACACTGATGGCCGCCGCCACCGCGGTGACCGCGGCAGCGCCTCCGATGACCGCGGCGCCGCGGCCGTCGATCCGCTGCCAGAGGTGGCGGTGGGCGTCCAGCGCGGCCTCCAGCCGGAGCAGGGAATCGGCGTAGAT
>Ga0302320_10004162_pt1 | contig 32937 bp, 18 predicted proteins | sample Bog_T0_3_FD_202130 | JGI IMG/M metagenome (GOLD analysis project Ga0302320, IMG submission 202130) | Peat permafrost microbial communities from Stordalen Mire near Abisko, Sweden - Bog_T0_3 | ecosystem: Environmental > Terrestrial > Soil > Wetlands > Peat | place: Sweden: Abisko, Stordalen Mire... | reverse complement strand
TTCTCCCTGTACTCGACCATCTAACCATTATCCAGCACAGATGCTGGAAGCTCTCCGCCTGAAAGGCGGAGGGCTTAGACCCGGTGGCAGAAGCTAAAGTCCAAAGCACGATCTTGCCTGTGCATCCCTTATGTAATCCACTCGCGCAACGAACTCCGCAGTTGCTCAAGAGTGACCGGCGCCGTCTGCTTCGGCAGCTGGAATTCCGGCGGCGCAACCACATAAGCCTGCGCGATGCTCTCTGCCAGGCAAACACATACCGTCGATCTCTGATACTCCTCGAAACGGCGAGCGGCCAACCACACATAGAGGGCAAGCATCTGCGCGTCGATTGCGCTGCCCGGCAAGTCGTCCACTGCAGGCAATGGATTCACCTGATCTGGATTGTCGAAGACAGCCACCCCGGTAAACGGCTTGGGCTTGCTGCGCACACCGAATTGAGCAGCCAGGAAAGTTGGTCGTGCGCGGCGAAACGCTTCCGACGCAGCCCACTCCACAAAGGAGTTTCCAAAGATCACCGCTCCATTGCCTGACAGATAGAGGGCACGCAGGAACTCAGAAAGATCGGTCTTGCCGGAGACTTCCGCGGGGCACCATCGGGTCACGTCGACCTGGCGCAGGCGATTAAAGACCGCATCCGCGTCGGCAAGGTCTTTGCGCATGGTATTCATCTCGTGCGAGAAGTTCTGGCGATAGGCCTCAAGACGTGTATAACTCACTAGGATCGCTGAATCATCATGAGCGCGTGGCGTGTTTGCAGCAAGCAGAGCATCAATCAGACTTCTTCCCGCATCCACAACCCAGGCATTCGCGGCGACCGCACCTGATTCGCTGAGCGAACCAGCTATCTGCCCCGAAGAGGGATCGATGAGCGCTCCCGGAGTACCCGCAAGCAGGAACTCAAGAGCGCTTTGCGTTGAATTCCTACCTTCTGGCGCGATGTTCAGAGCCCTGCCGGTTCCCTGCCAGCGACGCCAGGCGGTCTGAGGATCGACCGCAAGCGCGCGCGGAATGCCCAGCAGGACCAGGCGATTTGCCTGCGTTTGTGCTGAGCCCGCCGTCTTGGAAGCATGTTCGTCTGCCGCATCGAAGACGGCTTGGACAGCCCTTCGCCATTCCTGAAAAAAGGGCGATGCCGCCAACTGCGAAGAGTTCTGGATCGTCTGTTCAGACGTCGAGAAATGCCACTTCCTGACCTCCATCTTTTCTTCGATTCCAACCAGCTCGCGAAACAATGCCTCCGACTGTTCCGAACTTAGGCTTGCGACAAAGAGCAGGAGTCGCTCTACCGAGCGGCGTTCGTTTGGGAAGAGATGATTCCACTGGCTCAGTTGCTGATTCACAAACGGCAGGAACGTCAGCGGAAGGCGCTTGAGCACACCTTTGCTCAGGCATTCCCGCAGGTTCTCCGGCAGCTTGGTTTCTTCGTGCATCATCTCTTCCCGTCTTCCCTTGGGCACTTCGTTTATCTACCCGTGAAACTCCTGCAACTTCGCGCCCATCCCGGCAATCGGCGGGCAACCGAGCAGTTCTGCGAGAGTTGGACACAAATCGATATGACGAATCGGGCGCTCGATGATCTGCGGCCTGTCCACTGCCGATCCCAGGGCCATCATCCACGTATCCCGCGTTGAATCCACGTTGGCGCGATGGTTGAAGAATCCGTTGGTCGAAGAGCCATCCGGATCCCTGCCGAACTCGGGAAGAATCACCATTGTGGTCTTGCCGCGATAATCCGGATTGACTTCAATCTCCTGCCAAAGCTGGTCAACAAGCCGGTCGGCCGTTCGGATTCCCGCCAGGTGGAGCGAGAAGGAGCCAAAATGTGCTGCCTCGACATCTGAAAGTGCCACGACCAGCACTTGCGGTGCGAACTTGCGCATCACTTCGCGCGTCATGAAAAACGTGAGCTCGTCCCCGGAGGTGGGGCCACTGCCCTTCACAAAACTGGCAATGGCCGTTTGAACCATGCTGCGCACGCGGGGATCAAGACGGTCAGAAGCGTCGAAGACATTCCAGCCGAGCCCTTCGTAATTGCTCCCTTCCATGGCGCTCTCCAACTCCGCTTCCACTTTGCTGCGATCGGCCATATTGGCGGTTCTTCCTCCGCGAAGCGCATCGGCAACCGCCTGCAACATGAGTTGCTTGGGGAAGACCACGTTGGCGCCATAGCCGGGGCCATAATTCGCGTCAGAACTGGCGCCGATCAAGTTCGTCAATGCCTTGTTGCTGGCGACAACCCAGGTGTCGCTGCGATCGACCTTCAGCCCTTTGCGGAACTGCTCGAAAAGAGTCGGCGTAGTGGGTGCGAGCTTTCCCCAATCATCCACATGCTGCCAGTTACCGGTAAGAATGCTGGAGATTGCATTGAAGTGCGCCGTCACTCCCTCGTTGCGCACGTGACGATAAAAGAGCGCCTTGGGCAGCAGGTTGGCCGAGAGGTGCGGGATGTTCACCAATCCCTCCGCAGAGAAGGTCTCATCACGCCGCACACCCCCGATCACCACCAACACCAGCTTGTGCCCAGAGCCAGCATTCGCATGGGGACCTTCGTCCGCGCGCGCTTGAGGAACGAGCAGGCCCGCTGCCAACAAGCCCGCGGCACGCAGAAATGTCCGCCTCGATGTATCCGTCGAGAGCTGATGCTCAAGCGCACTCCCCATCTCTGCAGCCGGACAAACTTCATATTTCATGACGAGCCCTCATCGAAAAACCGCAGGCCTTGGCATCAATTCAAGCCAGAGCCCGCGCGGTTCATTGCGTCTACCTGGATCCTTCTGCCTGGGTTGAGTAGAAGAATTGTTGAACCTCAGCTCGCTCCTTGTCGATCTCGGCAAGGTGTTCGGAGCGAAGCTTCTGATAGATGGCAAACTCTTTTTGGGAACTCTCTTTCTGGCCGGTATGGACGTAATCTGTTCCCAATCGATAGTGAGCATCGGAAAGATTTGGATCGATCTGAAGCGCTCGTGTGTACTCCTCGATGGATTTGTCATAGAGGTGCTGACCGGCGTAAAGATTGCCGAGTTGTACGTGGGGTTCCGGCAGGGTTTCATCCAGTGCCACCGATCTTCGCAGCAAGCTTTCGATCTTCTGCAGATCGAGGCTCGCGTCTTCTGCGCGTTTCCCTTTCCAAAGGCTCATCGCCAGATAGTATTGGGCCAACGCGTTGCCGGGTTGAAGCTCGGCAAAGCGGCGGAAGCTCTGAATGACCTCTGCCGCTTGATTGGGCGCGCTGTAATAGGCCTTGGAGAGAAAAAGATAACAGCGGGGATCGGAGGGATTCAAATCCGCGGCCTTGAGCAGCGCCTGCACCGCCTCATCGTATTTGCCGCGCCAATAGAGGGCCAGCCCGAGTCCGATCAAAAGCCGTGGCGATTGCGGGTAACGCTGCGTCGCTTGCTCAAAGACAGCGATTGCCGGTTCATACGTCCGGTGCAGCAGCATCTCGCTCCCCCAATCAAACAGGTTGTCCTCGGTCTGGTCCATGTGGGCAGCCGTCTGAAACTCGTTCGCCGCGGCGATGAACTTTCCGTCTTTCTCTTCGATTTGCCCCAACAGGTTGTGCAGTTCCGCAGTGTTCTTCTTTTCGAGCAGACTTTGAACGGTTTGCCTTGCCTCGTTGAGGCGCCCGGTGAGAAAACATGCCTGTGCCAAATCGTAGCCATTGTCGTAGGACGCGGGATCAATGCGTTGCGCTTGTTGGAGAAAAGGAAGTGCATCGCCAATTTTTTCGGACTGAATGAAGAACTCGCCAAGGTTGTGGTTGGCAAGGAAGCTTTGCGGTTCCAATTCGAGCGCCTTGCGAAACTGCTCCCCGGCCGATGCGGTCTTCCCGGCGTGCGAAAGGCTCGCTGCCAGATTGGTTCTGGCCGGGGCTGAATCCGGTTTCAGCCGGACCGCCGCCTGCAGGTGTTCGATGGCTTTGTCATCGCGAGAGAGCGAAGCGTAAGACTGTCCCAACAGCTCATGAATTTCAAAACTGTTCGGAGCGAGCGGCAAAAGGGCCTCGAGTTGGGTGGCGGCTTGCGTAAAATGTCCCGCGTCGAACTGCGCCACAGCGGACTGAAATTGCCGGTCCAGCTGGAGGTTATCCTGGGCGTACGCAAACGCCGCGCAAACCAAAAGTGCGCAAAGCATCGTGAACCGCAACCGGGGGTTTTCGCGCACCTCTTTGCTCACTTGGGGAGCCTCCATCATCGTCGCGTGAGCAAATCGCTACGCAAAGAAAAGCCCCGGAAGGGTGCCTGACGGGCCACCTTCCCGGGGCCTTCAAATTTTAGCTCAGTAATACAGTTTGAGCGCAAACTGGATTTGCCTCGGATCGTAAGGAGCATCGCGAGTGGATCCAACTTCGCCGAAGTGCGGATCGGTAATGTTGCCCGAGCCACTGATCGAGACGACGCCGTTGCCGCCGAAATTCGGTGCATTGAAGTTCGGATGGTTGAGAATGTTGAAGAACTCGCTGCGGAACTGCATCGAATAGCGCTCGGTGATCTTGAAGTTCTTGAACAACGAGAAGTCCAAACGATGCAATCCTGGCGTATTGGTCTCTCCACCATAGGAAGACCCCAAAGCTGCACTACCCTGCAATGGAACGCACCCTGTGGGCGAATTCGGAATCGGACCATCTGCGCCCAACTTGCAAGGTTGATTGAAAGCGGCCGCATTTCCAATCCAGAACGGACGTAATGCGCCGTTGACTGCCTTGGATTTCATTCCAAGCTGCTGGCTTTGGCCCGCAACCCGAATGACATTACAGTTTGTTCCCGCTGTGGTACCGCTGGGGCAACCGAAGTTGAGAGGTTGCCCGCCTTGCAGCGTGGTGATCCAGTTGAACGCCCAACCACCGAACACCGTATTGGTAAAGCCCCCTTGGTTCAGGAATCGCTTGTCCTTTCCAAAGGGAAGCTCATATCCGCCACTGAAATGGAGAACCTGGCGAATGTCGAAATCGGCGAGCCCCCAATCGAACTTCGGTCCCAGACCCGGTACCGACGCCGCGCGATATCCACTGTTGTTGCCACCGTTCAACAAGTCGCCGGCATCGCTTGTGGTCTTGGAGTAGGTGTAGGCCAGCAGGTAGGTGAACCCGCTGGAGAATTGCTGCTCGAGTTTGGTTTGCAGACCGTGATATTTGCTGTTTCCAATGGTAGCCTGGTAACTGCCGCCGCCGAAGTCCGGGAAGGGAACGGTGCCTCCAGCGCCAGGGTTCGTATTGTTGCTGGTGGGCGATCCGGCCGGGATGAGGGCGGTCACGTTGTTGGCTCCAATGCCCGTTTGAAGATCCTGACCATCGGTGAAGACGTACGAGGCCTGCGCGGACAAGGTGCGCGATAGAGAATACTGGAGTGTGAGGTTAGCGCTGTAGGTGCGGGGGGTCTGATAGTTGTACTGAAGTCCCTGCAAGCCCAGGCCGCGAGCGTCTGAAAAGGCCGGGTTGAACTGGATGCAAGACGCGCCGGATTCAAGGCTCGATGTGCCCCCCGGACCGGCTGTTGTGCAACCGGAGAACGGCGTCCCATAGTTGATCGGCGCGACCTGAATGGACGCAGGGTTCGCCGAAGCAGGAACCTGGGGCAGTTCGGTGAAGGAGAACTGGAAGGGATAATTCTCGCCGATGTTGGGTCCATATCCCTGGTTCTCAAACGAGTTGAAGAAGAGGCCAAACCCTCCGCGAACAACCAGCTTCGGGTTAATCTGGTAAGCCATGCCGACGCGCGGGGCAAAGTTGTTCTTTTGCGTCTGCAGGAGCCCCTGGCCATATTCGTTGGTCCGGTCGAGTGTGATCCCGTCGTGATTCAGCAGTTCCTCAAAGCCCCAGCAGCCGGGGTTTGTACAAGTGCCAACGGCGCCGGTGCTTGGATTCCCTGTTGAAACCGTTCTGTTGTCCTTACCGGAGGCGGGGAGCAGGAACGCGGGCTTGCCGAAGAAGCTGGGAACGAAGTTGGCCTGTCCGCCGTTGGTTTCTTCGATGGGACCAAAGTAGTCCCAGCGCAGGCCAAGGTTGACGGTCAAGCTCGGGGTAATTTTCCAATCGTCCTGAAGGTAAAGCGCCGTGTAGGTCTTCAGGTCGTAGGTCTTGCCAATGTTGGACATCCAAAACTGGTCAAGGCCGCCGGAATAGTTATATCCACCCGGTACGGTTGAGGGAACAGCACCCAACAGCATCTGCGCCATTCCGCCCGTGGTGGTATTGGTCTCACTGTTCGCATTGCCGTAGTAGCCCGGAATGTCGGTGTATAGGCCGTGCCAGTGGAATTCACCATGCGAACTGGCTGGCTGCAAGGTCGAGAACCGCACGCGCTGAAGCTCGATTCCTGCCTTGAAGCTGTGTTTGCCCCAGATCTTTGTGATGTCGTCGGTGACCTGGAAAGTCTGGCTGACTTCATCCGAAGGGAGGTAGTCGTTGCTGCCCAGAGTATTCAGGCCGGCAATATCGAGGGCGGGGAGGCCGCCGTTCTCATTTGCCGACGGGACACCCTGGATCCCGTATTGCGCCGGTATGCCCGAGACGGTGCCTTCCGGTCCGAACCGGGTGGTATGCAGGTGAGCGAATCCGCCTCTCAACTGATTAACCGTATTGGCAGTAAAGACGTGGGTGTAGCCGGCAACCGCCTGATCCGATTTCGCGGTTTGGAGACCCTGCTGGAATGCGCCGCCGTCCGCTATGCCACTAAAGATGCCCGGAATGAACTGTGGGTCATCCGCATAGCTGAAGCGGAAGAATACCTGGTCCTTCTCGGAGGGGTTGAAGTCGAACCGCATATCGTAGGCATTGCGATGCTCGAAGAGGCTGGGGCTGTTTGAATACTGATCCAACCCGGAGTTGGGCGCCGGATAGAGATCCAACAGCTTGATTGCGTTGGCGTCCAGGCGGCCGGCAGGCAGTTGGTTGAGGTTGCACGCGGCCGTAAAGGTCATAGTGCCGGGTCCGCAGGTGCCGAAGGGATCGCGAACGTAGGCGGTAGTTCCTGCCGTACCACCTGCGGGAATGGGTACAAGGAGACCGCTTACCGGATCGAGACTGCCGGTAGTTACGGCGCGCGTGGTGGCTGGATCCAGGATGGTGCCCGGAGGTATGCTGCGTCCCAGGGCGTCCGTTCTGCTCGCTCCAGCATGCTCGGTGAGAACATCGGCCTGGTTGGTAAAGCCGCTGCTTCGCTCCAGTGCGGTTGGAACTGTTCCAACCTGGCTGGTGCCTTGTACGCGGCGCAGACCTTCATAATCGCCAAAGAAGAAAAGTTTGTTCTTGAGAATGGGGCCGCCGCCAGAAGCGCCGAACTGGTTCATGCGCAATTCGCCTTTTGGGGTCCCGTTGTTGTCTTCAAACCAATCCGCGGCGTCGAGTTTATCGTTGCGGAAAAACTCCCAGGCCGCGCCGTGGAGGCTGTTGGTTCCGGATTTGATGGTCGCGTTGAGAACCGCGCCTGCCGACCGGCCAAGCTCCGCACTGAAGTCCGCAGTCTGCACCTTGAATTCCTGAATCGCGTCCAGCGGAGGCAGAATCACGAAGTTGGTCCCGTTCAGGAAGTCGACGGCGTTGGAGTTGTTGTCAATCCCGTCCAGCAGGTAGTTGTTCTGCGCCGGTCTGAGGCCGTTTGCAGAAAACGCGCCTGATGCCGCGTTGCCGCGAGTGTCGGCCTGCGGCGTCTGCATTCCCGCGCCCAGTTGAGCGAGGAAAGTGAAGTTGCGTCCATTGAGAGGAAGGCTATTGACACTCTCTTGCGTGATCACTTGCCCAACCGATGCTTCTTCGGTCTGCATCAAGGGGGGCGCGGTGGTTACTTCAACGGTTTCAGTGGCAGCGCCAGGCTTCAGTTGAACATTCACCATCAAGTGCTGCGCAACGTCAACCGTCAGGTTTTGTTGGGTAGTTTTGGCGAAGCCTTTGGCGGTGGCCGTGAGAACGTAGTGGCCAATCTTGATTGGGGAAAAGGCGTATTCGCCAGCGTTGCCCGATCTGGCTTGCAGAGTGATTCCCTGGTCCGTATTCAGGAGCGTAACCTGCGCATTCGATACCACCGCGCCGCTCGTGTCCTGAATCGTGCCGCTGATAGCTCCTTCATCCACCTGGGAGAATGCGAGTTGCCCTGAGACCAGGAGGAAGCACAAGAAGGTGAGGACTCCACAGCCGAAGCTCCTCAACCCATTGACGTGTTTGCGATCAAGGCCCATCCGAATTACCTCCATATTCTGCTTATTTCTTTTTTGTTCTGATATTTCCCCCGAGTGGATTTGTGGTCGATCAGCTCTTCCCGTTTGTTCGTCCTACGTGTTTCTAGCCCGAGATCAGGACTCAAAGAGAAAAGCAGATCTCACGGACTTCTATTCAAGACTTCTTTTCAGGGCAGGAAGTCTTTAGCGCTGTCTGTAAACGGTTACATAGTCAGCGACGAAACAGTAGTACAACCGCTGTTTCTTTGTCAATCGAAAGTTGTAGTAAACCTTTCCCGGCTCCGAAACCTTGCCGCAAGCCCCGTTCCGGAGCCTCGCCACTCCCCGGGTTCCCTCTTCCAATCCACAGATTCTAATCACGATGCTGGACTCTCATTGCCGTCCTCTTCGCCCCTTCGCCCCACCATCGATCCCGGCCCATGAGCCCAAGCAGACGATCCATTCGCTGTCCGGGACGGGGCTCCGCTTCCTGTCTTTGAGCTTGCTTTCTCACTACGGGGCCTCGTCGTTTTCTTTTCATTGCGTACACGCGCAGGCGACCGGAGGGTCCCTCTTCTTCGCCTTCAACTTGGTGCTATCATGCGTGCATCCAGTCGTCTGCCACCCGCATGGACTCAAAACGATGACGCCGCGACCTGAGATTCAGCGCCGACTCCGCTCCCGCCGCGCCTTCCTCAAGACGATGGGGATGGCCCCAGTGCTCTTTAAGGCAGCCCCCTTCTTTGAGTCTCCGCTCCTTTTCGGGGCCTATGGCCCCCACGCCCCAGAGATCCCGTTTGCCGATGTCCGGCTTGTGCCTCACTATCCCGAGCAATCGCCATTGGCAGGGATCCTTGCCCTAGTGCAACCGGGCTCAGACGACTACCTTACAGAGAAACACGCCGTTGAAATCGAGGCTCAGTTGAGGCAATGGGGACAGGCTCTGAGGTCTTCGGCGGAGAATTATGCGGAAATCGGCAAAGGTCTTGCGCCTTCCCTTCAAGCCTCTCCGCTTAATCCATCTCACCAAACTGCTGTGCGCACCGGATTTGGCATCGACGTCGTCAAGCGTAACTTCGGCCCTCCCACGCAGATCGATCGTGACTCCTTTCTCTCTCAGATCCGATCGTGGATCGGACCCGTAGGGCACGTAGATATCTCCGAGTTCGAGATCTACGGTCTCACAGAGATCACTCAGTCTCCGCTCAAAGTCCGAGCCGACATTCGATATGACCTGGCGGCGACACGAAAGGACGGAAGCCACGAAGAACGCATCGGGTCCTTGCAGACCGAGTGGCGCCGCGACGAAACGGGTACGTGGCGCGCGGATTACTGGGAGGTGGGCGAAGAAACCCTGAGCATCACGCAAGGGACTGGATTTGTCGATGTCACGACCCACGCGCTTTCGCCTGCGCCTTCCTACGAAGAACAGATGCTGCACGGCGTCGATCATTGGCGCACGGTGTTGGACGGCGCAATCGGAACCGACGTCTATAGCAACAACGGCGTGGCTGCAGGAGACTACGACAACGACGGCTTCGATGACTTTTATGTTTGCCAACCCGCCGGTCTACCGAATCGCCTGTATCGAAACCGCGGAGATGGAACCTTCGAAGACACGACCGAACATGCTGGAGTAGGCGTTCTCGACAACACCGCTTGTGCGCTCTTTGCGGACTTTGACAATCGCGGGCTTCAGGATCTGCTGGTGATTTGCGGAACCGGTCCGCTGTTGTTTCGCAATCAAGGCAACGGAACATTTTCTCTGAAGCCCGATGCCTTCAGATTTGCACGTCCCGCGCAGGGAACGTTCACCCATGCAGCCATTGCGGATTATGATCGCGACGGGCGCCTCGACATCTATTTCTGCCTTTACATGTATTATCTCGGGCTCGATCAATACCATTACCCGGCGCCCTATTACGATGCTCGCAACGGTCCGCCCAATTGCTTGTTCCACAACGAAGGCGACGGCCATTTCGTCGAGGTGACAGCATCTGCAGGAATGGATATCGACAACGACCGTTACAGCTTCTCGTGCGCGTGGGGTGACTCCAACTCCAATGGCTTGCCGGATCTGTTCGTGGCCAATGATTTCGGCAGCTCCCAACTCTATCGCAACAACGGTGACGGCACGTTTACTGTTGCCTCAAAAGAGGCCCATGTCGAGGACGTGGGAGCCGGAATGAGTTGTTGCTGGGCCGACATCGACAACGACGGGCACCAGGACATCTATGTTCCGAGCATGTGGGAAGCAGCGGGCCAGCGAATCTCGACGCAGAAGCAGTTTCACGAAACTGCACCGGAAGCGATTCGAGCACTCTACCAACGCCACGCCCGCGGAAACGCCCTCTACAAAAACCGTGGGGATGGGACCTTCACCAACATCGGCCGACAAGCCGCGGTAGAAATGGGGCGCTGGTCCTGGTCTTCTGACTTCTGGGACTTCGACCATGACGGTTACTCCGACCTCTACGTCGCAAACGGCTATATCTCATCGCAAGATGGAGGCGACTTGGCCGGCTTCTTCTGGCGACAAGTGGTTGCGAAATCCCCCGAAGACGCGACGCCCGCAATCCCCTATGAGCGCGGCTGGAATGCGATCAACGAACTGATTCGCTCCGACCACACCTGGCATGGCTATGCAAGGAATGTTCTCTTCGCCAACAATCGAAATGGAACCTTCTCTGAGGTATCCAGTGCGTTGGGAATGGACTTTCTCGAAGACAGCCGAGCCTTTGCCTTGGCCGACATCGACCACGACGGACGCTTGGAAATCATTCTCAAGAATCGCAACGCGCCGCAGTTGCGGATTCTCCATAACGGGATGAGTAACATCGGCGGCTCAATCACCTTTCGCTTGCGAGGGCACACCAGCAATCGCGATGCGATTGGAGCCTCCATCACAGTGGAGGCTGGCGCCCTGCATCAGACCAAATATCTTCAGGCCGGATCGGGATTCTTGTCGCAGCATTCGAAAGAGTTGCATTTTGGCGTTGGGCATCCGGAAGGCCCCCTGAACGCGACGGTGCGGTGGCCAAATGGATTGTCGCAACATTTCGAGCAGTTGCCGATCAATCACCGCATCAGCATCGAAGAGGGTGTCGCATCCTTTACCTCCGTCGCCTTCGCAAAGCCTCTCCCGGCATATGCGCAGGCTGCGCCTCCGCCGGCGCTCGAGGCATTGCCGCTGCAGGTGGCTACATGGCTCAACGATCCCCTCAAGGTACCGGAGTTCTCGGCTCCGGATGTGACCGGTCAGAGCCACGAACTCAAGCAATTCCGGGGCACCTTCGTGCTGCTTGCATTCTGGTCTGCATCATCGCCGGCTAGTCTCGATCAATTGAAGCAATTTGCGTTTCATAACTCGTCGCGTCTGGCCAATCGGCTTAAGATTCTGGCGATCAATGCCGACCAACAACCTGCTCTCAAAGAGGCACAGACTTTCGCAAAACAACAGTCCTTTTCCTATCCTGTCGTCTTCGCCGATGATGATCTGGCAGGCATCTACAACATCATCTATCGTTATCTCTTTGACCGTCGCAGAGACCTTCCGTTCCCAGTTTCCTTCCTTCTAGACGAGGAAGGGATGATCATTCGGGTCTATCAGGGTACAGTCGATGTTCAACAGGTTCTCATGGATGTGATGGCAGCACCAAAGACACAAGCCGAACGCACGAGAAAGGCTCTTCCTTTTCGCGGGGAGATCTATCACGGAACATTTGATCGGAACGACTTCACCTACGGCGTCGCGATGGTTCAGCATGGCTACTTGAAACAGGCAGAAGAATCGTTTTTGCAAGTAATTGCGACCAAACCGGAGAATGCCGATGGCTATTACAACCTGGGCACGTTGAGCCTGAAAGCAAATGACCTCCCGAAAGCAAAGTCCTTCCTGGAGAAGACACTCGCGCTTCGACCCGACTATCCTGAAGCGTGGAATAACCTCGGGATGATCGCGGCCCAACAAGGCGCTGCCGAGGAGGCAATCCAGAACTTCAAGAAGTCCATCGCTCTTCGTCCCGCCTACGCGATCGCGCTCTTGAACCTAGGGAATATTTATCGTCGTCAGAAGAACTTTCCGGAAGCACACGAGTACCTGCAGCGTGCGCTTGCCGCGCAACCCGAAGATGCCGAGATCCACTTCGGAATGGGTATGTTCTTTGCTCAACAGAATCAGGTCCAGAGCGCAATGGATCATCTCCAAAAGGCCGTCGAGTTGCGCCCGGATTATGCCGAAGCACTGAACAACCTGGGTATTCTCTATGTTCGGGGGAGAGACTTCTCGAATGCTGAGAACGAATTCAAATCCGGCATCAGAGTCGCTCCCAATTTCGATCAATCGTACCTCAACCTGGCCCGCCTATACTCCATGCAGAACAACGTCATGAAAGCCCGCGAAGTTCTGGCCGATCTGCTGCGCAGACAACCCGAAAACGCCGGGGCCAGGCAGGCGTTGGAGGTGCTGCAATAACCCACTCAAATCAGTTGATCCAACACTTGCCTGAACGCAAGAAAAGATCGCTCTCCCCTGGTGCCCGGCGTACGAGTGGACAAGCGTACAAATTCACCCCTCGAACAAATCATCGCCGTTCAAGAACGCGTTGAATTTGTTCCGCGTCGATTTCCTAAAGTGGCCCGCGAATACCGTGACTCCACAATTTGAAAGTATCGCCGATGCAGAATGGGTGCCCCAGGTCCCCAATTTTGGGACATGGGAGAGTAACAGTCATTCCGGCCAATGTAACAGTGCAGTGCAATGCGATTTTTGAAAAGGAGAGATCAGCCATTCGTCAGTCAAGTGCAAGCACAACTCACTGAACGAATCGCTGCACCAACTCATGCCCATTCCCCGTCGTCGCTTTGTCGGATCCTCTCTCGTTATGCTTGGCAGTGGTTTTCTTGACGCGCTCACAACGCCACTCTGGAAATGGCGAGAGCCTCTTACCGTTCAAGCAGCGGTCGCAGATCCGCAGTTGCCGGGGGTTCAGTTCATCGATGTTGCCCGACAAGCTGGCTTGACCATCCCGAACGTGTGGGGCGGCATCGATCATAAGCGAGTCATCATCGAGACCAAGGGAAGCGGACTCGCATTCTTCGACTACGATAACGACGGCTGGCTCGACATCTATCTCAGCAACGGAAGCCGACTCGATGCGCATTGGCCTGCGGGAAAGGAACCGACCACCCATCTCTACAAGAACAATCGGGATGGAACTTTTACCGATGTAACCGAAAAGTCCGGGATCGGACGCGCAGGTTGGCAGACAGGGGTGTGCGTAGGAGACTACGACAACGATGGATGGGACGATCTGTTTTGTTGTTTCTGGGGTCGAAACATACTCTTCCACAACAACGGCAATGGAACTTTTTCCGATGTTACGCACAAAGCAGGCTTGTCCCAGCAACATGGGCGCTGGGGTACGGGATGCACCTTTCTGGATTACGACCGCGACAGCCATCTGGATCTGTTCGTCTGCAATTTTGTGAAGCTTGACCCGGACAAACCGCCATCGATGGAAGATGCGAGTTTCTGCCAATGGAAAGGGGTTCCCACGATGTGCGGGCCGCGAGGCTTGCCCGGCGACACGAATATTCTTTATCACAACAACGGCGATGGCACGTTTACCGATGTGTCGGAGAAGGCGGGCATTTTGAAGCCCGGCCCACGTTACTCCATCACGGCTGTCTCTTATGATTTTGACAATGACGGCTGGCCTGACATTTATGTGGCAGTTGACTCCGAACCCAGCATCCTTTTCCAGAACAACCACGATGGCACATTCACCGATGTTGCTGTTGCCTCCGGTTGCGCATACAACGACGATGGGCATGAACAAGCTGGAATGGGAATCGGCGTAGCAGACTATGACTGCGATGGCTGGTTCGATATCTTCAAGACGAACTTCGCCGACGACACTTCCGATCTTTACCACAACAATGGTGATGGAACCTTCACCGATCTCTCGTTCAATGCCGGTGTGGGCATCAACAATAGCTACGTTGCCTGGGGGTGTGGGTTTATCGACTACGACAATGACGGCTGGCCAGATATTGTTCAAGTCAACGGACACGTTTATCCGGAGATCGACAAATACAATTTCGGAGAGACTTTCAAGAATCCTCGCCTCGTCTATCGAAACCTCGGCAATGGTCGGTTCAAGGACGTTTCAGCGCAAATGGGTCCCGGCATCAATGCGCGGTTCTCCAGCCGTGGCGCGGCGTTTGGTGATTATGATAACGACGGCAGCATGGACATGCTTATCCTCAACATGAACGACGTTCCTTCATTACTCAAGAACATCGGCGGAAACAAACAGAACTGGATCAAGCTCAAACTGGTCGGGACCAAGTGCAACCGGACCGCGATTGGAGCGCGTGCCCACGTCACGACTGGCAAACACGTGCAGATGGATGAGGTTCACAGCGGGACAAGCGTCATGTCGCAAAGCGACTTGCGTCTGCATTTCGGATTGGGGAAAAACGAGGTTGCGGACTTGATTGAAATCAAATGGCCAACCACGCAGAAGATCGAGAGATTCACTCAAATCAAAGCGAATCAGATACTCACCATTCGCGAAGGGGACGGCATCATCGCATCCTTCAAGCCGCACAACAAGTAGTTCGACCCATAATTCTACTGGCTCTTTGAATCTTTCGATTGGTCCGTCGCAACGATTTGAAATTGCTTCACGTCGCGTCTCTGCTGTTCGACGATCGCGGCCTGCTGTTTTTTCAATTCATCGTGAAGCTGAAACTCATGACTGGCTTTCGCCTTCTCACCCATGCGGTCATAGGCCATTCCCAGCCGATAGTGGGCTTCAATCAAGTTCGGATCTGCCCCGATCGCTTTCGTATAGAACTCGATCGCGCTCGAAAAATCATTCTCCGCGAAGTCGAGATTTCCCAGTTGCAGCAAGCCGTCCCCGCATTTTTCATCCAGTTCAACGGCCGTGGCAAACAAGGCTCTTATCTGCACTTTGGTTGCAGGATCCAGGGAAGCACGCTTCTTCTTCCAGATTGACATCCCGTAGAAATAGTTGGCCAGCGGGTCATTCGGCCTCTGCCTGACAAACCTTGCGAGTCTCTCGTTGACGCAGGGCAAGGGAACAGGCGCAACCACTTCGATTTTTCCGATCAGGATGTAAGGCTCACGATCGGCAGGATCAAGGTCCGACGCATCACAAAGGCGGAGCGCAGCTTCATCGTAGAGTGCACCCGCGAACAATGCCGCTCCCAAGGCGGTCATCATTCTTGGCGATTTCGGATAGTCTTTCACTCCTCTGCTGAAGACGTCTTTTGCCTGCCACACTGCCCGATGTAGCAGAAGTTCCGATCCCCACGCGAAGATATTCCGCTCACTCGGGTCCATCCGGGCAGAGAGTTCGAATTCGCGGACCGCGCTCAAAGGATCTCCGAGCCCTTCGTCGATCTCTCCGTCCATGCGATACAAGTCCGCGGTCGCTTGACCAGCAAGCAATCTCTCCACAGGTCCCTTGGCCTCTTTCAGATCGCCAGCTTCCATATAAGCTCGCGCGAGGTCGTACTCGATCTCCCGGTCTTCGGGTTGGCGCTTCGACGCATTTTCAAGAAACGGGACGGACTCACGATATCTTGCGGATTCGAAATAGAGTGTTCCCAGCTCGCGATTTGCCTCGAGGCTATCCGGATTTGCTTTGATCAAAGCGCGCAATTCATTCTCTCTCTGTGCGTGTTCTACTCTGCTCAGGGATGCGTCCGGTACGTTCTTGCTCTTCGACTCGTGCACCAACGCTTCGCGCGTGACCGCCTCACTTGTGCGCAGAACGGCGTCGGACCCATGCCCTCCTGCAGCCGTCCAGTCAGTAACTCCGGCCACAGTGAATTTCGGCTCGTCCGCGAACTCCATGGAGTCTGTTGGGTTCGCAATGGAAGACCGCTTCGCAGAAGCCTCGGACTCCGAGCTTCCCAGCACGAGGTTGACTGTCGGGCTTTCATGGGAAGCATCTGCAACCACCATGACCGCCGGGCTGCGGCGGTTTTGGCGATGAGAGATCACCACATAAGTTCCGATTTGAAGACTCCGAAACTCGAAAGCCCCAGACGCATTGGTCACCGTTTCTGCGACCGGCGCTCCGTCCTTTCGCGCAAGGCTGACCGATGCATTTGGCGCTGGCTTCTCGACTGAATCGAGTACGACGCCACGGATCGATCCGGTGTCGGATGCGGTCGTAGAAGGACTTTGAGAGAACAGGGTGGTCGAAGAGACAAACGCCATCAAGATGGCCAGCAGCACGCGCAGAATGTGCGCCCAGGATGGAGAAGCACCGATAGATCGCGCCCACCACGACCCGAGGCCGGGCAGATCGAGCTTCGCTCTTCCTTGCATGTTCATCGACTGCCTCGTCCCTTCTCCCGCCTATCTTGGCGACTTAGCGAGGAAGCGAATTGTCCAACTTCGGGACGATGCAATTGTACGACCGGAGCATCCTCATTTGCTCAGGTCACGGAACTAATTTACTCGGGTTGCCGCCACCACTCAGAACGGATCTGTTCGCCTGCAACCACCTCGCACGGAACGCCTGGCGTCGGCGACCACAACGCGAGCCCGTCCACGCTCCTGACCGATTCAATTGGCCGACGCCAAGGATGAAGCGCGAGGTCGAAGAGTCCCCAATGGATCGGCATCATGAGTCCATGGCCGCCCAGCGCGCGGAAGCTGCGCACCGCGCCTTCCGGCCCCATATGAAGGTCTGCCCACAAAGGATCTGCCGCACCAATTTCGAGCATGGTCAGATCAAACGGGCCGAACTTCTCACCTATCTCTCGGAATCCGTCCCACTCGCCGGAGTCAGCGCCATAATAGACGCGGTGCTTCGGACCGACCAGCGCAAACGAGGCCCATAGCGTCTCGAATCGATTGAAGATACTGCGTCCCGAGAAGTGCCGTGTCGGCAGCGCTGTAACCGTAACGTCTTCCACCTTCGTGCTCTGGGTCCAGTCCAACTCGGAACAGCGATCAGCCGGCACGCCCAGGCGCGAAAGAATCTTGCCTACACCAAGTGGTACGATCCAGCGCGCATCCTTTTGGCATCGCGCCAGCGCCGCAATCGTTTGAGCTCCCAGATGATCGTAGTGATCGTGCGATATTAATACAGCATCGACAGGCGGCAGACCATGCAGTGCGATGGTCGGCGCAAAGAATCGCTTTGGGCCGCTCCATTGCGTGGGAGAGGCGCGCTCCTCCCAGATGGGATCGATCAGAATACGCACGCCATCGATTTCCACCAGCGAAGAGGAGTGCCCAAACCACGTGACTCTCAACCCCACCGCGGGGCGCGCAGCATAGACGCTAACGTCTGTAGAAAACGGCCCGAGCAAACCAGTGGGCGTCCGCTTCGCACCTCCGAAGAAGAATTCAGGGCCCACTTTGAACATGATCGACAGCCCGGAGAACTCAGTGGGCACAGGGTTCAGGAAGCGTTTGCCGTTCCGTTTTGCTTGCATGAGATACATGTCCATTGGATTCGAATTCGCTCCTCAGGATTCGCATTCCTGCAGAGACGAAAAAATCCCCCATCCTCAAAGAGGACGGGGGTTGGGATGGTCAAAGAAAGGAAATCATCTGAACCTGCAATCCGAAGGGTTGCCCACTCAGTTGCTGCGCACAAACGGTACCTTTTCGCGTTCCCGCCTGTGCTCTCCAATTTCTTCGTCTTCAGTTCCCGGTGGTTGGAGCACTTTGCAACACAAGGTTGAGTTTGTCCAGTTCAATGACCTGCAGAACTTCCACGCCGTCCACTTTGTTGGTACCCAGTGCAACGTGCCCATTCTTCGCTTCAACTACTTTTGCGGGCACCGTGGCGACGACCTTGCCATTCTGCGCGAAGGTGACTTCAGCGTTTGCCCCCGAACCCGTCCAGGTCACTTTGAAAACGCCCGAGGAGAGCTGCGCGGCGCCGACCTTCACCGCATCCGCGAGGTGCACGGTCTGGGAATGATCGTTGGCAAGAGCTGGAATCGCGGAAAGGGAAAGAGCCAATGCAAAACCGAGAATGCGCTTCATGTATATCTCCTTGAACGCCTCGCTCATGTCACGTCCTGTGAGGCGTTACGAGAATTACACTATGGAAGTGCGCAGAATGAACCTTAAGAAATCTTGAGTCGGGTGAGACTCACGAGGCCGCTGGGAAGGACTCGCGCGATTTCAACTCCGTCTTCGTCGCCGATGGAAGCGTGATCTGCAGGCGCAGACCAGGCGAAGCATTCTCCGCAACAATGGCCCCGTGGTGCAGGTGAACCGCACGTTTTGCAATCGATAGCCCCAGGCCCGAGCCGCCGCCGTTTGCCCGCCGCTCTTCTTCCACGCGAAAGAACGGATCGAACAATCGTTTCAGCGCATTCTCGGGCACACCGGGGCCATGATCCCGTATCGCGAGGACCACATTGTGAGATTCCTCTCTCGCAGACAACTGGATAACTGTCCGCGCCGGCGAGTACCGAATGGCATTGCGCAGCACGTTTTCGACTGCGCGGCGCAGCAACTCACGATTGCCGATGACTTCAGCGGTAATAGAGTCGCTTGTCTTGATCTCGCAACCACGTGCTTCAGCTTCCAGAGCACAGTCGTGGATGACCTCAGCGATCAGATTCCCCATATGCACGGTCTCGGAAATCGGCAGAGAGGGATCATCCTCGATTGCGGTGATCTCAACGAGGTCGGCGACCAGTGAGGTGATACGGTTTACGTCTCTCTCAATTCGGTCGAGGGCGGTGTTGCTGTCTGCCGAAGTTCTGGCCAGCTTGATGGCGAATTTGAGTCGCGCGAGCGGCGACCGCAACTCGTGAGAGATGTCTCCAAGCAGCCTTCGCTCATTGACGATCGATCGCTCCAGCCGTTCCGCCATTTGATTGAAAGATCGTCCCAACTGTCCTATTTCGTCGCGCCGCTGTGTCTTTACCCGGACGGACAGATTGCCTTGGCCGAATTGTGCGATGGCCGCAGCAATCCTGCGTATCGGCGATACAACACCCGCGGCAGCCATCCAATATAGCGCACCTGTTGCGCCAAAGACGAGAAAGTAATAGGGAAGATAGGTCCAGATCTGCGGTCGATTTCCCAACCCTGTGGCCGCAAACCAGAATTTTCCGTCCTGCGATCTGCGCGTGACGATCCAGCGTTCTTGTACCTTGGTGCGGGAATGGGTAAACGGAGAAGGAGGAAGCAACGCCGACTTATTCTCGCCGGAGACAAGATCGATGCCGCTTGAATCCAGAAGATAATGAGTTCCCCCATAGATCCGATTCAGGCTTTTCATGTAGCCTTGAACGGCCTTTGGTCCGCCGCTATTGAGTGCCACGAGGGCGCTCTCCAACTGCAACTCGTCGGTTTGGTCGAAGACCGGATCGATGTTGATCTTCTGCATGCGGTTCGAAATCGCGTGGAAGACGAGGAAGGATAGCGACAGAATGCCCACCATCGCAACCATGCTTGCGAAGTAGAGAGACTTCAACGGCAAGGGCCTAAACCGCTCCGGCAAATACATATCCGACTCCACGAATAGTCCGAATGAGGCTGCGTCCGCCCTTGAGCTTTTTGCGCAAATGGCTGATATGGACGTCTAGAAAGCGATCATACGGTGTGGCATCGCGTTCGAACAGGGCCAGCGTAATCTCTTCGCGCGAAACAACACGACCCGCGGAGCGCATCAGCAATTCGAGCAAGTCGAATTCCAGCGCTGTCAGTTCCAACTGAGCATTGGAAACCCAAACCTCGCGCAGTGCCACGCTCATGCGGATGTCGCCGATATTGATCGGTGCGTCTAGCCGCACGTTTGAGACAATCGTTCGGCGCAGAACAGCGCCTATCCGCGCCAGCAGTTCATCAGGATCGAAAGGCTTGGGCAAATAGTCATCTGCCCCGGCATTCAGCCCCTGGATACGGTTCTGCTGCTGAACCCGCGCGGTCAACATGATCACGGGCAGATTACTCCGTCGGCGCAACTGATCGAGAACCGTGATTCCGTCCATGATCGGTAGCATTCCGTCGAGGATCATCAGGTCGTATGCGCCGCTCTGCGCGCGGGCCAGACCTTCTCTACCGTCAAACGCACAATCCAGCCGGTTTCCTGTCTCGGCAAAGTACTCCTTCATCATGCCGCACAGTTCTTCATCGTCATCCACGAGAAGCAATGAGAGCTGTCTCCGAGTGTCCTCAGCCTGCATCAACCCATCCTTAGGCCACTACGGACCTTGATCATCGCTGCCCGCAGGAAACTCCGAACGATCCCCACACTGCTCGGCCTGCTCGTTGCGCTTCGCCCGGAACTGAACTCATCGTGGGAAATGCCTGCCCTGCAGAAGATCGAGCGTCCGGCGCAGAGAGATTCCCTGAGTTAAAAGACTGAGTCTGCTGGGTGTTAGTTTCACGATTTCTGATCTTTGGGTGGAGATTGCTCCGTCTTTGGGAATCAACGCCTCGGTCTTTCTCTCTCACGAAGACCGGCTCCGCAAAACGCCCGAAAGCGCTTTTGGCCACGTCGATTGGCGGAACACCGATTGCGATGCCGGAAATGAGGCTGTCCGAAGGGCTAACCATTCCATTCGTACTGAAATGATGCGCAACCGACGTCTCGCCGGGCCGCCTCCGAATTCCAGAAAAAGCGATTTACTTATGTAGCCTCGCGGTATTATGCTGAATTGCGCCAGACCAAAGAGGAACGACCATGCCCAAACGTGCTCCACTCTCCTGCCAACTCAGTTTCAATGCTCAACATTCGCCCATGGGCGCATTCATGAGCTTTACCTGCGGAAACTTCGGCACCCGCGGCGGAATCGGCCTTCAAATCGGCCAGCCCGGCGATCAGGAGGTTTTCATCGGCTTCAAGGAGGGCGATCGCTACTCCGACGCCCCCCTCCAATGCCTTCCTTTTTACACCGCTGCTGCCAATAAAGCTGCGGACGCCTTTCTGGTAGAGCAGGCTGGGCCGGCTGAGCAAAACGTGAAGCCCGATGCGGTGCCGTTTGCCGAGAGCGAGATGAAGCGCTCCTATGGGTGGGCCAGCGACCAGTGGAATGCGGAGGGGTTGACCTTCTCAGTCTATTCGCCTTTTGGGCCGATCCCCGATCCCTCCGTCGACAGCAAAGAGCGCATGCGCGAGGGACTGTTGCCCGCCGTCATCGCCCGCCTCGAGCTCGATAACACCACCGGCACCTGCACTCGCACCGCCATGTTCGCGCTCAATCACGCTCGTCCGGGATGTCTGATTCTTGAAGAGGATCTGGGCGCCGGCCGATTGGCTTTCGCTTTTCGTCGCGAAGCTGGCGGCGCCGCGGAGCTGTTCGATTACACAGCTTCGGATAAGGGCGCCAAAGTGGATGCGGGGCCGTTTGTCTTCATGCGCTGGTCGGCTTCGGACGGCGTCCGCGAGCGCCACAACCCGGTTCACCTTCTTGGCTCTTGCCCCGGCTTCGGATTCGAAGTTCCGGTCGGCAAAAAATATGGCCTGAACCTTGCTCTCGGATCTTATCTTGAAGGCTTCCAGACCAACGGCCTCGATGCCAAATATCTCTATACCCGCTACTTCGGTGGTCTCGGAGACGTGCTCAAAACCGCGCTCGACAGCGCCGATAAAATGATCTCTGCTGCTCACGCGCTCGACAACAAGCTGGATGCCTCGGCTGTCTCCGACGATCAACGCTTCCTGATCGCGCATGCCACACACAGCTACTACGGCAGCACACAGTTGCTCGAAGTCGAAGGACAGCCCCTTTGGGTGGTTAACGAAGGCGAATACTGCATGATGAACACCCTCGACCTGGCCGTCGATCACGTCTTCTGGGAGCTCGATCACAACCCGTGGCTGGTGCGCAACCTGCTGGACGCCTTTGTTCGCCTCTATAGCTATACCGACGAAGTCAAGGTCTACGCAACCGAATTCATGCCTTCGACCGAGACCATGCAGGTGGATCCCTCGCAAACACCACCGCCGCCCGACGAGGCACAACTGAACAGGCCCTATGAGACCCGACCCGGCGGTCTCAGCTTCTGCCACGATATGGGCGCGCACAATAACTTCTCGCCCAAGGGTCGCAGCAGTTACGAGTTGGCCAACTTGACCGGCTGTTTCAGCTATATGACGGTCGAACAGCTCTGCAACTGGGTTCTTACCGCTGGCTGCTATGTCGCCAAGACGCGCGATCTGGACTGGCTCAAGAGCAATCAGCCGGTGGTTGAGGCCTGCCTCGCCAGCATGATCAACCGCAGCGGCGACGTGGGCTTCGCACAGTTCGATAGCACCCGTTGCGCGGGGGGTCAGGAGATTACAACCTACGACTCACTCGATCACTCGCTGGCGCAGACCCGCAACAACATCTACATCGCGGTGAAGAGCTGGGCCACCTATTGGTCTCTGGCTCTGATGTTCCGCGAACTGGGTTCCGCGGCCGACGAAAAGCGCTGCCGGGATCTCGCCGCCAAGGTTGCTTCTGTGGTTTGCGATCAGGCGGTCGATGGCGTATTGCCTGCCATTTTCGAAAAAGCAAACCCCGGCTACCATTCGCGCATTCTTCCTGCGATCGAGGGCTGCGTCTATCCCCTCTATTTCGTGAAGACGGGCTTTGCCGCCTGCACGCTGGAAGAGATCTTCGCCTCTCCTTCGGAACAGCGGATGTTCGAGGTACTCAAAGCGCACACCCGCAACCTGCTCCTCGACCCCCAGCGCCGCAATCTTTTCGCCGATGGAGGGATCAAGCTCTCGTCCACCAGCAACAACTCGTGGATGAGCAAGATCTCGATCTTCATGCATGTCACCCGCAAGGTCTTCCACCTGGATAGGGATGAAGCCGTCGCTGCGGTCTTCCGCCAGGCCGATGCGGCCCACGTCAAATGGCAGGCAGAGGGCAGTTCCTACTGGGCTTGCTGCGATCAGATCGTCTCCGGCGAAGGCAAGGCAAGCCGCTACTATCCACGCATCATCACCAGCGCACTTTGGATGGAATAAGAGAAACAGGTCCAGCCCAAGAAACGATCGCAAAAAAAACACAGCCCGCTGCGGAATTGCCGCTGCGGGCTGTTGCATTCAGAAGCAGGGTGACGCGGAACTCAGCAGTCCCCGCCGGCGTGTGGATTGGGAAAGGCGTCTGCGCTTTTGGGGTGGCTCTGGTTGAGGCAGGCGAAATCCTTCTCGACGATCAACTGAAGCCCCTTGACGGAGCCATTTTCAAGTGTGGTGTAGATGCCTACTTCCTCCTGCCGGCTCCAAGTCCGCAACTGATCTTCATTCAGGACAATTGCAACGCGCTGCGGCCCATGCTGCACGTGGACCGGAGTTTCGCCAGGGGCGACGGCCAGTGCGTAGGTCAGGGAGGCCTCTGGCGCTGCGGCAAAGGAAATGCAGTCTTCCACGGTTTCGCCCGCCTGCAGGCGCTGCAGTTCCGAGCGGGTGACCCGCAGACGCATCGAGTTTCCCAGGATTCGCAGTTTCATCATTTCCTCCCGGAGAGGTGCGCTTCCTTCGGACCGGCCCGCATCCGCCCCGGCAAAACATCAGTTTAACGCCCCACCTTGCGGCTTCGAAAGCATCATCCCAGAACGGCGTAGGAAGGATTAACCAGCGCGATGACCTCGGCGGGGCTTGCCGCGACGGCATCGGCCGCTGCAAACTCCTCCTTCGATCCATATCCCCATCCCGCGGCCATCGAGCGGATTCCATTGGCGCGTGCGGCGTCGATGTCATAGCTGCGGTCGCCGATCATCCAGGTGGAGTCTTTCGACAAACCACATTCGCGGACCAGCAGTGCGAGCAAGTCCTCTTTGCGATGGCTGGCAAATTCGGCCAGATCTCCATAGATCGCCGCGAACATGCTGGAGAGCTCGAAGAGGTCGAGAATGCGGTCAGCGAAGCGTTTCTGCTTCGATGTACATACATAAAGGGTATACCCGGCGTAATGCAGCTGTGTAATCATCTCGCGAACACCGGGAAAAACCGAGTTGTTGCTCCACCCTTCGCGGTCGTAAAGGTCCCGATAATCCCGCACCAACTCGGATTGCTGCGCGTGCGTACCATTCGGCAGCAGTTCGAGAACCCAGGCTTCGACGGGTGGCCCGACGAAGTGATCCAGCGGCCCGGGATAGTCAATGCCATGGGCGTCGATGGTCTTGCGCAGGCAACTCAGGATGCCGGGCTTGGAGTCGGTCAGGGTTCCGTCTAGGTCGAAGATGAGGGCAGGAAGAGGATAGGACATGCTTTTAGTTTCGCAGGGCCGACGGGGTTTTGAAAGGCTGGGGGAGTCACGCGCGAGCGGGGGAACGTCATTTCTGGAAGCTGATTCAGGGCGGCTCGGACTTCTCAATCGATCAGGCGGGGAAACTTGGACGCCTTCCCACCCATTTCCGCAAAGAGCGCGGAAATGGATGGGGCACCCGAATTGTACGTTGGGAAGGATTTACAAACAGCTTGTAGCTAGTTTCTGCGGTTGAGCTTGGAGAGCAGCCGCAGCATTTCCAGATAGAGCCAGACAAGGGTCACCATGATGCCGAAAGCGCTGTACCACTCCATGTATTTGGGTGCCCCGTAGCGTACGCCCTGTTCGATGAAGTCGAAGTCCAGCACCAGATTCAGAGCGGCAATGCCCACCACGATCAGGCTGAAGCCGATGCCGATGGCTCCCGATCCATTCACCGCCAGAAAGCGCACACCAAAGAAGCCAAGCAGCATTTGCGCCAGGTAGAAGAGCATGATTCCCCCGGTCGCCGCCGCAACCCCGAGGCGGAACTTGTCGGTGACCTTGATCAGACCAGAGCTATAAGCGATCAGCAGCGCAAAAAGCGTCCCAAACGTGAGGCCAACCGCCTGGATGGCGATGCCAGGGTAGCGCATCTCGAACATTGCCGAGATTCCGCCCAGAACCAGACCTTCCAGCAACGCGTAGAGCGGCGCCGTGACCGGCGACCACTGCTTCTTGAATACCGTCACCAGGGCGCAGATAAACCCGCCGATGCCGCCCACGGCCAGCAGTCCTCCAACCGCGCCAAAATCCCCGGCCAACACAAACGAGCGCCAGGTCCATGCGGCGGTTACAAAAGCACAGAGCAGCAGAATTCCCGTCTTGTTGACCGTTCCGCTGAGCGTCATGCGCTCGGTCGCGTCGATGGTGGTTCCATATTGACTGCCAGACAGATCGCGAAACGTGTTCTGGCCGAGAGCGGGATTGGATGTTTTCATCAGTGCCATGCGTATTTCTCCGATGTTCAAAGCGAGACGAACACTCGCCGGTATTGGAGTCGAGAAGGTGACTCTTCGATTCAATTCTAAAACCGCCCCGGGACGTAAAACCATGCGTACCCTTACTGCTCAGGGCAATCGCATGAAGATCCTGACGGAGTGCTTTAGGCGTTTTGAAAGGGCACGACTTTAGTCGTGCCGCAAATGAACCCCTAACAGCCTGTGGTGAAAGTCCAATATGCCGAAAACCACCCTCAGGGCCTAAAGGCCACATTCATTTCATGTCATTTACGGCACGACTAAAGTCGTGCCCTTTCAAAGCTCGACTTTAACCACAGGCTGCTAAGCTTGGGCTTTAGTCACCGAGGGAAGGTTTGAAACCGCCAAAAACCTTCCCTCGGTGGCTAAAGCCGATGTGTTTGGGGCTTCTCGATCGGCACGGCTGAAGCCGTGCCCCTTCAAAACCAATGGCAAGATAGAGTTTTTCCGCAGCCTGTGAAGCCGAGCCCTTTCAAAACCCTCCTCCACCTGGTTAACGACCTTCATGCGATTTCCCTGCCTTACTGCTACGGCGTGTTCCTAGATTCGTGCCTTGCCTCCCGGCGCGAGCGCATCCCCGGATCGCCCCGGTCGCAGGCGGTGCAAGAGGTGCGCAACGTAGACCCCTCCCAAGGCAAATGCCATGGGGAAAAACTCCAGTGTATAGCGCGCTTCGGGCGCTTCAAGGTTCATCAGCAACACCCCTCGCAGGACAAAATAGGCCGCCATCCAGGTCCAGAGTCTTGGACGCAGCGACAGCCCCCCCAGCGCCAGCAGCAGGTAAAGCGCATTCAGCCCTGCATAGGCCCAACTGAAGCGCGTCTCAACCCGATGCCGCCTGTAGGCCCACCAATCCAGGTCAATCGGTAAGTTTTCCACCCTTGGCCGCAGGGTCATGTCCGCCAGCCGCCCCAACGGAAGCCAAACGTAATACCGCAGAGGGTTCGCACGCACGCGCTCGGCTGCCAGTTTCGCAAAGCGGGCGTCAATTTCGGGTGAAAGCTCGTGCCCTTTGTTGTAGTCCGCCGCCAGCGCAGCCGTTTCTGCGAATTGAGCGGTCGAGTCGAATGCCCGTGCCGGCAGCTTGCTCAGGACCAACGCATCCCCGGGTACATTCCAATAGACGTCGTAGGTGGAAACAAAGTCGAGGCACCAGGTTTTCATCCAACGCTGCCAACCCGGCCAGATATCTTCTCCCGGATCGGTGGCATAACGCGGGGCAAGCGGTTCAAAGACATGAAAGACGCGCCAGTTTCGGGCGGTCCACACGGCAAAAGGCGCGAGCGCCAGCAGCAGACAAACCAGGCCCATGCGCAAAAGGCCGCCTGGAGTTTCGCTTTTGCGCCGCCCCATCGAACCGGCCGAAGTCCTCGCCTCCGCGATCGGGACGGGCTTCAGCCCGTAGAGCCGAACCGGAGCATCTTCGTGCGATCTGGCTTGTAAGTGCCTGCTTTCAATCGTCTTTTCCCACAATACCAGGGCCATTGCCGGAGCCAGCGCTACGCCCACCAGCGCCCCATCCGGACGCAGCAATGCGGCATAGGTCACCGCTGCAGTGAACGCCAGCGCACTGCCCCAACGGGGCCTCACGCCGAATCGACCCGCCGCGTTCAGAGCCACGCACAGCGTAAACAGCGTAAGGGCTTCGGTGAGCGGCTGGGCCGCATAGATCGCGGTGAAGGGACATAGCGCGGCCAGCCAAAGCGTCGCCAAATCCGCTCCGCGCTGATTGCGAGGTCTCGCAACATGCCCGGCAAAGTCCGCCAACAGAACGCATCCAAATAGCTCCAGGCAGATCTGTACCCAAGCGGCCGAGGCGTAGTTCTCCATCCCGAACAACCGCCAGCACAGCGCGAGATAAAGCGGATACCCCGGAAGCCGGATCAACGTCGGATAGATTTCGCCGCTGGCAACGGTCAGCGCAAACCGCCCATGAAGCAGCAGGTTCTTCGCCAGTCCCCCATAGACCAGGGCGTCTCCACTGACATCGAAGAAATGCTTCAGCATCCAGAGACGCAGCCCCAGCCCGGAGGCAAGCGCCAGCGCCGCCGAGAGCGCCCACCAGCCGGAAGCGCCTTTGCGCAGGCGCTCTTCGTCGCCCCGCGGTTCCTTCCCGGGGACTTCGACAAGAACCGGGCCTGAGGCCCTCAATTGACTCTCGGGTGCAGCATCCATACGATTCGTACTGTACAGCCTAGAATGATTCTAAGGTTCACGATCCTGCACAGGAGTGCACAAAACCGTACATGCCGGATAAACAGATCTTTTTCGACCCGCTCAGGAAGCGCTGGAAGCGTCTACGCCGAGTTTTCGACATTGCAGCCGTCGTCTTCACTCTGGTCTTGGCCGGTTTTCTCTTCAACGTCTTGCGCAGCCAGCAATTGCCCGAATTGCTGCTGGCATCTCCGCATCACAACTATAAAGCTCTGCCCGAACACCCCGCGGGCGTCCGCGGCGCGAAGGCGGCTCGCCCGGCGCGGCGCAAAACGGACCGCAAGCCCTCCGAGATCCCCTTCAACACCGGCGAGGGTTTGCGCGCCGCCTACTATGTGCAGGACGATGCTGCCAGCTTCTCCTCGTTCAAGGAGCACGTCCACCAACTGGACATGCTCTTCCCCGAATGGCTGCATGTGAATGCCCCGGCGGGCGTGCTGATGGGCAGCACCACCGACAATCGCGAGTATCCAATTGTTGATGGCAGAGTAGTCCACGACCCAGACGAAGACAACCGGATCAAGCACGTGATTCAGGCTGCCCACGAAGACACCGAAGTCTTCCCGCACCTCACCAGCTATAACCCTCACACCCAGACCTTCGACGCGAACATCGGCGACGTCATCCTCGACCCTGCCCGACGCGGCGTACTGCGCAAGCAGATCGTTCGGTTCCTCACCACCTTCAGAACCCCCAAAGGTGAATGGGTCTATCCTGGCCTGTCTCTGGACATCGAGAATCTGCCCGACAATGCCGACGACGCCTACCTAAGCTTCATCCAGGAGCTCTACGCCGACCTGCATCCGCTGAACTTGCGCCTTTATGTCAATGTCGCAGTTTCCACCGAAGACGCCGACCTGAAGCTCATCTCGACAAATTCCGATGGCATCCTGCTCATGAACTACGACGAGCACGAAGTGGAGAGCGACCCGGGCCCTATCGCCAGCCAGGACTGGTTCGTCGCCAATCTCACGCGGGTCATGAAGGTTGTACCCAAAGAAAAGATCATCTGCGCTCTAGGCAATTACGGCTACGACTGGACCCTGTCCATCCCCCCGACAAATGTGCGGAAGGGCCATAAGGCCGGTGTGCCTCAGATCTTGAACACCGATGTGCTTTCCGTCTCCGATGCGTGGCAGCGTGCCGCCGATGCCGATGCCGATCTTGACCTCGACTACAACTCGCTGAACCCCCATTTTCAATACATCGACGAAGACAACAACCAGCGCCATGTGGTCTGGTTCCTCGATAGCGTCACTGTTCTGAACGAACTTCGCGCTGCCCGCGCCCTCGGATTGCAAACCTTCGCCCTCTGGCGGCTTGGACAGGAAGACAGCTCCCTATGGAAGATCTGGGACAAGCCGAGCAGTCCCGAATCTCTTCAGGCATTGTCGGATGTCCCTCCGGGAGACGACGTCGATACCGAAGGGGAAGGCGACATCATCCGGGTCACCGGACTGCCCCAGCGCGGTACGCGCTCTGTTTCGGTCGACACAGACGAGCCCGATCCGCGCAAGAAGCTCATCATCGATGAGCATATGGACACGTATCCCCGCACCTACGTGATCCAGCAATATGGCTACCACCCCAACCAGGTGGCGCTCTCGTTCGACGACGGCCCCGACGCTAAATGGACTCCGAAAGTCCTGGACATTCTCCGCGATAAGGGCGTCAAGGGGACGTTCATGCTGATTGGAGAAGAAGCCAGTCAGAACGTCAGCCTGATGAAGAGGATTGTTCGCGAGGGCCATGAGATCGGCAACCATACCTACACTCACCCCGACATCAGCGATATTACGAGGCAGCAGCTCGACCTCGAAGTCAAACTGACCGAGCGCCTCTTCGCCAGCAAGCTCGGCATCCAGCCGCTCTATTTCCGCCCCCCTTACGATATTGATGAGGAGCCGGATACCAAAGACCAGGCCGAACCCGTCGAGCGCATTCAAAACGACGGCTACACCATCATCGGCAGCAAGCTCGACACCAACGACTGGAATGAACACCCCCGCAAGACTCCAGCCGAGATCACCGATTCGATCCTCGAGCAGTTGGAGACCATGAAGACCAAACCCCAGTTCCATGGTTCGGTCATTCTGCTGCACGACGGCGGCGGCGACCGCTCGGCCACCATCGCCGCCCTGCCCGTTCTGATCGATGCCCTTCGCGCCCATGGATACTCGATTGTCCAGGTGTCCTCCCTGCTCGGCAAAACCACGGACGAGGTGATGCCCAAGCTCACCTTCGAACAATATCTGCGTGCCGTGCCGGATTCCGTTGCCTTTTCCGGACTGGCTTTTTTCGGCAAATTTCTGGTTTATGTCTTCTTCGTCGGCGATGTTCTGATGAGTGCGCGCCTGCTGCTGATTGGCATCCTCGCCGTTATTGACCGCCTGCGCCGCCCTCATCGCCCCGCATCTCCTGGGTTCAATCCTCGTGTCGCCGTCCTGATCCCTGCTTTCAATGAGGAGACGGTCATCACCCGCACCATCCGTTCCGTGCTCAATTCCGACTACACCAACCTGCACGTTATCGTCATTGACGACGGCTCATCCGACCGCACCGTGGAGGTTGCCAAAGAGGCCTACAAGGCAGAGATTGCTTCCGGAAAATTGCAGGTTCTCACCAAGCCCAACGGTGGCAAGGCTGCCGCCCTCAACTTCGCGCTCGATCGCTTTAGCGAAGAGATCTATGTGGGCATCGATGCCGATACGGTGATCGCTCCCGATGCCATCAGCAAGCTCATCCCGCATTTCGAAGACCCCACGATTGGAGCAGTCGCGGGAAACGCCAAAGTCGGCAATCGCGTCAACCTCTGGACCCGTTGGCAGGCTCTTGAGTACATCACCAGCCAGAATTTCGAGCGTCGCGCACTGGATTTGTTCAACGTGGTGACCGTTGTCCCCGGCGCCATCGGAGCCTGGCGCACCGCCCCGGTTCGCGCTGCCGGTGGATACCCGATCAACACCGTCGCCGAAGACGCCGACCTCACCATGAACCTGCTTGAGCAGAGGTATAAAGTTGTCTACGAGGACCGCGCGTTAGCCTTCACCGAGGCTCCCATCGACGCGCAGGGACTCATGCGCCAGCGCTTCCGTTGGTCTTTTGGAACACTGCAGGCCATCTGGAAGCATCGCGCGGCCTTCGTCCGCAACAAGGCCATGGGGCTGTTCGCGTTGCCCAACATCCTCGTCTTCCAGATGCTTCTCCCCATGGTGTCGCCGTTTATCGACCTCATGTTCGTCAGCGGCATAGTCAAATATTTCGTCGACCGCTACTATCACCCCGAAGCCGCCTCCGCGGCCAGTTTTGAAAAGCTGCTGGCCTACTTCGGCGCCTTTATGATGATCGATTTCGTCACCTCAGCGGTGGCCTTCAGTCTGGAGCGCCGCCACCCCGCAAACAAGGGCGACGGGTGGCTGCTCTTCCACATCTGGTTGCAGCGCTTTGCCTATCGTCAGGTCTTCTCCGTTGTCCTTTTCAAGACGGTAAAGCGCGCCGTCGACGGCAAGCCCTTCAACTGGGACAAGCTGGAGCGCACCGCCAAAATGAGCAAGGAGACCGACGCGCTGACCGCGACCTAGAGCAAAGCCAGAGTTCCTGTGGCCCGGTAAATTTTGAACAGGGTCGCCGCTCCCTGGTGGTCGCATCGACTCTGATGCAGTGCCTTCGAGGGACACCAACTCTGGTTTCGCTGTAGCGTGCCCTGCCACCGCTTGGCCGATGCGGCTCGCGCGCTGGCTGGTTGCACGATCGTCTCGTCGATTGCAGGCGCTCGGAGAGCATCCCTGCGCCCGCTCCATTGAGGGAAAAGAGCCCTGCCCGGCGGTTCAAGCTATGCCCGCAAGTTTGCAATGCGCCGAACGATGTGGGTACTATCAATTAACTCATCGGCACTATTCCCAGCAACGTTCTGTAACGGAAGAACGAAGGATTGCGTACTTCATGCGAATCGTGCAGTTTGTTACAAATCTAGACATTGGCGGCATGGAAAGACTGGCGGTCGACTTGGCGCTCTGCCAACAGGCGGAAGGACATCAGCCGCTGATCTATTGCCTTACCTTCTCTGGCCGGCTCGGCCAGGAAGCAGCCGCCAAGGGAATCACCGTACATTCTTTCCATAAGCCCGGCGGTCCCCGTCCCGGAACTCTTTGGAAGATCCTCCGCCAGTTGCGAAAGGACAAGCCCGATGTCCTGCATACCCACAATCATCTCGTGCATCATTACGGCGTGATCGCGGGAGTTTTGGCGGGCGTGCCGGTCATCGTCAATACACGCCATCGCGCCGAACATTTTCTGGTCAACGGCCCCCAGGGCTCTGAAGTCTCCAACGCCACCAAAGATCGGAAATCGGACTGGATTTTTCGGGCGACGATGCCCTGGGTCGGGTGCGTGGCCATGATCTCTGAATCGACGCGGCAGTTCTTTGTGAAGCATCGGGGAATTCCGCTGGCCAAGACTCAGGTGATTTTGAATGGCGCCCATCTGGAGAGATTCCTGGAAGCACCGGCACATCCCGGGTCGGCCCTTCCGCGCATCCGCTTTGGAAATGCCGCCCGACTGGTTCGCGAGAAAGATCACTTCACCATGCTCCGCGCATTTGCCAAGGTCGTGGCGGAAATACCCAACGCCGAGTTGCGCATTGCCGGCGACGGCCCCATGGAAGAGCGCCTCAAAGAGTTTACTCGCGAATTGAATCTCACCCAGAGCGTCACTTTTGTGGGCGCGCTGCCAGAGACATCGCAGTTCTTGAGCAATCTCGATGTTTTTGTTCTCAGCTCCCTGACGGAAGGCATGCCGATTTCCATTCTTGAAGCGATGGCCGCCGGCCTTCCCATTGTGTCTACACGCGTGGGAGGCGTGGATGAAGCGGCGATGGAAGGCGAAAATGCGTTTTTCGCGGAAGCTGGAGATGCCCACGGTCTGGCTCAAGCTATGATTCGGATGGCCCGATCGCCCAACCTCGCAAAGATGGGCGCGTCAGGACGGCAAACTGTTCAAGAGCGCTTCAACATTGAAAAGACCTGGCGCGAGTACTACCAGTTGTTTCTTTCCCTCGGCAGCAATCCGTAGAGGGCTCATTCCGCCACTCGTATCTTGCCTGAAGGCAACATCGCCACGCACGCATCGAAGACAAAGATCCTTCAAGGATGGTCGCAATGAAGCGTTATCTGGTAACTGGCGCCGCGGGATTCATCGGCCGATCAATTGCTGCCGAGTTGCTCGCTCAACTTACATTCCGCAGGTCGAAGTTTCAATATCCGCGAATTATCCTGACTGCGGATTCAGGGTTGGCGAGGCAGTTCGGTATTGATGAGCAACTCCGTTT
>Ga0302320_10004161_pt1 | contig 32940 bp, 36 predicted proteins | sample Bog_T0_3_FD_202130 | JGI IMG/M metagenome (GOLD analysis project Ga0302320, IMG submission 202130) | Peat permafrost microbial communities from Stordalen Mire near Abisko, Sweden - Bog_T0_3 | ecosystem: Environmental > Terrestrial > Soil > Wetlands > Peat | place: Sweden: Abisko, Stordalen Mire... | reverse complement strand
AGCGAAAGATTTGTCCCAACTTTAATTCCCATACTTGAAAATATTGTTCAAGTAGTAGCTGGAACTGACCATTCCTTTTGTTTAGATGATCAAGGAAGAGTATGGAGCTTCGGATCAAATGCGAAGAGAAGATTGGGTTTAGGAGGTGACGTGTCTGTGCCTATTCCTATTGTAATTCAGGATTTAGAAAATATTATTCAAATTTATTGTGGGTTTTATCACACTTTATGTTTAGATAATCAAGGAAGAGTTTGGGTTTTTGGTAATGATTTAGACCATGATGGAAGACTAGGAACAGGGTATGGTCATGCTGACACTCCGATGTTAATCCCTAATCTTGATAGCGTTATTCAAGTTAGTTGTGGTATTAATTATTCCTTGTGTATCAGAAAATAAAATTCATTAATTACTTTAAAATTTTTAATTTTAAACGTATTTGAATCTGAGAATCGTTTGAGAGAATAAGTTATTGAATTACTTTACAAGATTTCGACATTATTCTATTTAAACTCACTGTTAAATAAGATATATAATTATTTAAAGTCCAAATAATGACTTTAAATTTCGAGATTATTATTTACAGTATTTTAATATACAGTATTTTAATTAGCGATGTGAGCACCTCTTACATTGGCAACCATTAGCATGACGGGCATTTACTTGATGCTTTTGATCGATATTATCTTCTTTATCGTTTACTTTTATTTCCTGGTTTTCGGTATGGACTTCTTTCCTATGATGTTTCTTTTCTTTGTTATCCTTTGAGTCTCTAGTTTCTTTTCTTGAAGGCTTTTCAATATCAGCTAACTCATTGGTTCTTGCAATGACCTTACAGACGTAAATGATTAGAATAATAACCAAAATTATAATAACAATTATTGTTCCAATTTTCCAATTAGTTAATCCAACGTTCCATTCCATCTTTTTACTATTATCTCTGATTTTATTGGGATCTTGAATTTTTTATTATTTTAATTGGTTGGTATTTTATTTAAAAGAAAAACGAAAAATTTTAATTTGTTAGGGTAGAATTGAAAAGGATAATTTAATAATCGACCAAACAATAGAAAAAGAATAAAAATAGAAAAAGATAAGAAAGGTATAAATGAATGGATAGTATCATCAACATTGGACATGTTTTTGATGATGTTATAGGGATTATAGGAGTTGATTATGACCTTCATGCTAATAATTCTAATACTGCCTTGATTGCAAACATTAGTGCAAAGATTTTGGATATGAAAAGATTTGGGATTCTGGCGGTTTATAATGGCCAAGCCTGGCTAATTCCTGCCGAATCTTATGATCTTATAGCCTTTGGAGGATTGAGAGCAATGTTTGGATTTGAATTTCCTAGAATTGCGATTGTTACTTACCGCGATGAAAATTACATTTTTGTGAAACGATTTGGTGATAGGGAATTAGAAGAAAAGGATTATTGGCCTCATACTACAGAAAATTGTCACTTTCGCTTTAACTTAGCTCTAATTGTTTATTTTTGTCGTTTAGTTGGTTGTCCTCTTCATTTGAAAGATGTTAGAGTATTAAATGGGATACCTTTTATTTGGAAAGGTAAGAATTTAGGATACAGAAATACTACGACGGTTAATGAAAAAGAGTTTGAAAAGATCTTTGGAATTAGTTTAAAAGCTTTGAAGACTGGAGAAGGAAATTACATGGCCCATGCTGTTATAGAATATTTTAGAGGAATTGATTTCGATACTGATATCTTGCGAGGTATCTTGTATATCAAAGATACAGAAATACGTTATAGGAAGGGAATGAGAGTAAAACACCCTTTAGTTAGGAAGCCTAAAGTAATAGAAGAGCTTATCGAAGAGAACTATTCTCTGTTAATGGGAGAATACCCTTTTAACATCTTTAATTCTCATCTGGGTCGTCCTAAACAAAATTATATAAATCAAATTGCCCTAGGCAAAATAAAGTGAATATATAAAGTAGGTAAAATAAAATGAATATATAAATGAAAGTATTAAATTTGTTAAATGACTTTAACAAAAATTTATTTAAAGAAATAAATCCCAAAAATTATTAGACTATAAAAAGTTGAAAAACCAATGAGAAAAATAAAAACTAAGAATTCGACTCCTAGTCTTACTTATTCTTGTACTGCTTATTCCGATGGAAATTCTCTTACAGATTTAGTATGTACTCCTTTATATGAAGAAAGACAAGATAATAGGGTGGAATTATTTAATGACTCTCGTATTAGCGTACAATCGTATTCCAAAACACCTGAAAGAGGAAACGATAACATCTACGCATTTGTTGAAAAATGTAACACTTGCCATCGCAAAGGACCTAAAAGGTGCGGTTGTAACGAATCATCAAGTAGTTCATCTCGAGGTTCGCCTGCTAATCACTCTCCTAATAATCACTCTCCCAATCATTCTAAATCCAACGGTTCTAAGGGTTCTGGACAGTGTATTACGTGTCCACCGGGACCAACCGGAGCTACTGGACCAGAGGGACCACCAGGGAAAAATGGTACAAATGGTACCAATGGTCTTCCAGGAGCAACAGGACCCCAAGGTCCACCTGGACCACCAGGTGCAAATGGAGGAGCAACAGGACCCCAAGGTCCTCCAGGAATAACAGGAGCGACTGGGCCAGCTGGGCCTCCAGGACCTCCCGGTACAAACGGTACTAATGGAACAAACGGTACTAATGGTGTCCTTGACTTTGCAGATTTTTATGCTCTTATGCCGCCTGATAATGCAGCGACGGTAGGTGCAGGAACAGATGTATCTTTTCCTAGAGATGGACCATCATCCGGTAGTGGTTTGATCTCTGGTATCAATGTAACTCAATTCAACTTGACAAAAATCGGAGTTTATGAAGTTAATTTTCAAGTTAGTGTAAATGAACCAGGTCAGTTAATTTTAACCTTAAATGGAATAGATCTTCCTTATACTGTAGTTGGACGAGCGACAGGTACTAGCCAAATAATAGGCTTAGCCTACGTCAAAACAACCACTGTCGACTCTATCCTGACCGTAAGAAATCCTGCAGGTAACAGTCCAGCCCTAACTATAACACCACTCGCTGGAGGAACTAGAAGTGTTAGTGCTCATTTAACTATCAAACAAATTCAATAAAAATGGTAAATAAACATTATTTTGTTTAAAAATAATAATGGAAAACCCAGCTTTTGAGTTTGTAAGGGAAATCTTGCGATCACCGTTGTTTCTGCAACAATCCATCGATGAACAACAAGCCATTTTAGACAAGATCCTGGAAACAGGAGAAATAACTCGCCAAGAATTATTTAATGTTATTAGTCAAGAAGAGGCAAGACTCCGACAACCAACAGAATTAGAAAATAGACAACCAGAAAAAATAAATAGAGATGCTCAATTGTTGAATAGTCTTGATTATAACACTTTTCTGACTTTCATTTTGACAGGTAATATTAAAGGTAAACATTTAATTACCCTCTGTAACACTTCTAGGAAATTGAATGAGTACTGTAATCGATCTTTCCAACCATTAAATAATCAAGGACAAGGCTATGGTCAAGCCCAGAGTCAATGGTTGTTCAGATTATTATTAGATCGAATGGGAATTCCATTACTGTTTGGTAGGACACCTAAGCAAACCTATATCGATAAAACAATTGGAGGAAGGGTTCTAGCTTTTGGAGAAAATGAAACGGGACAGTCTGGTCTTGGTAGAATATTTCGCGTTAATGTTCCAACGATTATTCCTGATTTAGAAGATAATATTATTCAAGTAAATGCCGGAAGTAATTTTTCTTTGTGTTTAACTAACAAAGGTAATGTTTGGGGTTTTGGTAATAATGCTCTCGGACAATTAGCTATAATGGGTGGTGGTACTAAACTCACTCCTGATTTAATTTGGGATTCAGGAAATATTATTCAAGTAAGTAGTGGCTTCAGCCATTTTCTTTTCTTAGATACACAAGGAAGAGTTTGGGGTAATAATATTGGAGGTAATGGTCTAGGTCCATATTTAATCCCCGGTTTAGAAAAAATTATTCAAGTCAGTTGTGGAGCTCGACATTCCCTTTGTCTTGATCAGCAAGGGAGAGTTTGGGCTTTTGGAGATAATCAATGGGGAAAGCTCGGATTAGGCGATAACGTTGATAGAAATGTTCCAACTTTAATCCCAAATTTTGATGGAATCGTTCAAGTTGCTGCTGGAGGTTATCGTTCTCATTGTCTTGATGATCAAGGAAGAGTTTGGAGTTTTGGTGCTAATGCTTCTGAACAATTGGGTTTTAGTGACGATTTTATAGCTAATAATAGTGTTCCAAAGTTGATTCCCAATTTTAATGGAATTGTTCAAATTTCTGCTGGTGGAGCTCATACCCTTTGTCTCGACAATCAAGGAAGAGTTTGGGGTTTTGGTAGTAATAATAATGGGGCATTGGGGCTAGAAGGAAATCATAATAGGGTTATTCCAACTCTAAATCCCAATTTGAATAATATTATTCAAGTCTCTGCTGGACAAACCCATTCCCTTTGTCTCGATAATCAAAACGCAGTTTGGGCTTTCGGAAATGGTGATGGAAGATTGGGTTTAGGAGATCTTAAAAATAATGTCTTTAAACCTACTCAGATTTCTAATCTCTATAGAGTAATTCAAGTCAGTGCTGGTACTAACCATTCATTATGTATTCAGAGAAAATAATCGATTAATATTAAAATAAAAATCTAATCTAGATAAAAATTAGATTAAAAAGCCAATTATGGAAAATCCGAGTTTCGATTTAATGAGACAGATCTTGAGATCACCTCTCTTTCTAACTAAATCTACTGATGAACAACAAGCCACTTTAGATCAAATTTTAGCAACGGGAGAAATCACAAGAGAAGACCTCTTTAACCTTATCGTTGAAGAACAACGGATACAACAATTAAATCAGAATGTTCAACCAATAGCTATTCAACCTCAAAGAAGGCCTCATGGGAGAATAATGATTGGACAGACAGTAAGAACCCTAGGCTATCCCAGTGCTGTTGGATTCGAAATAATTGCGGCTTGGAGCAGAGGAAAAGCTCCATGGAAAAATTTAAGTCCCTTCTACCTAGGACCAGTAAATTTCGAGTCGTGGAATGGTCCTGATTCCAGTATGATCTTTGAAAATTTTTACCAAAGTTTCAAAGCGTGGCAGAAAGTAGATAAACAAAGTACTAAGGATTGGAAGTGGAAAGCCGAAGTTCACATTGATGATCCAAATAATCCAATTCCAAATGCTAACTGGTATAATTGGCATAATGCTTTGCTTCATCATAACCAGCCAGTAAGAAGGCCTAACGGAAAAGCCGTACCATTGTTTGCTTGGTGGTATGATCCAACCTCTAAACAGTTCTATAAATTGGATACCGTCATGGCAAGAAAGGTGATTTACATTCCCTTTCTGAAAGTTCTTTATCGTCAACATCCAACTTATCAACAATTGTTACAAAAATTTAGAGGTGGTCAAAATATTATGTTGGTCGAACCTGACGGACCACTAAGAGATGCTTATCCTAACGGAAGAGAATTTGATCTTGCTACACTCTATCAATGGATCGACAAGATGAACTATGGGGATGAAGGTTTCCCTTATAGATACTCGCCTTTCGGACATTGTGCAGTTTTATCTATCTGTCTACTAGAAGATTCCCAACAGTAAAAAAGAATAATTTTTATAATTAAATTTGATTATAAAAAGAATAAAATGAATAACGCGCTTGATTTGGTCAGACAAATTTTGAGATCAGAACAATTTCATGCTGAACCACTCGAAAAGAAAGAACAAACCCTTGATGCTATTCTTGCAACAGGGGAGATAACGGTTGCTCAATTGTTAGATTTAATCAACGAAGCTCGACAAGTTCAATCGAAACAGCCTATAAAAAGTGTTGAATCGCTAAAAACTATTAGTTATGACAATTTCAAAAATTTAGTAAATATTGGCCAGTTAAAAGGTAAAGATTTGATTTCGTTCTGTTTGAGCAACCCAGTAATTAATGGATATTGTAACAAGGTTGATTCTGCTGATGAAATGACTATTTTCCATCGGCTATTGAAAAAGCAATTTAATATCGATTTGCCTCCGGTCTCAATGTCAAGTAAAGAAGTTGATGTTATATTAGCGCGAGAGAAATACCTAGATTACGTGTATGGCGGATATGAACCTTGGTGGTGTGAATACACTGTAAGCGCTAATCCTGATAAAACATCTATGCTAAATATAGTTAAATATGATAAATGGCATAAAATATTAACTATCAATAATTTACAAGTTCACGAGCCGGCACCATTCTTCAATATAAGTTTAAATGAATACAATCATACTATTCAAGGTTATTATACCCCATATTATGTCATTTTATTAGATATAAATGGAAAAATTGACATAGGAGGTTTGAGATCTGGTTCACGATTCGATTCTATTCCATCAATGACTAGTTATTTTGAAATACAATTCAATCAAGAAAACGATATTCCATCTCTGTTGGAATTAAATGTAAGGGTTTTGATTAGAAAATTAAGTTACACAAGATTCACTCCTGTTCTGCTAGATTATGATGAAAATGTTTGGGTTTGTACTAAAAATGGCAATTGGGTGACAATTAACGGAGACAAGAAAATTGTTGATTTGGCATCAGACGATGATATTTTTATGTTAGATGATAAGGGAGATATTTGGCTCTTTGGAGATAATGGATCATTCAACACACGGTTTCTTTTAGAAGAACCTCTCGAAGGGTGGATGAATTTAGATAATATCATTTTAAGAAAGGTCCCTTCAAATCATAAATTCAAATCGATCGATATTTACATCGAACACTTGATGGCGATTGACACTGATAACAAGTTGCACGTTGAACGCTATTATGACATTCCTGAAAGAGAACTCTATCAATATCAGATCAAATATAAGAATAATAATCGTACCTACTATACGGAATTGACTATCATTGATCAAATTCCGCCAGTTTTAAGCGCTACTTCGATAGACGGTGGGTATGTAGCATTAGATATAAATAGAGTCGTCCATACTATAAATTTAAATGATAAATTACAAATAAATACGATTCCTGGTAGCCAAAACCTTAACATCAAAAGGGTAAGAGGTAATTTATTGATAAGTCAGGCTGGAAATGTTAAAATTATGGATGATGGTGAGATTTATAATCCCAAAGAAATAAAAGATACTTATGGATCTTTAAAATGTTTCACAGATATTCCAGATAAAGTTGTTGATGTCTTTCAAGTCGATCGAAACTTTGGAGAATCTCCTATAATTTTAAGGTCGCACCAATAAGTTGTAGAGAATTTTATAATCATGGCTGATATCTTTTCAATTAAAAATTGAAAAGATAAAAATTATTGTTGAAATCAATGAAAAATTTAAGGAGAAAATATATAGAAAAATAAGAAAGATGGGAAATGAGATGATGAGACCTCCGATCTGCCAAGCTTTGAGCAAGGTATCAGATAACAAGATTGATTGGTTGGCTTTTTCAACCACCAATTGTAGTTATTGTAGCTCTCCGTCAAATTATGAATCTGCTCAGGCAGCATTATGCTCTAACCACGCAGAAGAGTACCTAGCCGGCAAGATAACTATCACTAAGCCTACAGTTACACTCTCGGTTGTGGCACCACCTCAACAGCCACTTCAAGTTTCAAATGGCAACAATACGAAATTGTGCATCTTGAGTGAAAGCGGGAGCGTAGGATATTTAGAAATGACTCCTAACATGACAATTGGCGAATTTGCAGAAATGATGAAAAAAATGGACCAAGCAGAGAAAGGGGTTCAAGCTGATTCGAAAAAGGTCAAGACCGATCAAAAAGAAAGCAAAATCGAACCTGTTGACTAACAATCTATTGTATTAATAAAAAAGGATATTGAAAAGAAATATTATGACTATTTAAAGTCATAATAAACTTAAATCAAAACTACTTATAATAAGGGTTAATAATTTTAGAATCACAAATACCCGAATACTTCTCTATTTTGTTAAAAGTTTTGATTCCATAATTGTCGGTATTTATTTTATTAATAGGGTAACCTCGAAATTGCCCAATCTTTCGTAGCTTAAAATTTATTTTAGGATTATTAAAATCTGGCATGTAACCCTCAACGAAGTAAAGATCGAAAGTTGTGTCAGTTGGTTTTGGTCCTACCCAGTTACCATCAGAAACAAAAAAGGTACCAGCATCACAAGCGCCATCGATAATATAAGCATCGTAAATTTGTTCTTTCTTGGTCTCTGCCATGTTTGTTTTGATGTTGGAGCTTTAAGAATTGAGTTTTGTTTTAAAAATTAAAAAAATTTTTTTCATTTTTGGTTTCAAAGAGTATGACGTCAATTGATGATTATTATCTGAGGCTCCGAAAAACTGAAAAACTGTTCTCATTGTTGTCAAAAAATAAAAGTCCAATCAGTATGAGGTCCATCGAATACTATATAATTTCAGCTGAAACTTTTAAGGGTCTCCTCGAATGGCATCCAAGAGATCTTCTCAAACTTATGTTGATGGTTTCTAAATATAATCGTTTAGATCCTAATAATATTTCGTTAGTCCTCTATGATAGTATTCCTCGAGAGAAGCCACGATTGGCTTTCCTGAAAGATTTTGAATGCCTCTTTGCCGGAACTGGTAAATGTAGAGATTATAATCTTTGCGAAAGTGATGAAGTTTATGATAGTCTTATCAATCGAAAAGAGTTTCTAGCTAAATTGAAATATGATAATTATGTTATTGCTGGAGATTTTGTTCTCGCTCATTGTGGAAAGTTAAAAGAAAGAAGTCCTCAAGGTCCATTAGAACCAGCCATAAATTGCGATGAAGTAGAATTTTATTTAGTATCTCCAGAGTATTATGAAACCAATGATATGGGATTGCAGAAAGACATAGCCTATCGAATTTATGGCAATCTACTAAAAGAGCTTCAAGCCATCTTCAAAGACTTAGCTCTAATTGAAGGCATAACAATAAAAAGAAGTTCCAATTGTACCATCATTAGCTTAAATAGTGACTCTTCAGAAATATCTCATCCCACGATTAAAATTGTTCATAAAATTTATCCCTCAAAACAATCAGTAGTAATTGATTTTGAGCAAATTCCATCTAAAGTATTTTATGATCACACTCCTGTAAAAAGCAATGAAAGATCTAATATGGGACAGGTTTATTTCACCTTAGATGCCGCTATTGCTCATTATTATGGGATTAATCCCATCGATTGGACTAATGATTTTTCAGACAATATGAATAGTTATAAAAGATATGCAGACTATGGTTATAGTATTCTATTCCCTGGACTATCGTTCGACCTAATAAATTTTCTTAGAACTTGTGAAAAGGTATCCGATGATAAAGGTAAAGAGGAACTAGACGAAGGAAACAGGAAGGAAGGGTTTGCCATCCAAATTCGTCAAACTTATCACCTTCCCGGCGCGAGACTTAAGATCGATAACTATAAAATTAGAGAACGTCAGATCACTGATAAAAACAATCTTGGAACTGTTAATCGAGAAATCGATATTGTTCTTATGTTTCCAGTTGATCATGGAACATTAATTCCGTTTCACGATCAAGATGAATTTCGTCAAGATTGTTCGGTACTAAGCCATGTAATTAGAAATGAAACTCGATCGATTTTTTCTTTATATTCAGTAAAACGCGATGATGATTGGGCAACAACGGTTATTGATACTGTCAGGTTTTTGGATGTTAGAAAGCTTTTAATTACACTATCAAGCGGCTATACGATTGCTTATTATTTTGGAGAAGTCTTTGGACATCGATACTGGAAGATTTATAGTAAAGCAAAGAGCTTTCAAAATAGCTTTCCTATAAAGGGAGAAGATTTAGACGAGTATCTAAAATGTTGTAATCAGGCGAATGAGATATTAACTCTAAGAATTCAAGAAATTAATTCAGTTTTAATCCCAGCGTTGGAAGAATTGCGAACTATTAAGTTTGATGGTTTTAGGATTCGAAAGCCGAAGAATAAAAATCCTAGAGAATTTTGGGGTCCTCAATATACACCGACTAATAACGTTTTTTACTTCGCAGAAAAGCGTACTATTTATATGATCTGGAAATTTAGGAAGGAAGAGAATCCCTCTATTGGGCAATTAGGAAAAGATATTATCTATTTATTGTTTAGACTCCTTGATCAAGAATTTTTAAGAGATGCTGCTTTGGGTAAAGTTAATACCGATGAAATTGTAAAATCGATAGCAGAAAAGAAGAGTTTAGTAACTAAGCGATCAAGAGAAGATGTTGGTAATTATTTTTATCCCTTTCCTTGGCATCACAATGCTGTCGTCATTGATCGAAACAAGTATTTATCAAAAGTTAGAGCCAAAAATAGCGATGACGAATAGTTCCATTAGTTTATTTTTGTTATCTTTGGCTCTATTTTTATTTTTGTTATCTTTATTATCTTTATTATTATTCCTATGGTTAATTCTACAATTGTGTAATTGTAGAAACGATGGAAACTAAAGATTATTGTGTGAAGAGAAAAGAATACTTTGTTAAGACTTTTATTTTTATTTCTCTTCGAATCGGATTAATATCTTTAGTAAATCCTTCATAAAAGAACGGAAAGAATTGATTTCCACTGTTAGGAAAGTAGAAACGGCCATTTTTGTTGTACATTGATCGTGCAATCCTCTCTATATTGTTTTCACTAAAGTCAGTGAAAGAATCACATTCATTGAAGTCAAGAATATATGGTCTAACAACTCTATCTTCTTTGCTTGCTGTTCCTAAAACGACTTCAATATCATTAGGAATGACAAATAGATCAAAGATAAGGAAAGAGAGAAGCTCACCAATCGCTGCTGTATAAAGTTCTACGATATTTTGAGTAAACATTTTTTCTAACTGATCCTTTCCTAACAGAATTCCTTGATCATTATCGAGCTTTTCTTTCAGATCACTATCAAAGTGATTTACATAGAAATGCAAAAGATTTCCAGGTCGATCAATAGGATAGATATTAGATTGATCCATTTCCATCAATTTTCCTTCTTCAACTAAACCGACAGTTCCCTCTTGGTTATAAGCTACAAAACCGTGGCCATATCCAGCCTCGTCGTCATAAAGGTCACCGTATCCAGACAACGGTGACCATATCTTCTGCATGTTAAAATGACAAAAGCTTTCCAATTGGTTATAAAGATGATATTTCGGAAATTTAGCAAAAAATGTATCACTCTTAGGATTGGCTTTGATTTTTTGATAAACTGCTCGCTCCTTCTCTAATTCTCCGCACCTGTTTACATTTTTAACGACTTTTACTACACAGTTCTCAGTAGCGAGTGCCACTCCGAAACTACCTTCTCCTAACTGTGAAAATCCATATCTAGTTATCAACTGATCTATCATTGCTTGGTGGTTGTAATTTCTATTAATGGGAGTTAGATTGCATTCTAAGGGATTACCTCGCAATTCGTCAACCTCCATTTTAGATTTTAATTTAAAATTAAATTAAAATTATTTTTTCTTTAAGGTCTATTAATTTCAACAGTTATTAAATTTTTTCCTAATAATAAATCGTTACTATTCATCGATACGAGGATGCTTTTCTTGAAAGTTATTCTGAAGACTATCTTGGAGTTGATCTACCAACTCAATAGTCCTACCACGCTTGAGCTTAAAATCTTTCTTGGTAAATTCCAATTCTGTAATCAAACCAGCATTAGTATTGACCAGTTTAACCATTTCAGCTTGAAGTTGACCATTTTGAGCTTGTAGTTTAAATTTATCATTATTCAAACACGCTACAGCTTTTTCTAATTCGTTTTTCTCGGTTGTCAGCCAATTAAGACGACGCTTTTGGGTTTCAATGGTGGCTTTCGCTTCTTCATTCTCTCTAATAAGAGTAGCTATGTTTTGGAATCCAAAACAATTATCAAAATCTGAAGCGAAAGGAATAAAAGGAGACGAAAACGATGGAGGATTCTGAATATCCGGAGGAAATTGTGCTACAAACCCAAAGTTTAGTTCATCCTCTCTAAACGGTTCTCTATCCTGAGGAGACGATGACAAGAGGCTCATCTTACAATTAAAAGAAAATTAGTAAAAAACTTTCTTTAACTTTTTTACTAATTTTTATTTTCATTTTTGCTATCGACGGTGTGGTTGGTCAATTAAAAATGATTTTAAATTTTTGTTAAATCAAAAACCTAAAAGATGAGCTGCAGTATCAAATTCAACTTCACAACTGGGATGGTAGTTCTCTTGCTGCCAATTTTTATTTTTGTAGTATCTTTACACCCCTTGAAAGGTTTGAAAGATATTGCCGGCGATCCAGGCACAGGATTCCATTCTCATCGCATTTTAGGGCTTGCATCAGTCGACACCGTTGTAGCTACAGCTGTAGCAATCATTTTTGCTTTTTATTTTAATTTGAAGATTAGTTACGCTTTGATCGGTATGCTCCTACTGTCTATCCTTTTTCATGAAGCGTTTGGCGTACCTACCGCTCTAATGGTGTGGCTGGGATTGATGTAAATCCTAATATCAAAAGCTTTCAATAAATAAAAAAGGACAAAATAAAACAAATTCCAATAAAAATTCTTATTGGAAAAAGAAGGAAGGAAAAAGAACCCAATGAGCGACTTTTGGATGACCAAGACTCAAGACGGATCAGGGTTGGTTCTTAAGAACGACTTAAACAATGCTGTAACTACTAGTAGTTTAGGAGGAAGAGTAACAGTGTTAGAACAAACTCAACTGTTAACTCCGATTATAGTTAATATTGCATGGTCTTCAAACATCTCTACTCAACCAAATCAAATTTTCAATGCGTTGATAGTCATAGGGTTCAACATTGATCAGCTTTGTAATCTAACTTTGCCTTCGATTTCTTCTCTCGTATCTTACGATACTAACGCTACTGTCGGTAAAGGTTATTATGTAACGATTATTAACACTGGAGAAGGAGAAGGTTATGTTCAACTGATTACAGTAACTGGATACACTCTAGTTGGTAGTCCTTATATATACACGGGTTCTAGTGGAAGATTTTATTTTGCTTATACTAATGTAACTTCTGGTCAACAAGCTATTACTATCTACCGCGTTTCTTAATAACGAAGATAGTAATCCCAAAAATAAATACAATTAAAAAGATTGTATTTAAAAATATAATAAAATCAGAATAGTAATAAAATCAGAATAGTAATAAAAAGACAGAATAAGGGAGAAGGAATGACTGAGTTCTGGATGACCAAGACTCAAGACGGTTCGGGATTGGTTCTCAAGTCAGATTTCGATAATTCTGTTACTAATAGCAGTTTAGCAAACACTGTAACGGCTTTAAGTCAACAGGTAACAACTCTAAGTCAACAACTCAACCAGCTCATTCCAGTTGTTGTTAATCTTACTTACACTTCTACTATTAACCTTCAACCTAATCAAGTTTTAAACGCCATGATGGTGATTTCAACCCCTTTATTTGCAGAATGTGCTCTTACCTTACCATCGATATCTTCACTAGTCGCTTATGATACTAATGCTGCAGTTGGCAAAGGATATTATGTCACTCTTATTAATAATGGTAGTCCTGAAAGTGCTGCAATAGTTACTTACGGTACTGGCTTTACTTTGGTAGGAAGTGCTAGTGTAAGTGGTGAAACTAGTGGGAGATTTTATTTTGCTTATACCGATATCACATCTGGTCAACAAGCGATAACCATTTATCGTATATCGTAATTAAAAATATCCTAAGTAAAAATATCCTAATTATAATACTAATATTAGTATTATAAATCAAAAAATAAACTAATAATTTATTTGAAGCTCCAATAAAGGACGTATCTCTCTTGACCATTGATCTCAACTGTAAATTCTAGGGCTTCACTTGGCAAACATTCCATTACTCTAGCTTGTTCTTCATCAGATATAGGATCATATTCTTCATTGGTTGATGCTTCACAGATCATATACATCAAGTCATGAAAGTGACTAAGATACATAGCTTCTTGAATCAATCGGGGAGCATTTGTTGCTGGATCTTTAATTCCACTAGGATCTAGCTTGAAACAAATTCCTTCTAGAAATTTACCGTTAAGATGTTCTTTTTCTAAAAACTTTTCTTGGAGAAGCTCATATTCGGGTGACCTAAAAAAAGTATGAAGAGCTGGATCGTAGCTTGTTGTATGACAGCTGAGATCACCAGCCTTAACAAAGACAATTTCTAATCGATTTTCCAAAAGATAATTTTGACAATTATTGTAAATCATTAGACACTTGTCTAGTTTTGTTAAGATTCGGCACAACGAGCAATCAATAATGACGTAATGGTATTCTCGGTCAACAGTTCTTACTCCATTATTAACTCTTTGTGAAAGATCTTCTAGTAATTTATTCTGCTCTTCTAGGGTTAAACTATCCAAAAGAGCATTAACAAGATCTTGTTTAGACGTTTCAGATAAGCTAGAAATTAAAGAATTAAACGATAAATGGTCGATCGTCTTAATCCTTTCGTTGTTATTCTTCTCTTCGTTGTTACCTTCATCTGATCGCGGAGGTTGATCCATTCAGTAATCTAATTTAATTTAATTTATTTAACTGAAAACCATTTAAAATCATTTTTACTAAACCACAGTGAAACAATCACAAAACAAATTAACAAAATAAATTAACAAAATAAAAATAAAATAAATTGATTGATTAAAAAGTTAATTGAGGAAAATGGATGAAAAAATTAATTTGGTGAGGAGTATTTTTAATTCCGACGGGTTTAGAAATGGCTCAGAACAACAAAAGGTGGCGATTATTAGTCAAATATTACAAACTGGAGAATTATCAGGAAAAGAAGTATTTCGAATTTATAATGAAAGTCGCATCTCAAACAATACCTCAAACAATACTTTAAACATACCGAATGAATTGGATGCTTCACAGGCTACACAACTGGCAAAGTTGCCTTATGATGTTTTTATTAATGTCATTTTAGCTGGAGATATTAGAGGTGAAGATCTTCTTTCTTTGTGTAACTCATCGAAGGTCCTTCAAGACTATTGCAATCGGAGTCTAACTTTGCCTAATGGCCAAGAAGTTAGTCAATATTTGTTCAGGCAACTGATTGAGAAGACGAGACCTGGCTACGTTGTTAATGATAACGACGTACCAAAAAATGTTTATGAGAGGCTTACTAGTAAGACACCAGAGGATTTTCCTGCTCTTGTGGGGTTTTTAGAACAACTTCAGGATCACGAATTGCTTCCAGATGATGAATATTTACCTGCTCCTCGAAATATTCAAACTCTATTGTATAATGATCAAGATCAATGGGGTTTATTGTTTAGAAATTTGAAATTAGATCAAAGAAATCCAGCGATTGGTGGAGCTCTTAAAATCAAAAAATTTCTGGATAGCTCATTTGATTTATTAAATAGTAATCTTCAGTATATCGCTGTACCGGAAAATATTCCTACTGTTAATCAAACTATCCTTCCAGACAATAATATGAACGGTGCACAATTAATAGCTGTTCACAATATTCCTATGCTTCCCGGCGGTCTTCTTCCTGGGATGCTTCCAGCAGCAAACGCGATTAATCCCATTCTTGCTCTCCAGCAAGGGCAATTTCACCCAACTCTCAACAATCTAGTACCCGATATTTTTCATAGCGTTATAGGCGGTGTATATCAATTATGGGAACAGACTCATAATTTTCCTAGAATCTTGGATTATCTGAAGGATACATTAAACCTAGACTTAGAAACGATTGTTGCTCGTACCTACCAGGCAGTTTCAATGACGACTAATCCAGCTTTTTCTCCATTTAGTGGATTAACTGAAGCTCACATAGTAAATCTGTGGCAAAATTATGAACAGTTTTATAGGAATGTTATTAATGACCTTCTTCCTCAAGATACTAAAGAACTCAACAAGCTTATCTATAATTCTTTAGTCCAACTAGTCGATCGATATCTCGATCTATATCAAAACAGCATTAATGAGTTAACTGCCCAAGGAATGGAACTACCATCAGATGCACTCTCGACATTGGCAGAATTAACTCAAATCAGCCAAGATTTACATGAAGGAGTTTATAATCGCATTATTAAGTGGTTAGTCAACATTCACAAAGGAGTTCTTAGCGGACAATATAGCCTTTTCACCCCAATTAGCGGCCCTCCTCAATAAAATATTATTATATTTAAAAAATTAACAAAAATGTTTTTAATTTTATAATTAAAAACAAAAGGAAAAATGGATGAAAAGTTAAATTTAGTGAGACAAATCTTTGATTCTGACGGTTTCAGAAATGCTAGTCAGGATCAACAAAGAGATATCGTAAAACAGGTTATAGCAACCGGAGAAATAGCAGAAACAGATATTGAACAACTATACAATGAAACTCTATCAAATAGTTCTAATCACGCATTACAAAACCTTCCCTACGATGTTTTCGTTAATGTTATCTTGTCTGGAGACATTAGGGGTGAAGACCTTCTTTCTTTATGCGGCTCTTCATCGAAAATTAAAGAGTATTGCAACCGAGATTTAGTTCTGCCCAACGGAGACAAAGTTAGTCAATACCTATTCCGACAACTAATCGAGAAGGAAAGACCTGGTTATGCTATTAGTGATCAAGAGGAACCAAGAAGAATTTATGAAAAATTGACAACTAAACGATTGGAAGATTTCTTTTCTTTGTTATCCTTTCTCAAGGGGGTAGAAGACAAAGAATGGGTTGATGCCGACCATGTCATTCACGTTCCTAAAACCATTCAATCGCTTTTGTATTATTTTGAGTTTAATACATGGGGATTGTTATTTCGAACCTTAAAATTGGATCAAAATAGTATACCTATTGGTAACGCACTAGCGATTAAAGCATTTTTGGATGACTCATCTTACATATTAGTAGGTGATCTTAATTTCATTATTTCCCCAGAACCGATATCTATAGCGAATCCTCTACAACCATTTAATCAGAACAATCTCTTACAAGCATTAAGCCAGGAAAATCCTTTACGAGAATTTAAAAGTTCACAACTTACTTATGCAGTTCAACAGAGACAAAACAACGCTGAAAAATCCAAGATTACAAATGAAGTATATCGTCTATGGCAAGGTGATGATGCATTTCCTCAAATTTTGAATTATCTAATGACAACATTGAAGATCGATTTGGCAACAATTGTTGCACGTGTTCAAAAAGCAAGAAAATTACCTATATTCCCAAACGATGTTGATATAGTAAATCTCTGGCAGAATTATGAAGCATATTATCTATACGCTCTTAATTTACTTCTTCCTCACGACACTAAAAGCCTTGAAAAGTTAATATTGGATAGTTTGTTAGATATTGTAACTAATTATATTAATCTTTGCGAAGATGGAATCCAAGAATTTATTGACGATGGTCTGGCGCCTTTACAATACCAAGACGACACAAATATATTAAATCAGTTGAATCAAATCTTCTTTGATTTGCAACATGGAGTTTATAATCGAATCATTAGATGGTTAATAAAAATTCATCATGGTGTCCTCAATAAACAATACAGTATTTTCGCACCAATTACTACAGCTCCTCAATAAAATATTATTATTATAAATTAACAAAAATTTATAATGTAAAACAAAAGCAAAAAATGGAAGACCAGTTAAATTTAGTTAGAAGCATTTTCAGCTCTGATGGTTTCAGAAATGCTGATCAAGATCAGCAACGAGTTATTATTGGACAAATTATAGAAACAAGGGAATTATCACAAGAGCAAATAATGAAATTATATGATGAAAGCCAAGATCTATCAAATTTACCTGGTCTCTCAAATACGTCAAATATTTCTGTTTCGCAAGCAACTCAATTAGCAAATCTACCCTACGATGTTTTCACTAATATCATTCTAACTGGAGATATAAGAGGTGAGGATCTATTATCCCTTTGCAACTCATCCAAAGTCATTCAAGAGTATTGTAATAGGGCTCTTGTTTTGCCAACCGGCCAAAAAGTTAGTCAATACCTTTATCGACAATTGATTGAGAAAGAAAGACCAGGATATCTCGTCGGTGATCAAGAACAACCAAGAGACGTTTACCAGCAGTTGACAACTAAACGATTGGAAGATCTTTGGACCTTACTAAAGTTTTTGGAAGATGTTCAAGATAACGAAATGGATCCAGATGACAATAAAAAATTAATTCCCCCAAGAAATTTACAGATGTTATTATACAATTATACCCAGGATCAATGGGCATTATTATTTCGCGGATTGAAATTGGATTTAAATGATCCAACAATTAATAAGGCTATAGCAATCAAAGCATTTTTAGATCAATCAAATACTTTGTTAATTGATGGAATTACCGCTTTAAGTAAGAGATCAAACTTGGAAACATTAATTAAAATGAAAATTATTCCTGAGGCAAACATAGAATGGAATGTTACACAGTCATTCCCGGCTGTCCTCAATTCTTTTTTAGAAAATTTAAACATTGATTTGGAAACATTAGTTGGGCTTCTTCGAACAGTATTACGCAGAAAAAAATATCTTCACTCAACTATCCGTAAAGCCTTAGATAAATTTCGTGATGGAGATATAATAAAACTATGGGAGAATTATGAAGGATTTTACCTTGTTACTCTTAACGCTCTACTTCCCAAAGATAATAAATCACTTGAAAAATTGATCCTCGATGGTTTAAGAGACGTTGTAAGAAATTTTATCCAGAGATATAATGTAACGCTGGAAGATACTTTTGAAAGAATCGGTATTGGACCAACAGAAGAACAACAAGAAACTTTAGGTAAATTAATACAAGTTTCTTTAGATTTCGATACGGGTGTTTATGATCGTATTATTAGGTGTCTAGTAAAGATCCATAAAGGAGTTCTTAACCAACATTACAGTATATTTACTCCTCTAGGTGAAATTCCTCAATAAAAAGGAAATATAAAAAAGAACCGTTATTATTAATTCAATTAATAATATTTTAAAAAGATCCCATCTCAGGAGGTAATATAAAGTTTTAGATTTCGAATTGAAGCTTTGGCGGAGTGATCTTTTCACCCATCATAATCAAATTTCTATAAGTCTTGTCATGTTCTACTTCTGATCCTTCCATCTGACTAGTTTGCTTTGCTGTCATCTTGGCATGAGGAATAATGCAAAGAGGTTCATGGTTAATACTAAGAACAAAAAATGCAGCATAATGGATGCCTTTTGTTTCATTTTCTTCATTACCTAGAAGATGAATTCCTCTATAAATTCCATAAAGATGTTCAAAAGAACCAGAAATACAATACCATTCATACGTCGATGAATCGAAGAAGGCAAACCCGTATAATCCGTTATTGATAGGATAGACTGTTTTGTTATCATCGAAGCCAAATATGGCTTCTTGACGTTCCGTTCTTATCTTTTCCTTGTCGAGTTCAACTCGACTGACTTCTTTAGGCTCAGGTTGGTGAAACAATGGCATATCACTCTCCCTAAGATCCATTCTCTTCTATTTTTCGGTGTTTTTCCTGATTGCTTTTCCTGTTTTTATCTTATGTAAAATAAAAATTAGTAATCGTTTTTAATCTTTGTCGATAATAATATTAGTAGAAAATTTCCATTCGATGGTCTTACCAATCCCAGGAACAATATCCAAAGTCTCCACTTCTTGTCCATGATCATAGAGAACTAATCGATCGTTATTATAAATAAACCCTCCGTCGCTAAGAAATTTATCATCGCCGTAAATTGACAATTCATCGTCATACATTCTAGTTAAAATAACCTGTTCTCTTCTCCATTCAATTGCCATATTGATAGCAACGATTCTAGGATAAGCATTTAATCTAACTATTATTCCATGATTAAACGCGTAAGATGGTATTGCATGGACTAGTCCAACATTTTTCTTCAGAAAATGTATAGTAATACCTTCGACTTCCACGTGAGTTTGGAAAATGCTTCTCCAGTGCTTACCACTCATTCTTCTCGAATTATATATGATTATTTTTATATCAGAACAAAAAATTTTATTATTTCATTTTTAAATAGCTAGTAAAAATTCATCACGGAGCACTAAAATTCAGTGTTAAGAGAATCCCAATCAATACAATTATCAGTACACTGTAATATTCTAGCTCTACCTTGAGAAAATTCTCTATCTATAGTAGGATTTAAGAACCATACGTTATCACGATATTCAGGAAAATTAATAAGAATGTAATCTATATGTCTCTCAAAAGCTAATCTAGGATTATTTATTAAATAATCTTGACCGTGAATATGGGAAAAATATTCAAATTTGTTGTTTGTGTATTCTCTATCAATAGTATCGATAACTTCTTTATAACTCATTGTTTGATCAAATGGACGGAATGATTTTATGATTCCATATACTGCCATAAAGGTTTTCTTAGGTTCTTTTCCACCATTTATTAGTGTCCTTAATAAAAATCCTGTTATTTTATAGATATCATACATTGGATTGGATCTATAAGGATTAATCGTACCATATTGTTGGATAACATTTCCAAATCCCATTATATTTCCTTCATAAAATATATTAACGTGAGATCTACCATAATCAATTATTTTAGCTATACCTCGAGCCTTAATATAGATAACATTTCCATTATAAGAATAAGGTATAAAAATTAATTCATTATTTTTCGTTTTTTGAATCATAACATTAGCTCCATGAAGATCATAATGAGTAAAATCTAATTCAATATAGGCAATATAAATAGAGAAAATTATTTGAAAATACAATGACATAAACTTATTAGGATTACAACTATCATCTTGACAAAAATCATACATATCATATCCGGGATTTTTAAATTGAGGTGGTTTAACAATTTCCATCAAGAGATAGTTACGCGAATTGTTTGTATTTTCTGTCCCTAGAAAATCTGGGCATGGACTAACTGGATCTCCAAAGTCTGCTATATCTGGCTGAGGTTTTCCACATTTAAACATACCGTAAACGTACATAAAATTAGGTATTTTACTTCTTAATTTATTAAGTTGATAGCCGATAAAAAATTCATGACTCATTTCATCAAAATAAGAATATTTAGGATCAAGAGGATTAAATATTTTGATACGCATCAGGTCGGTGATATTTCTAATATCAGGTGCATATAATGCTCCAAAAGTTCCTATTCTAGTTAATACTGTTAAACTATTTATCATATTTCTAATTTCTCCCACATTACCATTAAAATCATAATCACCGTTTGTAAAAGCTTCGTTTATAGAACAGAAAACCCATCCATAAAGATTAGGATTTTCTACTTGATTATCTAATAATAAGTTCAGTTTTTTAATTCCTCGAGTATCTTTAATATTTGAAAAAGAATCACAAAATTGGTTCTTAGTCATATCATTAAAGATATAAATTCTTTCTAGTTCCATTAAAGCAGCAAAATTTTCTGTTCTTTGTTCGATCGAGTATCCAGGCATATTAATAATTATTCTATATTTAGAAAAAAATGTTTCTTCACCATTTTGATTTTCTCGTTGAATAGGTAAAATTTCCATTGGAGAGATATCCATTGGAGAGATATCCATAATATCATTATCCTGAAATGATCCTTGAAAATAGTTAGAATCTTGTTTAATGTTAAATGGCTGATCAGAAAAATTCATAGAAAAAGAATTTGGTAATTTATTCCACATTTGATGTTTTATTTGATGTTTTGTTTTATGAATTGTTTAATTCATAAAAATTGCAGTGGATAAAATTTATTATTCGGGATAACATGTGCATCTTTCGCGCATAGGATTGAAATGGCAGTTATAACAATAGATATCTTTGAAATCTCTAGGCATTAAAGTTGGGACATCCCATTTATACATTTTTATGTTATCTTTCTCGCTAAAAGATTTATTGCAGCAACGACATTCAAGAATTTCTGTTGGAGAAGAAAAAGATTTAGTTATCATAAATTTACTCATTTTTATAACTATTAGGGAATAGATTTAAATAAAACTTATTCCTTTAATTTTAGAAATTTAAAAATAAAAATATCTTTTTCGAATTAACTCAATAGAAACCGATTGCAAAATTCAATCGGTTTTAACTTCTGTTAGTCTTGGATCAGAAACAATGTCAGATTCATAACCACCCGTAACTGGATTTTCAAGAGTCTTTTCAAAATCAGCAAAAGACAATTCATCATATATAAACCATATAAAGTCGCTATCCTCAAAGGTGTCGTCATTAGTACCTAGATTAATCTTTAAATCATCTTGGGTAAACTGTTCGAGGATTTTCTTGAAAAATAATTCACGAGATAACTCTATTGCCACACCCTGATTATTATTCCAGACTCTTCCCTTTTCTCTATCATCATAAAACTTATCCCTCTCATGATCATTATCGTAATCTTCGTTCCACGAGTGGTAATGATTAAAAATAACAGCATATTGAACGCCCCCATACCCAAATAAAATACCACCACTCGCTCTACGGTATAATAAGTTCCACATTTCCCAAGCTCTTTCTACTTCTTCTTGTTTCCATTCTTTCCGTTCCCCTGAACAAATCCACCGAACAAAATCAGACGAAGTCTTATCAATAGTATGTTTATTAATGATTTTAGCTTTCTTAAGAAGGACAGGAATCATATCACGTCTTTCTTCTAAATCTAGTGTTTTGAAAACACTAAGAATAGTTTGAACCTTTAAACTCTTTATAGAATACTGTTCATCCATTTCTGGCTGTTTGTCTTGCTGCGCCTTCTCCATTTTGACAAGTCGATTTTCTTTTTTTCTTATTAAAAATTTGAGAAATTGTTTTTAGATTAAATACCTATATAGATATTTAACTTTTTAATTATGAATTAGTTTTCATATGGCATAGCTGCAGCTATATATCTAGCTTCACTATTGAGTGCTTTGGCTTGATTATTAGCTTGGAGAATTTCGAGACGAACTAGTAGTCCATGAAGTTCAATGAAATTCTTAATGAAAGTTTTGTATAATTCCCCGCCGTTGGTAAGGTTAGCATCCATGGTCGATTTAAATGGATTAGTTGCATTGAGAGTATCTATGATTACCAACAACTCTTGTTTCAAATCCGAATACACTTTCTTCTGGGAACACCTAGTTCTGAAAGTTATAAAACTCGTCTTAATCTCAGGTCCATAGTTGATCCAGTTATGAGCTACACTAATATTCACTAATAGGCTTTCAACCTTTTCTTGGTTCTTCTCGATCGAGTTTCCCATCTCCTTGTTAATTTTTTATTTTGCTAGAATAAAAATAATTTTTATTATTTTTGAGTTTTAATTTCAAACTAGAATTTATTTTGAAGATGAAACCCAGAATGTACGGTAATCGAGATCAAGAATATAAAGAATATTTAAGAGTGGTAGACTTTGCTAAGAAGAGTGCTTTATTGTTAGATGATACCCAATATCCTTATACCAATTCTAATATTATGAGAGTTGCTGATGATACTGAATTTGATTTTGTCCAGTTTTCTGAACTATTTCTCAAGTTCAAAGAGTTTCTTGCTAAGTGCTTTGAATTAAAATTAAATTTGATGATTAGTGGCTCTAGCGTTTTACATTCTACAACCGTTACAGAACAGATAATTCCGCGTCACCGATGGAAACCAGTCGATGCTGACATTTACCTTCATGCAACCTGCGATCAACAGCAAACATTAAAGATTATTGATCGAATTATAAGAGATCTTTATACAGAGAATTATCAGATTAAATTATTTAGAACTCCTTATATTTTGACATGGTTAGTGATAGAACATAATAGTTCTATAAGAATTGGCAAAGCCAAAGATCTTTGGGCTTATCCTGAAGAAAAATATTGGCCTAAACCGACCATCAAAGATGCAGTGATAATATCCTATCAAGTTATCTTGAGTCCTTGTTTGAGATGGGAACATGTCTTTGCCGGTTACCATACTGATATGGTCTGTGCTGGTTATTTAACCCTTCATCAAAAATTTATTATTACTTCGAGGTTTGATCATTGGAAAGATAGTCTGAAAAAGACGGGAAAGGAGGGTGTTTATGAATTAAAGAAAATGTTAGCTTGGGGTAATGAACATAATTTAAATAATTTTCGTCAATATTATGTTCGAAACTCTAGAGGAATGAATGGATCTAATATGAATGAAGGGTTTAGTTATTTCTTTCCTGATTTGGTATCTCCTAGATATAGAAATAGAGTTGCCAACGCTTGCGAAAAATACCTTCATAGAGGATATGCTTGTGTTTATGTTGAGCCTTTCGGTGAACTTTATATTCAAGACATCGAGAGAAGTGGTGATATGTATTCTATTAGCAAGTTATTAGAAGATCCGTGTGATATCGCAATGCATATTAACAATCTTGATGGTATCGAAAGACATGGTTCAACCCTAGCTGATGTTTACTTAGGTGAAACATTTGCAACGATACTAGAAACGATGTCTTGCTTTAGAAAGTGTCCGGGTGGTTGTGGAAATTTTGTGATTGGTTATGCCGATTCTAAAACTGGCTTCTTTTGTGAACAGTGCCATCAGAAAGAGTTGGAGAAACTTAAACAATTGGAACAGGTGTTAGATCAAAATAATAAAGAGAAATTGACGGCTTTTGTGACTGGTGCAAGGTGTGGCTTGGGATTGAAAATTAAAGAGATGTTTGAGAAGCATCAATGGTTGACTTACGGGACTACTCGCTTTGTCAATCTAACTGAGAATCAGAAGAATATGATCGAGTTAGATTTGAAAGATCCTAATAGTTGGAAAGAGAGTCAAGACTTATTAGAGAAGGGTCTTATTAATGTGTTGGTATTATCAGCGAGTGAAACTTTGCATTATCCAGAAGATGATACTCATCCGATAAGAACTGATCCAAATGCCAAAGAAGGTCTTGAAATGGATTGGACTAACGACTTTCAGAGAAAGAATACCGGAGTTTGGCATAAGACTCTTGATCAACACAGCAATCAAGAAATCATTAGTCCATTAATGACTAATGTCGCTGGAACCGCCAGACTTCTCTCAAGTTTCCTCAAGGGAGTTAAAATGGTTAGGTCATTTGAATCGCTTAATCCAAACCTACCAAAGAAAACTTTTACCTGCATTGTTGTGACTTCATTTGAAGGACGATTTACCGAGAAAACTCCTTTTCATCCAATCACTAACGCCTGCAAGTCAGCGATTGAGCAAATTGTTTGGACAGTTCAAGCTCAAGCTAAGTTTTTAGATTGCTCAATTGTGCCTTCTGATCCGGGATGGGTCTACACTGAAGGTATAGACGGAAAAACACCAGGGGTAGTTAGTATCGAATTTGGGATATCACAGATTTTACAACCTCTTATAACAGCCTTAAAAGAACGAGTAGGTTACAAAATCTATAGGAGAGAGTCAAACAACAACACAATAAATAACAACATTCTTAGTACTGTATCGAAACCAAAAAAGATCTTTCTTCAGCTCGAACCTTGTCGTTGCATTATAAAATTTGATACAGTGGTCAAGAACTTCCTTCGCAGGTGTCATCATTGCAAATCTTACATTGGTTCCAGGAATATCTATGATTTTAAAGCTCAAATTACTGCGATTCTTATTATAAAACAATTTAAGTTACCAAGGGATTTAACTAGCATGATTTTATCGATGGCTAACTATCCAATAGATTTAATTAATTGGCCTGATGCTTATGAACCAACCATCGAACGAGAAGACACTTTACCGTCGGAAGCTATAATATTAAAATCGGAAACGCTACAATCAGGGATGATACAACTCCCGCAATCTGAAATTTTGCAAATAGAGCTATAAAATTAAAAGTTATACTCTATAGAGAGTATAACAACCAACTAATCAATTTAGCTGTTTAGAAATATAATCACAAAGATAATTAGCTGAGAGCATTATAACAGCAGGTAGAATAACAAAAACTCCAATCACGGTCAAAGCGTTTATAATAGGATGACTACCAGTTTCTGTATCATTTTCTTCAACTTTATTAGGACTTTCTTTTGAAACCTTTATCCATTCCTTAGAATAGTCCCAATTAATTAGATGGCATTCTTCACCACTTTCTTTTATTTCTGCCATCAGTTGTAAAGTTGTATTTGACAAACATCTTATTTGTAAGATAGGATTTTTGTGACACCAATAAGCCATATTAGTTAAACCGCTCTTACATTGTATTATTTCTCTATCCAACTTTATCGTTTCTCCACAACAATGACAATAGAATTCTGACATGATTCGTTAATTTTTGTATTTTGTTAATTTTTTAAGTTCTTTTAGTTCTTGTGTCAATCTGTTTATGATTTTATTTTGGAATATTTATTCCAAAAATTGTTTTATTATTTTTCTTATTGACACGGGTTTAGAGTCCCCAGGTTTTTCGATCAGCTTGGGAAGTGATATGGGCATGAAAGTGAAAAACTTCTTGGCCAGCTTCCTCTCCATTATTAATATGAATTGACCAGCCTTTTTCTTTTTGTTTATTTGTTTCTGGACCCATCATACTGAGTTGGTTAATAAAAGCGATTAATTCGTTCATATCAATCGTTCCTGAATTTTCAGATCCCATTTTGAGATTCTTGACGTGAGTATTGCTAATGATCAGGAAGTTAACATTCTTGGTTTGCTTGAGCTTGCGAATTGCAGTAAAGTTCTTGCTACTCTTAATAACCTGTTTCAATTCATCATTGACCAGGACTGCGCAAAACGGACAAGGCTTCTGGGCATCCATCGTGATAGGGAGCCAATACAAAAAGAGAGAACTCTTTGGTTTCTAATTTAATAAAAATTAAAAATCGATTTCAGATTAGACTCATAGATAGTTTAATTTAAACTATCTAATATATCACTTTTTGTTACTTTGAGTATTTTTAATTGGATTTATTTAAATCGCGGATCAGGGACATAGTTCATGGAAAAATCAGCGTTTAATGTTTTAAGCTTCTTTTGGAAAGATTCGAATGAAAATTGACCTTTAGGAATAAAATTAAACTCACTATCTCCAACACCAATAACTAACTGCTCTGGGATAAGTTCTCTGAGAATAACATTAAAAAAGGATTCGCGAGTTGTGATAGCGTAGTCATCAGATCGATCGTCGTAAAATTCATCATTATCATAATCATATCCGCTATCGTTATTAACATCCCAAACTTCAACAATGAGTTTGCGACCAATAGTCCAATTCTCAACGAAATGTATGGCCCCTCCACTGACTTTACGATAAAGAAAATTCCACATTTCCCATAGATTTTCAATTTCCTCTTCTTTCCAGATCTTTTTCTCTCCAGAAAAAATCCATTGGACAAAATCGGGCGAAACGCAATCGAGAGGATACCCGTTAACAATTCTAGCCATTTTCAAAAGCTCAGGAACGAGTGTCCTTTTTTCTTGCAAGTTCATAGTATTGAAACTTTGAAGAATTGAATGAGCTTTCAAACTTCTAACTTTACCCATAGGATCATCTCTTTCATATTCTTTGTGAGTGTCGGCTTTCTCCATTTCTGTATCTTTGATTTCTAATTTAATAAAAATTAGAGATCGTTTTTTATTAAGAATGATGGTCTGAGCACCAATTAAAAAATAAAATTACAATAAATCTGATATTTATTTAATTGGTTGTTTATTTATTAAACAAAAAGAGAAAAAGTTTAAAAGCGATGTCTAAACAAAAATCTAAGTTATTTGAGGAGCTGGACATATCCTCAGAAGATGACGAAGATCAAAAAATCTTCGATGCTATGATGGACAAGATCAAATTACAGTCAGAGAAGGCCAATAATGAAGAACACGATAAAGAACATCATAATAAAGATGATAATGGGCGAATACAATATCAAAATCAATTCTTTAACATTAGAGTTAAAGACATTACTGTCATGTGTTTTTCTAATGGTAACCAATAAAGACTATGTAATTCAAAACTTAATATTTCATTTTTGAAATATTAAGTAACGTAGCTTAGTTCTCTTGATAAGTTAAAATGAAAAGCATCGATGACGTTCGAAAGTAGCAAATTTCTTCTCTAAAAGGTCATCGTGAATAATGTAACAAGAAGAGATTCCTAATTGGTCAAACCCGTCGATATTATCCAGTCTTCCAATGATTAAAATATTTTTGTAAAAACCACTAAGATAAACTCGAGAACCATTAGAATGAACCGTCTTATGTGTCATGACTTTGCTCTTCTTTAATGCAAAATCTCTATACGATTCTAGACTTAAATCGGTCAAATAATCTTCCCAATTTTCATTATATTTGCTTCTATTAGTGACGTGTTTGTTGTGATGATTGATGGCGTTCAGTTCTGGAGCTCCATTATTACCGGGACCCCACCGTTCAAAACCATTAAATGTCTCAACGCAAGTCATCTCAAACAAGATGCAAACCGTTCTAAAGTTAGAATCGGTGAGATTCTTTAAGGGCTCATATCCGGTAGGATTTCTCTAAGGCTGTTCCAGTCACAGAATTTTGATCGATGTTAATTAGTGACATCTTTGTTGATTTTAAATTAATTTTAATAATTTAAAATTTCATTTTTAAGTTTATCCTTATTTTTCTTATCTTCTACAGTAAGTTATTCAGGAACTATTTCTGAAATAAAAATATCAGGTGAATTATGATGAAGCATTGTTAGTGAAGAAAATCCAACAAGATCATCCGGAGTATCCAATCTATAAATTATGGTTCAGACAAGTTATTGTATTTTTCTTCCCAGGTCAAATCTTCATTATTCTTAATATCATCTAAATACTGTATACCTCTTTTATACAGATCTAAATTTTCTGGTTCAGGATTTGGATTATAAGGATTGAGTCCAAAATTTGCAATCTCATATTCTAATCGACCTCTATAATCTTGCTCATAAAGTTTAAATGAGAAATTGTAAGCATCTTCCTTTCGTTTGAATAGCTTTTTCTGACCTTCATAATTTTCACTGTATTCAACCAACCACAAAGACTCCATTCTCTAACGAGTTTTGGAATTAATGATTTTAAATTGAATTTAATTAATTTAAAATTTCGTTTTTGTATCAATATCACTAACTGTCAATATTACCATTAATTAATCACTAACCATCAACTTCTCCTGCTATTATTTTAGTCAACTTCTTCCATTCTATTACTATTATTATATTCTTCTTTCTCATCAGTTTCGATTATCTCCGCTACAATACCTTTCTGAGAAAATCGATTGGTAATTATATCGCCTGTTGTATTGGTATGATCACGATTAAGTTTCTTTTTGTGGTAGTCTAGAAAGTTATTTACTTTCTGTGCTATTAATGGATTTATTAGATGGTTTATTTGTTGATCATTCATAATTTCTTCTAGTTCTGATAAATCGTCGTCTTCTAATGGTGGTACTGTATCATCAATATTATGAACTAATAGTTCAGGATTGATTTGCTTGAGATGATTTATAACTTTGACGATCGTTTCAGGCGTGTAATCCTGTGGATCAAACTCTTTAATGACCTTTCGATCGACAGCAAGAAGGACGCTTAGGAGTTTAGCGTCCGTGTCATTAAGACTTTTAATAACTTTCCAAGTACCTGGACTCTTCATAATGATGCATTTATCACCTCCACAACTTAACAATTCATTATCATAATTTTTGGTGCCACAAATCTTTTGATGATACTCAAGGCCTTGATCGATTACTTTATCAAAAATATCCATACACAATTCCATTGTCAAAATTGGTTTCTCATCGTAATTCAAAGCCTCTCGAAGAATTAGTTCCCAACCGATTTCAATTCCATAAAGAGCTTCAGTAAGAGTCTTAGGATGATCGAAAAAAGTTAGATCGAGGTGAGCATAATGTTTCGAAATTAAACCGGTTGCTCTGTAGTGGAGATCCTCGTCTGACATCTTCAATAAGTTACAATAGTTATTTATTTCTTCTTCTATTTCCTCTACTGTAATGATTGGACTAGGAGGTTTGTCAGTCTTTTCAGTATTGGCAAGCTTGAGATTACTGAGCTTGCCAGGCTCTTGTTGGTATCTCATGTCAACGAACCTTGACATTTTGTTTTTAATTGATTTTAAAAAAGATTTTAAATCTTTTTTGAATTGGCATAGTTTAGATAAAATGGTTTTATCCAAACAACTTTAGAATCTTGGTGATTGGTCCTCGACAAATCGGACAAAGTTGAACACCTTCTAGACAATCATAACAGAAATTAGTATGGCCACAAGGATCAATTGCTGAAGGTCTCTCGATCTCGTCAAGACAGATTACACATTCCTTAGCATTTGATTGTTCTGGTTTCTCTTCTTGTTGTATTTTTGGTTGTTCTAGTATTACAGGCTTTTCTATGGCTACCGGAGGATTTGCGGCAATCGGTTGAGTAAAACAGTTAGGTTTTATCTTTTCAGTTTCTTTTGGACTAGCATGAGTGAAACAAACGTTTCCAACCACATCTCTATCAAGGTCATTAGTACAAACAGGCAAGTTACAAACTTCACAAAGATGAATACACTTTGGACAAATATGGTGAGTACAAATATTACAAAATGATAAATCTTGCAAGAGGGTACCACCATTACAAACTTTGCAAGGTCTCTTAAGAGGTTTTGCCTCTAGTCGTTTAGCAGCATGATTTTTAGTGTCAGATTTTAAGATTTGAATTCTTTCAGCATAATAGCATATTTTTTCTGTAATTCTCGTTCTTTCTATCTGAGATGGATGATATTTAGCGGCCATCTCAAGCCATTCTAAACCTTTGGTATAGTTGTGAATTGCTTCCGCTTTAAATCCTTTTTGGTCTTCGACAACAGCTGCCGATAGATAATCGGCTGCTTTTTTGAGGTAAGCAGCTGAGATATCCATCTTTCTCGATTTTTGCTTGGTGATTGGTTTTCTGTAAAAATTTTAAAAATTTTTACTTTTCATTTTTCTTTTGTATCACAAGCCTTTCAATAATCATTCTTCTGAACTAGAAGAATACCATTCTTCCCAATCATCGTTAATATAATCTACAGTTAAATCTATTCTCATAAGACACTTTTGAAAATCGTTTAAACTCATTCCTCTAAAAGAAATAAAAGAATACATGTTACCATTGTGACGAATATTAAACATATTAGGAGTGGAATCTTCAAGAACTATATGAAAGAATTCCTCACGACTTATTTCTATATTATCAAAATTATATCTACCATCGTAAAAAGTATTAATCTTATACATTTCATTGCAGTAATTAACATCCCAAATCATATGACCATTCTCACCGTGTTGTTCGTGTTTTGGATTTAATAGTCCCCCAGCGATTCTATGATAAAGAAACATCCAAATCTCCCAAAGATTTTCGATTTCTTCTTCTTTCCAAGTCTCTAAATTTCCGGAACAGAGCCAACGGACAAAATCGGGCGAAACACAGTCAAAAACATAGCTACTACAAAGTTTAGCTTTCTTCAAAAGATCAGGAATAAGAGCTCGTTTTTCTTCTAGTGTTAATGTATCAAAATAACTTAGAAGAGATTGTTCTTTCAACGTTCTAACATCTAAGACTTGATCATCCCTTTCTTGTCTTTTGTTGTTCACCTTCTCCATTTCTCTGTTATCGTTTTCTTTTTAATTTAAAAAGAAAATTATGTTCACTTTTAAATTAGACTAATATATAGCTTATTGTATTTATTTTTTTTCGTATTTGTTTTATTTATTGTATTTGTTTTATTTTTCGTCAACTGGTATGTTATGGGCCGCCATTAGTGCTTTGAAAGGATTTGGATTGAACACGATCTGATCGGTATTAATCATAATATTATGATCTTGACAATGTAATTTAATTTTGGAAATCGTCAATTCAATCATAATAATCTCTAATGGGTTGTCGCTATTAGCAATTAAATAGTTACGATTTGATACCCATGAATTGATTCCATTAGCTAGATGAGTTCTCCACTCTAAATCAGATAGAGATTTTACACCCTCCTTGGTCATTCCCAGATACTTATCAGTATCAGTTCTGATAACCCATTCACCTTTTGAATCGCAAAGGGAATTGCTAAGAAGAGATCTGAGTGTAAGGTCTTTGACATCATAATATCCAACATCTAAATTGTCATAACTTGCAAAAGAACCTATTATTATATCTCCCAATGTTCCTCCAACTCCAAAGGTGAGGCAGCCATTCTTAATATCTTTGTAAAGTAGAATTTGCATAAACAGTGAACAATCTACTGGAATCTTTCCATTAAAAATCTTACTAAGAACATCTATTAAGGGAATTTCAGCAATGGGAAATTTTAGTTCCACCTTAACCTCTCCCATTTTCAACTTCTTCTCAAGATAGGTACCGCCGTTGCGACTCAAAACATCAAAAAATTCATGAAAAATGTTAACAAGTGGCCAAACGAACCTGGAAAGAAGCGAGCTATCAATTTCAAAATTCTTCATAGTATTTTTGCTTGATTGTCCTTGTTTAACGTCCATCTTTTTGATTAGAGCTAATTTTCATTTTAATTTTTGTTAAAATTAAAATCATTTTTATTGTAACCAACGGCTTATTGATAATCTAGTCATCATCTTCAATAATTCCAACTACTATACCCATTTGAGAAAAACGATTAGCAATCATATAGTTATGGGAATCTGATTCCCTTCTCTTTCTATTTTCTGTCTTAATGTTATTGAGTCTTTGTTCAGTCATATTATCTTCTTGTTCATCTTTTTGTTTATTCTGTTGTTCATCATGTTCATTAATATACCCTTCTAGGGGCGGGGGATCATCTTCGTAATCATTCATTGGTAAAATTTTAAACATGTCAGTTTTCTTTTTTAACTTAAAAAGAAAATATAATCATTTTTTAGTTAGGGTTTGTATGGCTTAATTCAAGCCATATAATTTTCTTATTTATTCTACCTTCTCTCTATTTAATTTCTAAAATTACTACTGTGGATTATTTGAACTTGGAACTAACATAACATTTATACTACTGCTTAAGTTTTGCAAAATTTCTACTCTTAGTT
>Ga0302320_10004159_pt1 | contig 32948 bp, 31 predicted proteins | sample Bog_T0_3_FD_202130 | JGI IMG/M metagenome (GOLD analysis project Ga0302320, IMG submission 202130) | Peat permafrost microbial communities from Stordalen Mire near Abisko, Sweden - Bog_T0_3 | ecosystem: Environmental > Terrestrial > Soil > Wetlands > Peat | place: Sweden: Abisko, Stordalen Mire... | reverse complement strand
GGTATGGAGTGTCCGCCGCCCACGGCGAACGCGACGATCGGAACGACGAACACGGAGAACATTCCCAGATAGATGGGCAAGATCCAGCGTGCCTTCTTGAGGTCGCGGCTGTCCACGCATTCGATCACGCCGACCTGAAATTGGCGCGGTAGACAGAAGATTGCGGCGGCTGCGAGCAGCGTTGCGACCAAGGCATTACCGCTCCACATCGTCTCGGCATTGCGAAGCTGCACCGGAAGTTCCAGCGGGTGCCCCTTGACCTGCAGCCAGGCAAAGACGCCGACGGCGACGAAGGCCATGAGTTTGAGCAGCGACTCGAATGCGATCGCGAGCATGAGCCCCTCGTGGTGCTCGGTCGCGTCGACGCGACGCGCGCCGAACGAAACGGCGAATACGGCCATCAGCAGCGCAACCGCAAGCGCCGAGTCGCGGTACCACGGACCGGGCGCGGTCCCCGTCGTCGTCAACGCGGCGATGCTCGCGGCCACGGCTTTGTACTGCAAGGCGAGGTAGGGGATCGCCGCGGTGAAGGCGATCACCGTCACGAGCACCGCGAGCGCACGACTCTTGCCGAAGCGCGACGCGATGAAATCCGCGATCGAGCCGACCTTGTGGGCGCGACCCACTGCGACGAGTCGCTCGAGAAACGGCGGCGCCAGCAGATAGACGAGCGTCGGCCCGACATAGATCGGCAAATAGCCCCAGCCTTCGCGCACCGCCGTGCCCACGGCGCCGTAGAAGGTCCAGGACGTGCAATAGACGCCGAGCGCGAGTCCGTAGATGTACGGACGCAGGCGCCCCCAATTCGGGTAGACCGAACGCCGATCGCCGTAGAACGCGATCGCGAACAGAAACCCAAGGTAGACGAATGCCAATATCAGGAGCAGCCAGCCCGACAACATCGGTCCCATCCCATCTCACGAGGTCCGAACCCACGGAACGCCATTCGTGTAATAATCGGGCGCGAAAGGCCCGCGGCGCATGCGGATATTAGCCCGGCGAGCGCACCATCGCCACCCTCGCCAGCCTCGCGTCGCTCAACGCGTCGCCGGCGGAGGCGAAACGGCAAGCGAAGTCCGATAATGCTCGACTTCCGCGATGACGCCGCGCATGGCTTGATAACCCCATTGCAGAGTGGGTTCCACGTCGTCGTTCGTATTGGCATCCCAGCCTTCGTCTCCGGGCTGAAATTCATTGAATTGATCGATGATCAGGAACACGGGCTGCAGCGCCCGGGCATAGCCCATGAATTCCGAAAACGTTTCATATTTCGGGGCGCTGCAGCCGTTCTGATAGCCCTCCCCGCAGTAGCGCAGGGCGGCGTCGGGACAATAACTGTACGAATCGGCATCGGATGCACAGTTCCAGCCCCTCCTGCCCTGGGTCGCAATGCTCGCGGTCAGGTTCTCGGTGATGCGGGGCGACCCGATCGGGGGTTTGGATGGATTGCTGCCGGCGTCGACGGAATCGATCTGGTTGAACGTCGGAAAGTACCGAGTCGGCGGCGAACCCGTGCTGTTCAACCGATCGCCGACGCTCCAGAACCCATATTGCGGATTCAACTCGATCGGTCCCTGGGGAATCGTCGCCGGGTCGAGCCAAAACCACGGCTGGCTTTCGAGATATCCCCCGACCAATCGGAAGGTAAATCGAGCACCGAGTCCTGTCGCCGAGAGAAACCCCTCGATCGCCTCGAGCCTTTTGCCATCGATCGGCGTGCCGAGATAAATCATCATCAAGGGTTTACCCAGGTAACGGACCGTCAACTGCGGGAACTGCTGCACCAACGCTCCGAAAAAATTGATTTCCTTCTCGAGCGCAGGTATCCCGTCGGTTGGGTCGGGTGTCAGCGCCTCCGCATCGAATCCCCCGAGCATCGGGATGATCTTCAAGCGCGTACCGAGCGCGGCCCAGCTTTGAAAAAGACTGCCCGAGTTATTGCGTATGCTCAGCAGAGAATTTCGAAACTCTTCGGTCGCCGCCACGTCCGCCTGGCCGCAAGCCCGTTCGATGAATGCATAATTCGTCGCGCTGTCCAGGCCGTCGAACGTACAGCTGACGTCGTTGGTGAGGTCCACGGTTACCGCATCGATGCCCATTTGTTCCAGCCACGCCACATGTTGTGCGACGACGGTCGGTTCGGCGCTGTCATAGCCACCGCCGACGCTCGATGACTGCATGTCCTGACTCTGCAGACAGGTGGTTACCTGCGGTTGAAACGATTGCGCATTCGGACCGAACCAGGCCTCGTATTCCATGACGATCACGTGGCTCGTGGCGTCGATGCTGAGCGGTCTATCGGGTGACGCACCCGCCGAGGGTGCACTTTCCGCGGGCGGCTGTTCAGGGCAGACGTTCGTCGTCGCGGGCGGGCGTCCCGCGGAGCGCGCACCGGCATTCACCGAAGAACTCGATGCCAGACAGGCCAGCATCGGAACCATCAAAACGGATATCAGGAATCCCGGCGCGCCGCCTCGCGCTGAAAGGCCTTTCAGAATGTCGACGCTCAACGATGCACACCCACCCAAAAAAATTGGTTTTCGCGCTGTTTGATGCGGCTTTGACCTTGGCGGCGATGAAGCCGGACGGCCGCACGAACTCGCCGGACCGTCCTCAATCCGAAGCGGCGATCGGCGCCGCAATCATACGGCGCATTGGCCGCAGACTACAGTCGGGGAATGGATTACCGCCGGCTTGATCGGTTCCATGCTCAAGCCGGCTTCGGCTGCGGCGACGGTCCGCTCGGCGCCCAGCGCTCGCGCTGGGTGAAAAGAAACAACTGACTCGTATCGGCGCTCATGGCCACGTCGCGGGCCACCCACAAGTCATCGTGCAGATCCATGTCCGCGTCGTATTCCACATGACATTTCAGCGGGCTGTTGAAGTACCAGAACCAGTTCGAGCCGAGTTTGTGCCGTCCGGGACCCCAGAAGGTATCGTAGCCGCGCTTCATGAAGCGGGTGCCGGCCTGCAGGAGTTCCGTGGGTCCGCCCAGATGGAACGTGAAATGCTCGCAACCCTTCATGAACGCCGGCGTTTGAATCATGAACAGGCAATGGTGCTCGAGCGTGCCCGCGGGACGCAGAAACGGACCCACGCCCACGAATCGGTCGGTGCACCGAAAGCCGAGCCGCTCCGTGTAAAAACGCTCCGCTTTGGCGACATCGGGCACGAAATACACGACATGGGACAACGTACGTGGGGCGATCACGGCGTCCTCGTCGGCCGCAACGACGTTCGCCGGGCGCTGCGGTGGCGCGCCGGGCGCATTCACCCGTTCGCCCGGCAAGTCGAGCACGCGGCGCACGCTGACCTGGAAACCGAGCACGAACCCCATGTCGTCGACGCTTTCGATCGAGCCGTCCGCGAGCCTGCGCACCTCACGGTCCTTGCGCAACTCCGACTCGATGGCCTCGAGCGTCGCCGCCTCCGCGACACTGTAGATCGTCTTGCGCAGCATGGTCGACGGCCCGAGGGAGGGCGGCAAGCTCACATCGTCGGCACCGCGAATCAGCACGCCCGTCCCGTCCAAGGCTTCGAAACGGCCGCCGGCGGCCGTCGCACCCACGGGTTTCAGACCGAAATCGGTCAGGTAACGCGCACAGGCGTCGAGGTCGGAGACGCCGAACACCAAACCATCGAGACCCACGATGTTCACTCTATATCTCCTCGCGCAATGCCGTTTCCGACTCTGCCATCAAGGCCTTGAGCAGCCCTGGATCGGCGTGCGTCTGTTCCATCCGACCAATGCGCACGGAATTCTCGACGACCAATCGACACCGCTCCCAGCGCCGCGCCTCGAAGCGCTCGAGCGCAAGCGGGATGTCGGATTCCGTGCCGATCTCTTCGCTGAGAACCAGGGCATCCTCGATCGCAATGCCGGCCCCGGATGCGAGGTGGGGCGTCGTGGCATGCACCGCATCCCCGATCAATAGCACGCGACCGCGATGCCAGGGCCTCGGCAACAAGATCGCATCGAGCGGTCGGCAGATGATCGCCGATTCCGCGGACAACCCTTCGCGCAGCTTGCCGAGGATACCGGAAAACGGCTGCATGAGCTGCGCGAGGCGCCGCCACTGGGTCGCCGGATCGATGCGCAGCTTCACGGGTTCCGCTTGCAGCAGGAACATATACATCCGGCTCTGCGACGTCGGCATCAAGCCGGCCGTGACGGGCCCCGCCATGAAGAAATGCACGCCATCGATCTCGGGCGGCCGATCGGCGACGAGTCGCCAGCAATACTGTCCGGTATACGTAGGCTCAGCGGCCTCGGGAAACACCCGGCTGCGCATCTTCGAGAACGCTCCGTCGGCGGCGACGACCAAATCATAGTCCCCGGTCTCGCCGTCGGTCGCGGTGACCCGGACGTGAGGGCCGAGATCGGTAAAGTCCTGCAAGGTGACGCCCAGGCGTACACGGGCGCCGCTCGCGCGCGTATGGGTTGCCAGGATGTCATGCAACACGGGACGCATGATTCCGCCCGACGTCGGCAGGCCGGCCTCGATCGGGAAGGCGGGAATCGCCGCGACGACCTGGCCGTTGGGCGCGCAGATGCGCACGCCGCCGTGGCTCGCATAGCCGCGGGCCACCAGTTCCTCGACGACTCCCAGGCGCTTCGCCGCTCGAAACGTGGGCCCGGTAATGCTGATGCCCGCGCCGTAGACCCGCCATTCGGGGTCCGTCTCGAGCAGATCGACACTCCACTCCAATGCGCGCATGCGAATCGCGAGCGCCATGCCGGCAAAACCGCCTCCGACGATCAATAACTTCCGTTCTCCCACCGCCAGCTCCTCGAGTCCAAAGCACCGCTCCGACGCGGCACCGATTAGAACATCACTTCTAGTTGGAGTGCAATTGATCCGGCTTGAAGGGCAAGCGATCCGGCGGACCGGGCGGCGCGGCCAAATCCGCCATGAGGAAAGCGGCCATCATCGTCGACAGGTCCTCGAGCAACAAGCGCCAGTCCCCCTCTCCCACCGCGTCCTGCGATCCCCCCAAGCCGAGGAAGCGCGCCAGCGTGCCGTAGATCACCGAGAAGCAGGCGTCCGCCGCCCGTTGCGGGGCGGGATGCGAGAACTCGGCCCGGCGCTCGAGCAGCAGGATGCGAAAATCCATGGCGATCTGCAGATAGTGTTTCTTGCCGACCTTGCGGATCACTTCGTCGGTCGCGCCCAATTCGATGAACGCGCCGAGAGCCGGCGCGTGGCGGCGGTGAAAGTTCGCGAGTTCGCGCACGAGAGCGGGCACGAGTTCGATCAAGGGCAGTTGCTTGCGGCGCAAACGATTCATCGCGGCGCCGAATTCCAAGTCCATGCGATCGAGAATCCGGGCGTGCAGGGCGCGAAGCAGATCACCCTTGCTGTCGACCCGGCAATAGATCGAACCGATCGAGACCTTGGAGCGTCGACTCACCGCGGCGAGCGTGAGCGCGGCCACACCGTCCTTCGCGAGGATCTCGCCCGCGGCGTCGAGCATGCGCTCGAAGGATTGGCGGCTCCGATCCTGTTTGGGTGCCCGGGCATGGGGTGTGCTCATACTGTTTCGATCCACGAATTCGGCGGCCTATGGTACGGCATTCCTGACTCGCTGCAACAAAGCCTGCGTCACGAGCGCGGCGCCTGGAAACTGCCGCCGAGCGCACCGGTATCGCCTGCCACGAAAATCAGTTGACGGCATTTTGGGCTTACGCTTTAATAGTAATCAGAATATTAATTCTATTTTATAACACGACAGTTTGGAATTTGCTGGTTAGCCGGATCCAATTGCCTGAATCAGAACGCGGGGGAAGTCGATGAATCACAAGAAACAAGGTTTGATGGCCGCCATCGTCGGTACGTGGGCGCTCGGCGGCGGGACCACGCTCGCCGCCGACAATTCAACGGCGAACGCCGCCGTGGCGGGCGGCGATGCCAGTCTCGAGGAAATCGTCGTCACCGCCGAGCATCGTGAGGAAAACTCCCAAAAGACGGCGATCTCGATGGACGTCTTCAGTGCCAAAGACGTTCAATCCGAAGACATTCACGACATCGAGTCGCTGACGCGCATCGATCCGTCCATCAACATAACGACCTCGACCGGGTCGGCCTACATCGCGGTGCGCGGCATCGCGAGCACGGACCTGACCGAGACCGGCGATCCGGCCGTGGCCGTCGCGCGCGACGGATTCTTCACGAACCGCGGCTACGGGCTGTTCTCGTCGCTATACGACGTGGCCCGCATCGAGGTGCTCAAGGGTCCGCAGGGCACCCTTTATGGACGCAACTCCGTGGGCGGCGAGATCAATATCATCACGCAGCGTCCCACCAACGAATTCGGCGGCTATGTGACCGCCGAGGCGGGCAACTACGATGCGATGAACCTCGAGGGCGCGGTCAATCTACCGATCAGCGAAATCGTTCAAATGCGGGTGTCGGCCATTTCCCGCTATCACGAGGGCTATCGGGACAACCCCGGATTCGCGAACGGCGATGATGAGGACAACAAGTCGGGCCGCGCTCAACTCGCCTTCCAGCCCTGGGAAAGGTTCAACGGCTGGCTCTCGGTGCAAACGGACCGGACGCGCGGTACGGGCGACGTTGCGGCATCCGGCCCGATCGGCACGAGCGGCCCGGGCGTGCCGGGCGGCGGCTTCACGCCGTCGATTCCCTACAATATTGCCGGATCGTTTCCGCTCTACGCGCCGTTCAGCAATCGAATCGACGCGACGCGCTACCGCTGGGAGTTCTCTCAGGGCCTGCCGGGCGATTTGACCTTGAGCTACCTCGGCGGCTACGACAAGACCAATTGGAACCATGCGCTCGACGCGACGACATATCCCGGCACGAATCCGAGGAATCCCCCGGCCCAATTCCTCCAGCAGGAGAATCCGACCACGCAGAACGAGGAATTGCGCCTCTCCTCGGCCGCGGACGCACGGGTGTTCTGGCAGGTCGGCGCCTTCTATTTCCGAGAGGTCAACAGTCCGCTCGAATCGGATCTCAAGGAGGAAGGCGGCAATTTCAGCGGCCAGAACCTCATCGACTTCAACTACTCGGTGCTGACGACGTCGGAAGCCGGTTTCGGCCAGTTGACCTTCGCCGCGACCGACGAGCTCAAGTTCTCGTTGGGCGCCCGCTACACGCGCGATCACAAGGCGCGGACCGGCGATTCGGTGCTCGACCTCACCGTGGCAAGCGGCGGCTTCCTGAGCATCCCCGCTCCTCCGGGCTGCTCCACGGCGCCCGCCTCGTTCACGTGCACGCATCTGTTGATCACGACGCCGAGCAATGGCGACATCACGAACAGCAAGACGACCTTCCACGCCGGTGCCGACTGGAGCCCCACCCCGACGAACCTGCTATATGCCAAGGTCGACACGGGCTACAAGTCCGGAGGATTCAATTCGAACGGCTCCGCCCCGTCCGTCAACTACGATCCGGAAACCGTGACGTCCTTCGAAGTGGGAAGCAAGAATCGCTTCTTCGAGGATCGGCTGCAGGCGAATCTGTCGCTGTTCGACATGCAGTACAACGGCTACCAGGCGAGCCAGACGACGCACATCATCAGCGGCTCGGCGTCCGGCATTTTCAATGCCGGCGACGCCAAGGACTTCGGCGCCGAAGCGCAGGTGGTCGGCGTCATCGATGCACAAACCAAGGCGGACGTGAATCTCACGGTGCTGCACGCCAAGTTCAGCAGCGGGACCGCCGTCGACTCGAGCACCGGCCTGAGTCCGCAGCTCGACGGGGATTTCCTCCCGAACGCGCCGACGCTGTCGCTGCACGCAGGATTCGAACATGCGTTCATCGATCCGACCGGGGCGCATTGGACCGCGCGCGTCGAAGGCAAGTACCAATCGCGCATCTACTTCGACATTTTCAATCATGCCGATACCTCGCAGGGTGCGTATGCACTCGGCGATGCGATGCTGACGTACGCGCCGGCGGACGCGCGCTGGAGCGTGCAGACCTACGTGCACAACTTCGCGAACAAGGCGGTGCTCGTCAATGCGGCGCGCAACGGCGTCTCCGACGCGAACACCTACGAATTCGCGCCGCCGTTGACCTACGGCGTGAAGCTCGCCGCGAAGTTTTAGCTCCGGTCGTGCGGCGGAGTTCCGGGTCGTGACGGACGAGTGTCGCAGGGATGCGATGAAGCTCGCGGTGCTGGGGGCGCTCGGCATCGCCGCCACGGGTCCCGACGCCGGTGCGCGCGCATCCGTGCCGGCCGTCCCTCACGGCATTTCCCGGCGCATCGAGAACCAGCGCGGGGGCATCGAGAACCAGCGCGTCCCGGATCTCGGCGATGACACCTACCGCAATCCCATCCTCGCCGGCGATCATCCGGATCCGACGATACTCAAGGACGGCGACGCCTATTACATGACGTTCTCGGCGTTCGACGCCCTGCCCGCACTCGTCATCTGGCGGTCCTATGATCTCCTGCATTGGGAGCCAATGGGGCCGGCCCTGCACGCGGCCTTGGGATCGGTGTTCGCCGTGGACTTGTGCAAGCACGGCGGGCGGTATTTCATTTACATTCCAATCATTCATTCGGCCGTGACGACCGCATTTGCGGGGATGGCGCGAATCTACGTGATCCATGCGGATTCGATCTCGGGCCCCTGGAGCGATCCCGTGCCGCTCGCGGTCGACGGCTATATCGATCCGGCACATGCCGTCGGTGAGGATGGGAGACGGTATCTGTTCCTGAGCGGCGTGGCGCGCGTGCGCCTGACGGACGATGGACTCACCGTCGACGGTGCGATCGAACAGGTCTACGACGGGTGGCGCTATCCCGACGATTGGATCGTCGAAGCTTATGCGCTCGAGGGCCCGAAAATCACCCGCCGCGGTGACTGGTTCTACTTGATCAGCGCGGTCGGCGGGACGGCCGGTCCGCCGACCGGGCACATGGTCATCGCCGCGCGCTCCCGCTCCATACATGGTCCTTGGGAGAACTGTCCTCACAACCCGATCGTGCGTACGCAAAGCGCCCAAGAGCCTTGGTGGTCGCGCGGTCATGCCACGCTGGTCGAGGGCCCGCGCGGCGACTGGTGGATGGTCTACCACGCATTCGAGAACGGCTTTCGAACCTTGGGCCGACAAACGCTGCTCGAACCCATCGAGTGGACTGCCGACGGCTGGATGCGCGCGCGTGGCGGAGACCTCTCCGTGCCGCTCGTGAAACCGACGGGCGGCCGTTCGGGTCCCCATGGCATCGCGTACTCGGACGACTTCGAGTCGGCGGTGTTGGGAGCCCGCTGGAGTTTCTACAAACCCGGGATCGATGAGCCGAAGAGGCTGCGCATCGATGGCGCCGCCTTGGTGCTCACCGGCAAGGGTGGGTCACCGGCGGATTGTTCGCCGCTGCTCGGCCTCGCCGGCGACAGGGCCTACGAGATATCCGTCGATATGGAATTGGTCGGACCGGCAACCGGCGGCCTGCTGCTGTTCTACAGCGACCGGCTCTACTGCGGCATGGGTCACGACGGCGAGGGCATCCGCACTTTTCGCAGCGGCGCGCTGCTCTCCTACTGGCAGGAACCTGCGGCCAACGCGCGACGGATGCAACTCAGGATCGTGAATGATCGCCATGTCGTCACGCAGTACTACCGGATGGACGGTGGCGACTGGCGCCGGCACGGTTTACGCATGGAGACCTCCGGCTACCACACCAACACCGCCGACGGTCTGTTGTCGCTGCGGCCCGCGCTATTCGCCGCGGGCGCAGGAGAGGTGCGCTTTCTGCGCTTCCGATACCTCGCCCTTTAGGCCGGGAGCAATGAGCTCGCGAGGATTCGCCGGCACAAGGCGTGATGCTGCGCGACCATGTCGAAGCCATCGTCGAGGCTGTACATATGCCCCTCCCACTCGCTCGACATGAATCCGTTGAAGCCGGCCTTGGCGAACACCGGCAAGAGTTCTTCGTAAGGAATGCAAGGCTCGCTGCCCGCGGCGTCGAAACCATAAAACTTGCCGTGAATATGAATGACTTGCGGCATGATCTCGAGCCAGGCGGCCGCCGGCTGGGGACTGAACATGTTGAATATTACCGCGAGAGCGCTGAGCTTCAGGGGGTCGAGCCGGCCTTGCGCGACCTCGACGAGCCGTTGCCGCTTGCTGGGCGCCTGGTCGTCGGTCGCCCAGATCTCGAGCGCCGCCGCGATCAACTCCGGCGGCGTCCCCTGCGCCCGCAGAATGTCGAGATACGGAGGCGGAACGCCGCGAGCGGATGCGCCGAAATCGGGTATGAAGCCGAGACTGGGCGATTGGACGCGCGCGTACATTTCCCGATACGCGAGCACCTCGGGCGTATGGACGCCCTGCGGCGCATGGATCTCGAGTCCCATCTTCACGCCGAGCCGCTCGGCGAGGGGCACGAGTTGCCGGATGACCTCGGGGCTCGCGGTGAATTGATAGCGGACCAGCGGAAAGCCGAGTTTGGCGGCCGCACGCAGTTGCGGTTCGTGGTAAGCGACCGACTCCTCGGTCGTCATCCGCGTGCCGCGGCGCAGCGCCACGTCGCCATTGATGGCGAGACAGGATGGTTCGAGCCGATGGGTGGCGACGAGTTCGCGAAAGCGCTGTGCGAACTCATCCGTCACGGTGGGAAAGCCGCGGATGCTCTGAAAGCCGATGACTTCCACGCCGGGGCCGAGGCCGCGTGCCGCGATCTGCGCGAGCAACTGCTCGAACGAATGGTCGAGCCGCAAAAACGCGTTCGTGTAGCTGAACAGCGTGCTGCCGAGCTTGAGTGCCGGCGCCGCGGCGGTGGCTGCGCCGTCCGTCATGTCGTTTCGAGCGCAGCGCCCGCCCGCAGGGATTTCTTGTTCCTGATGACCCATTGCAATCCGGGAATGTAAGGAGGGTACAGATGGATCGCGAGCTCGATGTCGGTGACGCTGCTTGGCCCCAGGTCCGGCGCGAGCACGCGTACCCGGCCGGGGTCCAGCACGTACCACCAATCTTCGACCTGGTCCGCCAGATCGCGCGCTCCATGGCGACGCTCGTTGACCTGCAGGCTGATCGCGTCGGTGGGTATGGCCTTGCCGTCGATGCGCAGTTCGCCGATCTCCACGGTCGAGAGCGGCAAGGATCGATACCAGGGCAGCCGGACGTCGAACTCCAGTCCCTGCGGTGAGACTCGGAGCGAGCCGTCGACGATGAGCTGTTCGGTGAAGAGATTCGGCATGATGCGCTCGCCTGGTGTGACGGTCACTGAGGGATCCAATTAACTAGAATATACATTCTGTTTTTGATAATCTATCCCTTGATTGGGCCGGCGTCAATTCATGCATGCACATTCAGGGGTCCCGATGGTTTCCAATGATCCCCTGATACACACCCGGGCATTCCGGCGCGGCGCCCTGCGGTTCCTGCTGTCGACGATCGTGCTTGATGCCGCGGGCATCGGACTTCTGATTCCGATCACGCCGCGCCTCGTCGCGGAACTCACGGGTGAGGGTTTTGCGGGTGCGGCCGTGTACGGCGGCTGGCTGACCGCGCTGTTCGCGACGGTGCAATTCTTCGCTGGCCCGATCCTCGGAAGTTTGAGCGATCGGTTCGGGCGGCGGCCCGTCTTGCTCGTCTCGTTGACGGCTTTCGGCCTGTCGTATGTGCTCATGGGATTCTCGCGCAGCCTCCCCTGGTTGTTCGCCGCGCAAGCGCTTGCCGGGCTCTTCGGCGCGACCCAAAGCACGGCCGGTGCCTACATCGCCGACATCTCGGCGCCCGAGGACCGCACGAAGAACTTCGGTCGGATGGGCGCGGCATTCGGCTGCGGAATCATCATCGGGCCGGTTCTCGGCGGCCTGCTCGCCGACTTCGGCACGCACCTTGCCTTCTTCGTCGCGGCGGCCTTGAGCCTGGGCAATGTCGTCTACGGCTACTTTGCACTGCCTGAGTCGCTCGCCGCCGATAATCGCAGGGCATTTCATCTCTCGAGCGCGCATCCCCTCGGCGCGCTGCTGCAATTGCGGCGCTATTCCGGCATCCCCGGCCTCTTGCTCGCGTATTTGATCATGCAGATCGTCATGCAGACCTTGCCGACGACATGGCCGTACTACACGATGCAGAAGTTCGGCTGGACCGCGCGCGACGTGGGCCTCTCGCTCGGCGTATACGGACTCGCGAACGTGACCGTACAGACGGCCCTGACGGGTTGGATCGTGGCCCGCTTCGGCAATTCCTTCACGGCGAGAGCGGGTTTTCTCATGCTCATGGTCGGGTACCTCGGCTTCGCGCTTGCACCGGGCGGCGCCGTGCTGCTCGCCTGCATTCCGATCACGGTCGTCGGATTCACGACCGGGCCGGCCCTCGCGAGCATCATGTCGGGCGTCGTCGAGGGTTCCGAGCAGGGACTTCTGCAGGGGCTCATGGCGAGTGTCGGCAGCGTTGCGGCGATTGCCACGCCGCCGCTCATGGCGCGGCTGTTCCGTGAATTCGGCCGGGCGGACGGCTCGATCTACCTTCCGGGGGCTCCCTACCTGGCCGGGGCGGCGCTCGCCTTGGGCGGCGCAATCATGGCGTTTCGGGTGTTGCGCACGACCCGCATTGCGGCGCCCCCCGGGTCTCAAGCCGGGCTTGCACAATGCCCGAATTTGGGCGATTCTTCACCGAAATAGAATTGTTGTTTTAATCTTCTGGCCTCGACGAACGCCATTGGCGGCAACTATCGGGGAAGGCGGCTACGATGGGGGGCGGCGTGACGACAGGGCAACGAACACCGGGAGCGATACAGGGCGCGGCGCTGATCGCCGTCGCCGTCATGCCGACGCTGGCGATCGTGTCGCTGGTGCCGAACCTGCCGCAGTTGTTCGAGCATTTCAGGAACGTGCCCTACCACGAAATCCTGGTGCCGATGATCATCACGGTTCCGTCGCTCTGCATCGCGCTGTTCTCGCCCTTGGCGGGCGCAGCCGCCGATTTTTGGGGGCGGCGTCCGCTCCTGATCGTCTCGCTGCTCGCTTTCACCGTACTCGGTCTCATTCCGTTGATGCTCGACGATTTGTACCTGATTCTCGCGAGCCGGTTCGTCGTCGGCGTCGCCGAAGCGGGCATCTTGACGGCCGGAAATGCCCTGCTCGGCGACTACTTTTCAGGCGATGACCGCAAAAAGTGGCTCAGCAACCAGACGACGGTAGGACCCATCGCGGCATCGCTGCTCATTCTCGCGGGCGGCAAACTCGGATCGATGAATTGGCATGCGCCGTTCACCCTCTATGCCTTGGGTTTGCTCGTGCTTGCCTGGGTCGTCTTCGGCACCTGGGAACCAGCGCGCAAGGCGGCCGCGCATGATGCGGTCGAATCGGGCGCCGCTCCATTCCCCTGGTCGAAGACCGCCATCGTCGGGGGCGTGACGATTTTGCTCTCGGTCGTCTACATGGTGCAGGCAATCCAACTCGGCCGCATCTTCGGGGAACTCGGCGTGAAATCTCCGCAGGTCATCGGTGTGGTCGTGACGATCGCGAGCATCGGCGTGATCACGGGCGGCGCTTTGTACCGGCGCCTCGCGCAACTGGCGATCGGCCGCTTGTTCGGCATCATATTTCTCGCGCTTGGAATCGGTTATATCGGCCTTGCCGCCGCGCCTGATTATCGCGTGGGCCTGGCGTTTGCGGTCGTGGCCCAATTCGGCAATGGCCTCACGCTGCCGACGCTGATCAGCTGGGCATTGAGCAAGTACGGGTTCGCGCATCGCGGTCGCGGTATGGGCGTCTGGGGAAGCTGCTTTTTCGTCGGGACCTTCCTGAGCCCGATGGTCGTGAGTCTCGTCGGAACCTTCACGGGGAGCTTTCTCCGCAGCGTCGGGGTCATCGGCGTCATCTGTCTCGCCGCCTCGGTCGTCGTATGGACGGCGGCAAGCGGACGGCGTGCGCCGGCAGTGCTGACGCCGTCGCGTTGAACCGTGGCTCGCGGGTTTGCCGATCGCGCGGGTCGACTGACCGCCCCGCGAATCCGGTTCAGCGGCGCACGAGCCTCGAGGCGCCGCTGCTCCACGCGATGAGCCCGAGCAGGAGCACCTGCAGCGGCAACCGCAGCGCCAAAGCCCACGTCGGAACACCGAAGGAGTCAGCATGCTGCAGCATGTATACGTTCGCGGGCGTCACCGCGAGCGTCAACAGAAACAAGCCCACGCCCGCGGCCGCCCGTGTCCGCCGCAGCAACAATCCAAACGCACCGAGCAACTCGCAGACGCCGCTCACCCACACGGTGATGCGCGGAGCGGGGACATAGGGCGGCACGATGCGCATTTCCAGGTCGGTGGCAGCGAAGTGCGCGATGCCGCCGATCAAGAACCAGAGGAACACGAGACTCAAGCCGATGCGCTGACCTCGGCTCACGGGGCCGACGAGGCGTTCGTAAGCACGATGATAGCCCGTATGCTCGGCCGGTACTCGTCGGTGAGCGGATACCTGCTGGTCGCGATGGCGGCTTGCACGGTCTGGATCTCCTGAAACCTCATACTACTCGAGAAACAGCAGTTCGGCCGCGCCGCCCATCGAGCCCACGAGGATCGCCGTCTGCCGAAAGCACGCACCGATTCGGGCCGCCGCGGTGCGATCGATCCCGGCAATCCACACGCTGGGTTCAGGCTCCCAACCAGGCGCATCGGGAATGCCCCGCCCCTCGAGGCACCGAAAGCCGGCCGCACGCACGCATGCCAGCAGCCGCCCCTGGGCATCGGCGTTTGTCGCGGCATCGGTCGGTTGCGAACCCGGATTCCAAGCCGTTATGAACGCCCAATCAGTGACACCGAAGGCCGTCAAGAGCGCGTCGACGCCGGCTTGGCAGGCTCCGATCCGAACGTCGACGACGGCCGCGTCGCTGTCGATTCGATAGGTCGTGGCCCGGTACAACTGTTCGAGGGCCGCGTCGCTGGAAGCTTCTGTCAAATATTGCTCCATCGAGTCCGCGATTCAGGTTGAATTGCGTCGGATCGCTCAAGCTTTCGCCGGACCTGCCGACCCCAAGGTCATGAGCATCATCAGCGGTATTTCCTCCTCCTACAGTCTGCCGGGTGCGGCGGCGAGCGCCGTCGCCGCGATCGGCACCGGTAGCCAGCAATTGGCCCAAGCGGCGTCCCAGATAGCGGACCCGGCAACTGCAAACGTCGCCGCCGCCTTGTTGGGAAGCAGCCAGGCGCTGCTGATCAGCCAGGTCGGCGCGGCCGTCGCAGCGACCTCGAATGCCATGATGGGCATCCTGCTCGACGTGACCGCCTGATCCCGGCGGCTCTACCGGCTTCGAGCCGCGTTCGAGGCTACACCGCACCGAGTGCACGGATCGCCCAAAATCCGAGCCCTGCGATCCCGCCCGCCGGCACATAGAGCATGAAATTCTCAGCCTCGGGCGCATTCGGCAACCGCAGCAGCACGACTACGCCGGAGCCGATCAGGGCGCCCACGGCCGCCGCCGACCACCAGCGAATCCAGCCCCGCCTCCGCAACAGCGCGTACAACGGCGCGGCAACGACCCCCGTCACGATCGCGGAGACGATATAACTGTAGGCGAGAAGTCCCCCCACGGTGAGCCCGTCCGACACCCCCGTGAGATGCTCGCCGATGGCAATGACCGCGCCGGGGATGAATGGCGCGGCGAGGAACGCGAGACGCGTGGCCGCGACCGGCCTCATCCGGCCGCCGGCGGGACCGCGCCCCGCGCAGGGAAAGAGACAATTTCGTCGGTCCGCATTACAGTGTCCCGGAGTCCCCAACCGATTCAGGCCAGACACGCGCCTCACCGGAGACCCGATTGATCAAGACCATCCGCGCTTCCTGCCATTGTGGCGCGATTCAACTGGAAATCAACAAGCCGCCGGAAACTCTGACGGAATGCAATTGTTCGATCTGTCGACGCTACGGCGTGCTGTGGGCATATTACGTGCCGAAGAACGTTCAAGTGATGGCGGCCCCCGGTGCCGACGAGTCGTACGCCTGGGGGGAGCGAACCATCGAGTTTCACCGCTGCAAGGTCTGTGGCTGCGTGACGCATTGGGCCGCCGTCGCCGCCGACGCGAACCGCATGGGCGTCAATGCCCGCCTCATGGATCCCGAAATCTTGAGGCCTCTGCGTATTCGCAAACTCGACGGCGCCGTGAGCGGCACCTACTTTCGCTGATCGGTCGTCGATCGGCGGCGCGAGCGCGGCGCATATCACCCCGCGACCGGCAGCGACGCGGCAGCCGGTGCGCGCATTTGAATTAACGCGCCGGACAGCGCGCGTCACCTCGAATTTCTTGCGGAGATTTGACATTCGCTCGTGCGCAGTTCGCACCACTCTTGAGCGCTGGTTAACGCAATCGGGAATATGTTCTGCAGGGGCGCACACCGCGGAGCCGGTGCTTGCGCGATCGATCACATAACCGCAACGAGGCGCTCGAATTCCGAAAATGATCATGGATACTTGCGGCGCCTAAAGCTTATTCGTTCAGCGCCCTCAACATCCGGAGAAGTTTTCATGTCTTACGAAACGATCAAGAAGAATTTGCGAATTGCACTTGCGATCACCGCGACCGTCGCTGCCGGTGCGCCGGTGATCAGCCACGCCGCCGATCCCGACGCGCTCGAAGTTCACGTGAAATATTCGTCCGCGGATTTTGCTACACCGACCACGACGCGGGCCTTCTACAAGCGCTTGAACATTGCCGCGCATACGGCCTGCGGCACGTCGATCTACGAGGATTCGTTTGCCCGCGGCCCGCAGAAGTGCGTCGAGAAGGCGCTCGCGCGCGCGATCGGCGACGTCAACAACGATCAGTTGGCGCAGGTTTACATCAAGAGCTACGGGCCGAGGCTCGCGGCGAAATACGAGCTCAACAGCTCCGTGCGTACGGCCAGCAACTGAGGATCCGTCCAACCCCGCCCCGTGCGGCCGCGATGCGCAGTGTCCTGCGCCGGCGGCCGCCACGGGGGCGGTTGCCCGCATCTCAGGCGCAAGCTCCATGGCGGTCAATCGACGCAATTTCTATCGAATTCTGCACGTCCAGCCCGAGGCGCCCGAGCCTGTCATCACGGCGAGCTATCGCGCGATGATGTCGAAGCTGCGCCTGCATCCCGATTTAGGCGGCAACACGGAAAACGCCCAGCTCATCAATGAAGCCTACCGCGTGTTGCGCGATCCTCTGGAGCGCGCGCAGTACGACCGGCAACTCACGAAGCGCAAGGCCGACACCGGTGCCAGATCCATGCGGGGATCTGCGTCTGCGTCTGCTCCGGTATCCACGGACGCGTGCGCCTCGACGGCGCGGGCCTGTGCGTTCTGCCGGGCACCCAGCCCGCGTGAGATCCTGTCGGAGACCCGCTGCGATCAATGTAACAGCCCGCTTGCACCCGCGCCGGAACGACCCGCGGACAACACGGAGCTGTTCGGCCGCCGCACCATGCCGCGCATGTCGCGCAGCGACACCGTCCATTTCCTGCCGGCATGGCAGACGCCCGCACGGGTTGCCCGCCTGCGTGATCTTTCGACGACCGGGATCCGTCTCCTGACCGACGTGACTGTCGCCAAGAATCAGACTATTCGGATCACCGGTACGATGTTCGACATCCTCGGCGTCGTGGTCGCATGCCGGACCGACGGCCGGCGCGTCGAGATCCATGCCTCGCTGCTCACCGCAATCTTCGCGAATCCGAAAGGCGTCATCGTGTCGGTGCGCAGCTAACAGCGCCGCGGCTAGGCTTTGCGACGAACGGGCGCGCGCTCGGTGGGCCAATGGGCTCCGCATCGCCAGAAGCGTTCGCGCAGACGCTCGAGCACGACGGGATCCGCCGCACGGGCGCGAATCCACTCGAGGACGACTTCAATCCACGCAGGATGCTGCACCGAGCCCTGGCCCATGCCCAGCATCAGCCGCTGCACCTGATACTCGCGCCGCAGGCTCTGGTCTTCATCCGGGGTCGCGAGCTCGGCTTCGATCTCGCAGCGTACGACCAGCAACCGCAGGGCGCGCTCTCGTGCGGGCGCATCGATGCCGCGATCGGGCGGGGAGCCACTCGAAGAGCCGCCACGGTCCGCCTCGGCAATGCGCTCGGTGAGTGCCGCCAACCCGCCGCTCGGCCAACGCGGCACGGTGCCGACGAATGCGGCGGCCGCCTCCTTGAGTTCGGCACAGCGCGCCGCATCGCTACGGCTTGCGACGGCCCAGTCATAAGCATGCACATGTTTTCCGGCTTCGAAGAGGTCCGAGAGCGCCTGCGCCGCTTCCCGCTCCCGCGCCTCGACCATGCGCGACTCCGCAGCGGCGAGTGCACGGGCGAAGCGCGCTTGGATGGCACGCGATTCACCGCGAGGTAATTCCCCGACCCCAGCAAACGCGTCCCGCAATTCCGCCATTGTGTTCGCGCCGCCGGAAAGTTCCTGATGCGTCGACGCGGCGAAGGCCTCGGCGGCCTCACACAGACCGAGTGCCGCACGCTGCGCGGCGTCGAGCTTGGCGGCATGGTCCGCATAGGCCTGTTCGCGACGCTGAAAAACCGCATCGCACAGCGCGCGAAACTCGCGCCATAGCACTTGGTCGCGATCGCGAGGCGCGGGCCCCGCCTGCTTCCAGAGAGCCTGCAGACGCTTCGCGGCCTCGACGGCTTCGGGGCCGTCGGTCTCGATCTGCAGCTGCCGGGCGCGTTCGATGAGCGCCTCCTTGTCCGCGACGTGCCCGGCATACCAGGCGTCGAGCCGCGCCTGTAAGCGGGCGAGCACCGCATCGAAGTCGGCCTGCAGCGGGGCGTTCGCCTCGCGTTCCACCGGAAACGCGCTGCGCCAGTCCCGCGGGGCCTCGCGCAGCACGGCGGTCACCGTGCGGGCGTCGAGCGCGGCCTCATCGAGCGTGCTCTCGACGGCGCGGACCCGCTCGAGCAGCGCCTTGCGCTTGTCGACGTTCTCGTGTCGCAGCCGGGCTTGCGCTTCGGCGTACCGGAGACAGGGCTGATAAGCGGTTTGCGAGGCGCGGTGGAAGCGCTCCCACTCTTCAGGCGTTTCGCTCGAAATACCCTGGCTCAAGGTTCGCCACTCGTGCTGCAAACCCCTGATGCGTTCGCCCAAGGCACGCGGCTCCTCGGTGCTGCCGATCAGACCCTCCATGGCCTCGATCAGCGTCACGCGCTTGGGCGCAACGGCGAAATCCTTCCATTGCTTGAGTTCCGTCAACTGCAGGTCGAGCTGGCGCAGGGGCTGCGCGAGTTGCGGTGCCAGCACGGCCACCGCGGCTGCGGCGGCCGGAGCCGCGACGTCGACCGCGCCGACCACCGCCGTCTTGACCAGCGGATGCGCGTCGATTGCGCGGCGCAGGCCGGCGGCCTCGCGCGTATTGCCGGCGGCGAGCGCGGTTTGCGCCTTGCGAATCAGGCCGGACAACTGGCGCTGCTGGCGTTCGCGTTCCGCAGCCCGCGTGGCGCGGGCCTCAGCCTCGGCGGCGCGCGCGGCCGCTTCCTGCTCGAGGCGCCGGGCCTCGGCAATCGCCGCGGCGGCAGAGGCTTCCTGGGAAGTACGTTCCGCCGTTTCGCGGGCCTCGCGCGCCGCCTGCGCGGCAGCCTCGTCGGCTGCGCGCTGCACGGCGAGCTGCGCAAGGTCGCGCAGGTGCTGCGCGACGACTTCGCGGCAACGATCGATCGCGGCCTCGCCGCGCGTCGTGACCGCGGGGTCGGGTATCGGTGCGAGTGCTCGCCAACGCTTTTCGAGGTAGTCAATGGTCGACAGATACTGGGGATCGTACGGCCGCCCGGCATGCTTTTCGAGCGACGCACAGATGCTCGCGGTCTCGGCCGCGGTCTGCGCAGCTTTGCGCTCTTCGGCGAGCTGCGCATCGCTCTTCTGTTTGAGGATCTTGTAGACGTTCTTGTCTTTGCCGCGCACTTGGCGCAGGAGATCCTTGATCGCGGCGAGATCCGTGACGCGCTCGGCCGCGAGCTGCCGCACACGGCTCGACGGCCCGTCGATGACCAGGTGCGCGAGCTCCGCGGGCTCGGTGACCGTTGCGAGGAGTGCCGGCAGATGGCTCGGATCCCGGCACAGGGCGGTGATCTGAAAGAGCGGCACACGCTCTGGTGCGCCGCCAGAGCAGGAGTCAACAGCGATCGCGCCGGCATCGATAAGTTCCGCACAGCGGCTCTGCGCTGCCGCGACGAGTTCCGCCGACATCGCAGGAGTCGCAGCATCCCGAGGCACGAGTCCGGCAATTCGGCGCAAGGCCTCGCCATCGGGAAGTCGCCGCACGGCCGCGAGCCGCAGCGTCTCATCGCTGCCGCCGAGCGCGGTCCCCAGGATGAAATCAGGCGAGGCGTCCTCGAGCTTGGCGATGCGCTCTTCGAGCGTCGGTTCAGGCGCCGGCACGGGTTTTGCAAACAATTTCGAGATGAGTTTCATTTTGGAGTCGATTATACCGGCGCCTCGGCACCGCGTCGGTCATTCGTGTTGCGCGCTCCGCCCCCCTATCTCGACGATCGCCCCCCTATCTCGACGATCGCCCCCGTATCTCGACGATCGCCGCCGTCCGGTCGACGGCGATCGCGGTCAGGCGACTCGCCCTACCCGTCCGTTCTTGCGCTCACGGCACGATAGGCCAGGCACACCTGCGGGCGCCGAGCGATCGCGCGGACCGCTTCAGAATCCGTCTTGGCGAAAAACCACAGGCTGCCGTCGAAATTGCGGTCGATCGTCGTCATCGGACGACTCCGCAGGACATCGCCGTCCTCGTGCGTCGTCAGCATCGCGAAGCGATGCTTCTGAATCAGCTGCCACTCATCATCGGCGTGATCCTACACGGCGGTGTCACGCCTCTTTTTCCGTGTGCTTGTTCTCGGTGTGCTTGATCGCATCGAGGATCGCGTGGGCGTCGGCCGGCTTGGTCATTTCCGCAACCTCTTCGTCCTGGGCCGGCGCGCGCGCGGCGCGCGGGCGGCTGCGCTGTTCGTCGAGGAGCTGCAGGATCTTCGTGACTTTCTGCTCGGTGAGCAGATTGATCTGCAAGTCCAGATGGGCCCGATGTTCGGCCAGCCTCGACATCCGGTCCTGTCGGATCAATACCGTGATGGTGAGCAGCAGCGCATTGGAGCTGACGATGCCTTGGAGCCATGCGAACGGCGGCTCGTCGACATGCTTCCATCCGGCATGCAGGCCCCAGCAGTTGACGGCGATCCAGCCGGCGATGAACGCCGCGACGAGCAGAAAGTAACGCGGACTGCCGATCAACGTGCTGAGGCGCTCGATCCACAAGCGCGTTCCTGAGACCTGCGCATGTTCTTGGGCGGTGATCCGCTGGTGGATCTCGAGGTTACCCTTGGCAGAGTTCGAAAGCGGCTCGTCGTCCCGGGGGGCTGTCGTCATCCAAAATCAGCTGCATCCGGCGTGCCACACGCGCCGCGTCGTCACACCACCCGTCATCGGAGGTGTGCGTGCGCGGCATTGCGGGCACTGCGGGCGCTGCGCCCTTGAAGCGGAAGTTCTTACACACGACGGCGGTAAAATTTGCGCCGCGAACGCTGGCCGAACGCAAACACTGGCCGAACGGTGGCAATTGCCGGTACGACGCCACCGGCTATGTTACCCTGCCCGCGACATGGTCCATCGCGAGCGTGCCCTTTGATGAGCGCCTATCGATGAGCGAGTTGCCTTCTCCGGAGTACGACGAGCCCATGGCGGGGCCGCTGCTGCCGATGCTCTACAACATCGTCTATTCGAGTCGCGCCGCACCGGGCGTCGACGCGGCCGACGTGCAGCGCATCGTAGCGACGGCGCGTCGCCACAACCCGCGCAACGGCATTTCCGGATTGCTCGTGTTCGGCAGCGGTGTGTTTTTGCAGTGGCTCGAGGGTCCGCGCGACCGGGTTCGGGACCTCATGGCGCGCCTGCATGCCGATGCGCGGCACGATACGCTCGTCGTGATCAGCGAAACCGAGGAATGCCGCGAGCGTCTCTTCCCCGACTGGGACATGGAACTCGTGAGCGCCGACGACATTCACGCCGTGCTTCTCGACGCGCTCGATCAGGTCCCCGAACCGAATGGCGCTTCGGCGCTGCGCGCGTTGATAGCCCGCGTCGACACGGGTAGCGTCTCAGGCTGAGACGTCCGGCATTGAGCACCTCGCACGGGTATTGTGCACGCGCCCATGGCCGGGATTCGTCCACCTTGGACAGGCCTGTGGTTCGCCGCGCCGCACGCGTATCATCCGGGCAATGGCCTTTGCACCCAGCAGCCGAACGATCGCCCTGTCTGCCGTGCTGCTCGCGGTCGGGGTGTTCGTCGTCTCCTGGTATGAGCGTTATCGCCGCGGCGTCCATGTCGATCAAACGGTCTATGGCGACTTGCGCACCGTCGAACTCGAGCATCGCGGCCTGCCGCTCGCGGCGCCGATGATGCTCCTGGGAAGCGGGGCGGCCGGCAACGTCATCGGTGTGCCGACCGACGATCCGCGATTTCCGAACGCGTGGATCGCCGCCGCCTCGACGCATGCGAACGGCGCGGTCTACGTGCTGATGTCGAAGGACGCGCACGTTCGGGTCGCCTGCGCGCGCATCGGGCGGCTCCTCGACCCGATCGGCGCGAACGCCTCCGTGACGCCGCGCGTGCGGGCTTACCTCACCGGCGCCTGCACGCCCTAAAGGCCGAGGTCGAGCGTCGCGAGCATGCGATCGAAGGCGCCCGACAGTTCCAAATACGCGAGAACCGGCAACAGCAGGAGCGTCAGCACCGCGGATACGCGGACGAAGCCGGCGAGCACTTTGGAGCCACAATTGCCGGCGCAGCGATAGGTGGCGAGGGTCACGTAGACGGTATAGAGCAGCCCGGCGAGCGCATACAACCGCATTGCGAACGAATTGCCAATGTCGATGAACAGACCGAACGCGCTGACCAGCAGCGATCCGAGCACGCCGTAAACCCAGAACACCCGGCTGAGCGAGGTCTTCCCGGCGAGCGGCTCGCGGAGCAGCTCCATCAGGGTCACGACGGTGCCGACCCCGCGGTGCGACAGCCGCACTCGCCGACGGCCGGCGCGTTACTCGAGGCGATGTCGAACGATGCCATGAAACCTCTGCATGCGCTGTCCTGCGCAAATCGAAGCGTATAATCTGCCGGCATCTTTCCACTACCACGCCGGTTCGTCCATCGATGAATCCCCAACTGCTCGCGCTGATCGAACACTATGGCGTCGTCATCGTGTTCGTGGCCGTGCTCATCGACCAGCTCGGCCTGCCCGTGCCGGCGATGCCTGTCCTCATGATCGCGGCGAGCGGCGCGGCGGCGGGCCGCGGATTCGGCGCGGGACTGTTCTTGGCCTCCGTCGCGGCCTGCCTGATCGCCGATGCCCTCTGGTTTTCGATCGGCCGCAGCTACGGGATGCGGGTGCTCAAGACACTCTGCAAGATCTCCCTCGAGCCCGATTCCTGCGTCAGCGCAACGCAATCCCGTTTCGAACGTTGGGGCGTGAACTCGCTTTTGGTCGCGCGCTTCGTCCCCGGGCTCGGCATCATCGCGCCGCCCTTGGCCGGCGCGCTCGGGATCGGATGGCTGCGCTTTGGTGCCCTGAGCGGCGCGAGCGCGGTCTTGTGGACGGCCACGGGGCTGGCTGCCGGCCGCCTATTCCGCGCTCAGATCGATGCGCTGCTGGGCCAGCTCCAGCGTTTGGGCGGTATCGCCCTGATTGCCGTGCTGGCGGTGCTCGGCGCCTATGTGGCCTTTAAATGGCGGCAGCGGCGCCGGTTCTACGCGGAGCTTCGCGTCGCCCGGGTCACCGTCGAGGATCTCTATAGCATGATGGAAGCGGGAGCCGAGCCGTTGATCGTCGACGTGCGCACTCACACGGCACGCCGCCTCGAGCCCCGCTGGATACCGACCGCGATACACGCGCCCGTCGAAAGCATGGCGACGACGCTCGAAGCCTTGCCGCGTGACCGCGATATCGTCGTGTATTGCACCTGCCCGAACGAAGCGTCCGCCGCGCTCGTCGCGAAACGGCTCATGAGTCACGGCTTCAAGCGCGTGAGACCGCTCGCGGGGGGTCTCGATGCCTGGATTGCCGCCGGCTATGGCGTCGAATCGCAGGCCGCCAGATCGCAGGCGGCTAGTTAGACCGAAATCCGATCTTTGCGTGCGTGCCGTCGCAGAACGGCTTGTTCGCGCTGCCGCCGCAGCGGCACAGCCGAGCCGTCGTGACCCGGGAGACCACCCGACCGGTACCGCTCGTGATCTCGAGATTGCCGCGCACCAGCAGCGGACCGTCGAGCAGCGGATCGATCGCGAGTTCGCCGTCACGGACCGGCAGCATGGCGGTCCGGCCGCTTTCGGGTTCGCCGCTCGCGGCAAAGTGGATCGCGTGATGCGAGCCGTCGCAATAGGGCTTGTTGTTCGAAGCGCCACAACGGCACAGCGTCGCGCGATAGCCGATCGGCGTGCCATCGAGTCGCAGATCGCCGCGCACGGCATAGGGGCCCGCTTCGCGAATCGCCGCAAGGTTTACGGGCGGCGCCGCTTCATCGGGGCGCCCATCCTTGCGCCGATATTGAATCGCCCCGGAGGGACATTCCTGGGCGATCGCGGCGAGCCGCTCGACGTCGATCGTATCCGGATGGATCCACGGACCCTGAACGTTCGCGAGGAACACCGTCGGAGCACCCGTGACACAGAAGCGCGCATGAATGCAGCGCCTCGCTTCGAACGACAGGTTCAACGAGCGCCCATCGACGCGCTCGATGCCGTCATCGGCCGGTGACGGCGCGTCGAGCTGCGCAGAGCGGGGCTGTAGGGCGTCGGGCTCGGCGAGAGGGATCCCGGCGGCCACCGCAGGGCGCGCCGTCGCTGCGACCGGAGCCGTCGAGAAATCCAGTCGCTTCGCCCTTTCGGCCAGGGCGCCGAGCAGGCGCGCCGCATCGGCGACGCGCAGCGGCGGGTCCGATATCCGCGCCGCGGCGGTCGCAAGATCGGCAAAACGTTCCCGAAAAAATCGACCCGCGGCGGGCCCGGGCGGCAATGCGGCGGCATCGCGCAGCGTCGTGAAGGACATGCCGGCGTTGCAGCCGGGATTGGTAGGCCCCGCCGGCAGGCGCGCCGCCTGTTCGCCGAGCAGCGTCACGGCGCGCATCGCAGCGACACCGAGTTCGAGCGCGAGCGCTTTGTCCGGATGCGGCGCGGGTACGGCATACGCATAGGCCAGGAGACGCAGCATCAATTGATAGGTCGCATTCGCCAGATCGACGACCACGATCGACGCCTCCGCTTCGATCCAGACCCGGCCTTCGGGCCGTGGCGGTCGCCTCAAGACCGGATTCGTGGCCGCCGCGTGGCTCGGCGCGAACGCGGGATTCGCTGCCTCGAGTACAGCGAATTCGGTGCGCAGCGCGCAGAAGCGCCGGAAATGCGAGTCGGCCGAGTCGTCCGAGGCGCCCTCGCCCTGGCGCACGATCGAATCGAACGCAGCGAGCGCCGTCTTGAGACAGACGACGCGCCTGGCACCCGCAAGGTCGATTTCTCTCTCCGACAGCTGCAGCGCCGGATCGCCGCAGAACGCCTCCGTTGCGCCGACCTTCGCAACGAATGTGCGCAGGCTCGCGCCGAGCGCGGCGTAGAACTCGCCCACGGTCGCATAGTCGACGCCCATCGGAGTGAGCCGAGAGCCCACGGAGCCGCGCACGAAGACCCGCTCCGGAGCGAAACCCTGGCCCTCCGGTTCGCCCGACCCGATCGGGCGCTCCAAGTGCACGAAGTGCTGGAGAAGCGCGGCATTGAACGGGGTGAGCTTGACCACGAGGCTTGCCGGCAGATAGCCGGGATCCAGCGGAAAGTTCGTACGACCGACGCGCGGCGCACCGCCAAGCGCCGAGGTAATGTTCCAAACGGCCGCCAGGTGGCTCATCTCGTCGATCGCGACCGCGATGATCTCGCGCCGCCAGCGCGCGACGGACGCCGCTTCCTCGGCTCGCAGCCCCTCCTCGACCCCTGATTTGAGGCTGAACGCGGCATACAGGTAGGTGCACATGAGGTTGTGCTCGAGTTCGGCCGCCTCGTACAGGGCGTGCAGCAATCCTTCGCGGTAGGCAATACGCCGCATGTCGTCGTCGACCGTCGAACTCATGCGCGAAATATACCGAGTTTTGCGCTCCGCGGAATCCCTCAGTCGCCGAGCTTGGGCCAGTCGAACCAGACGCAGGCACCGCGCGCACCGTTCTGCGTGATCCCGCAATATCCGCCGAAACTGCGTACCAGGCGGCGCACGAGGGCGAGTCCCATGCCGCTGCCTTCGACCACATCCCGCGGCTTCAAGGTGGTGAACATATCGAACACCGATTCGCGATAGCGCGCTGGAATTCCCGGGCCATCGTCGCAAACCGAAAATCGCCACCCTGAACCTGTGTCGAGTGCCGTGACCGCGATCGTCCCGGCGCCACGATCGTGGTGCTTGACGGCATTGCCGATGAGATTTTGCAGCACCTGTGCGAGCGGCATGCGGCGCACGGTCGCCCGCAGCAGGGACGCATCGAGGTCCAGCGTGAAGGCTGCCGGAAGCTCGAGCGCCGTCGCGACCTCCGCGACGAGGCGGCTCGCCGGCAGCGCGGGGCCGGAGACGGCGTCGAGTCGGCCGGCGCGGGCATACAGCAGGATATCGTCGAGCAAATGCGCCATGCGCCGGGCGCGGCGCTTGATCTGCAGCAATCGCTCGCGCGTCGTCTTGCTGACAACGGGATCGTCCTCGAGGATGAACTCGGCGAGCGTCGTGATCCCGCGCAAGGGCGCGCGCAAATCGTGCGAGGCGACGTAAACCACCTCGTCGAGTTCCCGGTTGATGCGGTCGATGTCATGCAGATACCGCCGTTCGGCGGCTTGCAGGGCGCCCGTGGACGGCTGCGGCGATTGGGCGCGCGCGAGCACCTCGCCGGTGATGTCCCGATGGGTCACCAGGAAGTGGTAGGCATCGTCGCCCCGTACCGGCGCGATCCGCAGCTGAAACCACTGGCGCCGCACGGGACTGTGGCAGGCATAGTCCATTTCGAACGCGTCTTGATGATTGGCAAGGAGCGCTTCGAGGGCCGCCACGACGAGGGCGCCCTCGGTCGAGCCGCGCTCGGCGGCGCGCCGGCAGACATCCAGGTAGTTGACACCGCGTCCGCAGAGCGCGGCGATGGCGCCATTGGCCTCGGCATACCGCCGCCAGGCTGCGTTGACCGCACCTATCGTCCCGTAGCGATCGAGCGCCGCGACATGCAGCGGGAGGGCATCGATGATGCCGCCCAGCCCATCCCCGCCACCGCCGAACGCGCCCCGGGGATCGCGCGATTCGAGCGGGCCTGACGAGAATTCGTCAACGCGGTTCATGACCCCGTTAATGTACTCCCAATCGGCGCCGCGTTGCGACGGCGCGATGCAACAGGCGACAGATTTAAGCATACTGTCAAATCCATCGAGGTGCGTACCTCGCCACGTGCGGAGTCATCATGCGAGGACGATCGACCGGCTCTACCCGCCACACGGCGGGCGCGCTCTCCATTTCCCTGTTCATGATGGCGATGCCAGGCGCGGGCGACGCGGCTCAAGCGCCTGCGGCCTCGCCCATACCGAATGGGGCACCGGCTTCCCCGGCGCCGACCGTCACCGCGCGCGCCGCTCCCACAGGCGACATCCCGCCCGAGTTCCGCGCGACGACGACACTCTACGACTTCGACAAACGCGAGGTCATGATTGCGATGCGCGACGGCGTGAAGCTGTTCACGGTCATCGTCGTACCGAAGGGCGCGACCCATGCGCCCATCGTGCTCGATCGCACGCCTTATAGCGCCGCGAAGTTCGCGACGCGCGCGCCGAGCCCGCACGCTGCGCTCACCCTGCCGAATGCGTTTGGCGAACTGGCCGCAGAGGGCTATATCATCGTGTCCCAAGACGTGCGCGGTAAATATAAGTCCGAAGGAGCGTACGTCATGAACCGGCCGCTTGCCGGGCAGCTCAATGATTCCGGGGTCGATCATGCGACCGATGCCTACGACACGATCGAGTGGCTGGTGCACAACGTGCCCGAGAGCAACGGCAAAGTCGCCACCATGGGCACGAGCTACGACGGTTTCACCGTCTTGATGAGTCTCGTCCATCCGCATCCGGCGCTGAAAGCCGCCGTCCCATTCAATCCGATGGTCGACACGTGGATCGGCGACGACTGGTTTCACAACGGCGCGTTCCGCGAAACCTATGCCGATTACATCTACGGCCAGACGGCGGACAAGAGTTCCGAGAAGGAATGGACGCCGCCGCGTTACGATGCCTACGAGACCTGGCTCGCCGCCGGCTCGGCCGGTGCGCTCGGGTCTTCGCTTGGCATGGACCAGTTGCCTTTCTGGCAGAGGCTCACGAGTCATCCGGCTTACGATGCGCTCTGGCAGGCTCAGGCGGTCGACCGGATCCTCGCGCGGCAGCCGCTTGCCGTGCCGACCCTCTACGTCCACAGTCAATGGGATCAAGAGGACATCTATGGAGCGCCGGCGGCGTATGCCGCGACCGAAGCGAAGGACACGCACAACGACATGAACTTTCTCGTGATCGGCCCCTGGCGTCACGGCGGCGGCAACGGCGACGGCTCGAGCCTCGGGCCGATCAAGTTCGATGGCGACACCGGACGCTGGTTTCGGCGCAACGTACTCCTGCCCTTCCTCGACGCCCGCCTGAAGGACGGGGCCCCGGCCGCCGCGATCGCGCCGGTGACGGCCTACGAAACCGGCGTCAACGAATGGCGACGCTACGACCGCTGGCCGCAATCCTGCGCCGCCGGCTGCCCGTATGCCTCACGCAAGCTCTACCTCGGCGGCGGCGGCCGCCTGAGCTTCGATGCTCCCGCCGCAGGCTCGATCGAGTTCGACGAGTATCTCTCGGACCCCGACAAGCCCGTGACGTATCGGCTGCGGCCGATCCGGCCGACCTATGCCGAGGATTCGACGTGGCGGCGCTGGCTCGTCGACGATCAGCGCTTTGCGGGCGATCGACCCGACGTGCTCACCTACACGAGCGAGGTGCTCTCCAGCCCGCTGCGCATTGCGGGCCAGCCGATCGCGCACCTGATCGCGTCGACGAGCGGCACCGATGCGGATTGGGTCGTCAAGCTCATCGACGTTTATCCGGACGAGGTACCCGCCCAGGTCGAACTGGGCGGCTATGAATTGCCGATTGCGATGGACATCCTGCGCGGCCGCTACCGCGACGATCCCGCAAGGCCTAGCGCCATTCCGGCGAACACACCAATCGCCTATACGCTCAAGCTACCGCACGCGGACCACGTGTTCCTGCCCGGACACCGTGTCATGGTGCAGATTCAGTCGAGCTGGTTCCCGCTCTACGACCGCAATCCGCAACGCTTCGTGCCGAACATCTTCTTCGCCCAGCCGGCCGATTACGTCAAGGCACGCCAGCGCGTCTATCACGCACCGGCCAGGGCGAGTTTCATCGACCTGCCCGTCGCGCCGCCCTGAACGGCGCGCGGCCACGGGGATAAGTCAGGCGTGCTCCTAGGCGAAGTCGATTTTTGAGATGACTTCGCGAATCTGATCCTGCAGCCCAAGCAGCAATTTGACGTCCGAACATTTGATCTTGCCGACCATGAGCGCGTAGGTCGGGTCGAGCTTGCCGGCGCTCAAGGCGAGCAGACTCGCCATGCTCATGGTGAGCGTCAAGTCCGCAGGAAGGTTCTCGTTCGATACCGTCTTGCCCGCAATCAGCACGACGCCGGTCTCCTTGAGATCGAGCTTGATCGTCTTGTTGAGCGTCGGATGCAAGGCGACGGCCGCGCGTAGTTTGGTCGTGAGATCCTGCAATGTGGTCATGCGCGCATGTCCTCGTGAGTCGCTCGCCAATTCGCCTGACACACCGCCACCGGGAGACCGTGGGAGAGGCACAATTCGAGGACTCGCCGTTGGTTGTCCTGGAGCCGGTCCCCCGGACCCTTGACCTCGACGAGCCGGTAGCGGCGCTCTTGCGGCCAGAACTGCACGAGGTCGGGGAAGCCCGCACGGTTCACGCTCACGTCGCGCAGGATCCACTCGAACCACAGCCGGAAATGGGCCGGCGGCACACAGGTGAGCGCCTCTTCGAGCAGTCGCCGCGTGAGCAAGCGCCAGGCGACGAATGGGCTTTGCAGACCGCGTTTTGCCACGAACGTCGCGCGCACGGTGGCCAGATAGCGGCCCGACTCGAGTTCCGCGAGGCACTCGGCGAACTCTGCCCGGCGGCGCTCGATGAAACGGCCGCTCGTCAGATCGACGGGCGCCTGGTGAAACTCGTGAAAGAATGCCCCGGAGATCGGAGCAAATATCGCCCGCCAGCACAAGAGCCCGAACAGGGAACTCACTAGACCGTTCTCGACGTAGTGAACGGACGAGAGGCCGCCCGACTCCCGCGCGAGTCGATCGCGCACGCGCAGTTCGATGCCCCGACGAGCCGGGGGGGCATCGACCTCGATCGCAAAGCTCGGCACCGTGCACCGACCCGGCGCGGCGGGTTCGGTCGGCGCACAGGCGGCGACCCCGAGCTTGCGGCGCAGACGCGGCAGGACGCGCGCGACCTGCTGCGCCTCGGCGGGGCTTGCGGGACCCTCATGGACCGCGAGGCACAGGTCTCGCGCCGCCGACCAGTCGCCCTTGCGCTCATAGAGGCGGATGCGGCGCAGGCGCGCACCGCGATGGGTACAGCGCTCGAGCAGCCTGAGCGCCGCAGCCGGATCGCCGCGCCGCTCGCTGACCGCCGCGATCTCGAACAACAGCGCTTGCCGCCGATCCTCGAGCCAGTCGTTGTCCTCGAGCGCCGCCGGCAGATCCGCCGTGACCGCGTCGATCGGGGCGCCGTCGGCGAGCGCGCGAGCGCAGCGGAACAGGCGTTCGAAGGCTTCGATGTGGGCGCGCGTCCGAAACGGGGCAGAATGCAGGCTCGCGGGCACCCGCTCGTAGGCGAAGACCTTGAGGTCGGCGAGCACGAACTCGCTGAAGTCCTGGTGGAAATTCCCGAAGAACAACAGCCGCAGGCGCTCGCAGAGCGGTTCGATGCGCAAGCGAAAGACGCGATCGTCCGACGTCGGACACCACGCGCGGTACGCTTGCGATTCCGGCCGCTGAGCACGCAGGAAGGCGACCAGGTCGGGCTTGTTGAAGCGCCGCGCGAGCCGCGATTGCCCGACATGAGCGAGCAGTTCGTCCTTGGTGAGCAGCGCCTGAAGCTCGTCCAGATTGAGCAGGGGCGTCGCATCGACCCAGCCGAGGGCAACGAGCGCCCGTACGGCGCTCTCGGTTCCGCCGATCTCGGGGTAATTCAAGCGACTGAGGCGAAAGGTCCAGCCTTTGCGCATGACCATGCGCACGAGGATGGCGGCCGACGGCCGCGGCAATGCCCGAAACGCGGCAATGAAGCCGTGTTCTTCTGTGGACAGCAGGCGTGCGTACTTCTGCTCGATCGAGACGAGAACACTCAAAAAGTTGGTGAGGTAATAGAAGGGATCCGCGAGCACCGGCGGGGATCGGAGCGGAGGCACGCGCAGGCGCTCTCAGCGGTGCTCGGGCGAGGCCATGTCGATCACGCTGCCGGGTACCGCGTAGAAATCGCCGATTTCTTGGGTTTGCGCCATGCTCATGAGGACGGATCTTCGACCGGGTGCACCTTGGTAATCCACTCCGAGGGAGCCGAGAGGATGTAGGTACCGAGCCAACCGGGACGAATCGTCACGCGATCGCCGACCGCAATTCGCGGTTTCCCCTCGGCCGTGTATTGCGTCCACACCTGACCGTTGTCCAGGGTGATCACGAACTCACCGGCGCCCCGGAAATGCATCTCGGTGATGGTTGCGTGAAACAGCGCGAGACGCGGCGCGCTCGCGCGGGGTTTCGGCGCCACGGGCGCCAGGGACGCCGCGGGCGCCGCAGGAACGGCCGATGGCGGCGTACTCGCCGGCGTCGCCGCCGCTAGGATTGGTGACGCCGCGGGATGTGCCGCCGCCACAGCCGGCGCCGTCGCAACAGACTCCATCGCGCGAGGCGCGAAACTCTTCCCGGCCGGCGCGCTCTGAGCGGCATCGGCGTTGGCATTGGCAGTCGCGTTGGCGGTGGCGTTTGTTGTGGCATTCGCAGCGGCAGCGGCGTCGCGCCGATCGAATTCGCGGTCATAGCAACTCAGTCGACGCCGGTCATCGGGGTCATGCCGACAGGCGGCCCAAGGGTCGCCGCTTGCCGGGGAAGCTCCCGGCAAGCCAGACGGTGCTTGCGCGTGTGCCGGCAGCGCGATTGCGACGATAGACGCGAAGACCACCGAGGCAGCTCTAAGGGGTATGGGCGCATCCGGCATGATCGTTTGACTCCTCACCTGTCGGCGACTATACCGCTTCGACCGCCATCCGACTCGACGTCCGGGAGAAGACGCATTCCTCACCACCCTCCGCTCGCAGCCGTCGTCGTTGCAGTCGTTGCGGCGATCCTCGGGGCGACGCCCGGCCTCGGGGCCGCCGCCTGCCCCGCGGGTGCCTGGGTCGACGTGATGGTGGGTTCCTACCACTTCGAGCCGCAGCGCCACTTCGACGACTTCAATCCGGGGGTAGGCGCCGAGTGCGCGTGGTCCGACGAGTGGGAAGGCGCCGCGGGTTACTTTCGCAATTCGCTCGACCGGCCGTCGTTCTACGCAGGCGCTTTCTACTGGCCGCGGATCGCGCGGTGGCACACCCTGCGCGTCGGTGCGATCGGCGGGATCATCTCCGGCTACAACTATGGAAGCATCGGTCTAGGCGCGACCAACCGCACAGGTCCCATTCTCGCACCCGCCGCGATGACGAAGGTGGGTCGGTTCGGGGCGAATCTGTTCCTGATTCCACCCATCCCCGCCGACCGCCTGCCCTTCACGCTGAGTCTGCAACTCAAGGTGCGATTTCGCTGAGTACGCGCGGAAAGACCACCGGGAATTCCGGCGCATCGAACGGCGCTCCGTTCTCCAAGTTCAGGTGCGGAAACGGCGGCGACCCTGCCGCACCGCGC
>Ga0302320_10004158_pt1 | contig 32950 bp, 29 predicted proteins | sample Bog_T0_3_FD_202130 | JGI IMG/M metagenome (GOLD analysis project Ga0302320, IMG submission 202130) | Peat permafrost microbial communities from Stordalen Mire near Abisko, Sweden - Bog_T0_3 | ecosystem: Environmental > Terrestrial > Soil > Wetlands > Peat | place: Sweden: Abisko, Stordalen Mire... | reverse complement strand
CGTGTGGCTGCCGCGAACCCAGGTCAGATTCGAAACGGCGGTCTGCTTGTCGTTGTAGTAGTGGTCGGCGTTGGTCGGCCCGAAGCCGCTCGAACTATCGACGACTCCACCATAAGTCGAGTTCAGTGCGGCCAGTCGTGGAAAGCCATTCAATGCTCCGCCCACCAGACCGAGATTCTGCACGGCGTTGTAATCGAGCACGCTGGGCGGCGAGCTGTCCGGATTCAGATAGCGCACGTATCCCACCCCGGCATGGAGGATCAACGTCGGCGCGAGCACGTCGTCGAAATTGAGCCGGGTAGTGTACGAATAGATTTGTTGATCCCGAATGGCAGTGACAGGCGCGGGAAGACCGTCCGCCGAACTGTACTGGTGAATGCGCTCCTCGGATTCGTAGAAGGCCAGTCTGGCATTCCTGTTCAGAATCTGGTCGAGCTTCAGGCCTGGAATCTTCGAGCGCTTGGGAGTCAAAGCGTTCTGATTCCAGTTGTTCGTCAACTGGTTTGGATAGGTCGGCAGAGGAATCAGCGCGGCAACTTTAAGCGCAACGGGATCGAGCCGGCTGTAGGGAATTACGTTGTTCGGGAACATATCGCGAACCACGTTCCCGTTGACCGTGCGGGTAGTGGCGGGATCGTAGATCGCCTGATTCAGAATGGGCCGGCCCAACGCGTCGGTGCCGATTACGCTGTTGCCCGTGGCCGTAAGCAGCGCGCTGAAATCACCCATACGCTCGGCGATCGTCGGCATGTTGCCGAGCAGTCCGCTGCTTGACGCTTCGTTTATGAACTCCTCCATATTGAGGAAGAAGAAGGTCTTGTCCCTGCCGTTATACACCTTCGGAATCCAGACTGGCCCCCCGAACGATCCGCCGAAGTCGTTCTTGCGGCTTTCGGGGTTGATGTAGGTGAAGGGCCTGGTGGCGTTCAGGTCCTCATTGACGAAGTATTCATAGAGCGACCCGTGCCACTGGTTGCTGCCCGACCGCGAGGTGAAATTCACCAGACCGCCCATGATCTGTCCAAACTCCGGCGCGAAGTTGCTGGTCTGCAGAGTGAACTCCTCGATCTGCTCGACCGACGCCTGAGTTTCGTTCGCGCGGGCATTGGCGTTGCCGCTGGTCGAATCCTGGCCGTCCAGGTAGACGCGGAATGTAGCGCCGGCGAATCCATTTACCGCCGCGTTGCCGTTCGGCGAGGACGGGCCTCCAACCCCAACCGTCTGCTGCACGCCGGGGGAAAGTATCAGAAACGCCAGCGGATCGCGCGCGGCGCCCGTCGCCCCGCCACCGCCGCCGAAATTCAGCGGCAGCGCATTAATAGTGTCTCCCGTGACGTTCTGGTCCTGCTCGGCGTTTTCCGTCTTCAGGAGTGGAGCTTCACCCGTCACCGATACCGACTCCGACGTTGTGCCTATCTGGAGATTCACGTTGATGCGCGCCGTAGCGGCGACTTCAACACGAATACCGTTTTCAGTCACCTTCTTGAATCCGGCAGCCTCGACAGTCACGCTGTAAGCGCCGGCGGGAAGTGACGGCACCGTATAATCGCCCGCGGAAGTCGTGACCGTCTTGGTGCTGGTTCCCGTAGCGGCACTTGTGACGGTCACGCTTGCGCCGGGGACCACGGCGCCCGCAGGGTCAAGCACGGTGCCTGTGATAGTTCCGCGGTCGCTCTGCGCGAAAAGCGGAATGGAACTCAGAGCAATAAAAGTCAAAAGAGTTAGTAATCGCACAATAACCTCGAGAGCTGAGACTGGCTTCTTTCGGCATTATGGGTGGCAGGAATGACAGGAAGACAGTTAATTACGGTGAATTCGGCATGTTTTACCGCTACCGTAACGTTACACGGAGCAGGCCGAACCTTTAGGTGCGCCATAGCCCCTTGCTCTACCATGCGATAAACTGTGAAGCGCTGAGGGGACCATCATGACGGTTTTACCATTGCCCACGCCGGCAACATCGTCCTGGGGAGACGAGGTTCACGCCGGCCTTGAGCGTATACTGAACTCCGAAACCTTCAGGAAGACGCCCAGCCTCCGGCATCTTCTCGAATACGTTGTCACCAGGACCGCCGAAGGTCACGCTGAACAAATCAAAGAGTCGGTCATAGCGATCGACGTTTTTTCGCGGCGCGAAGATTTCGACGGCCGCATCGACAATATCGTGCGGGTACAGGCTTCTCGTCTGCGTAAACTATTGGAAACGTATTACGCCGAAGAGGGGAAGGACGACAAAATCCGCTTTTCCATTCCCAAAGGCAGCTACGTCCCAATAATTGAGTTGAAAGAGGAGGAGGTGGTACGCCCCCCCATTCGGTTGCCGGCCGCCGAGTCGACGGCCGCGCCAGAGGCGAAGGTTCGCAACCGAAACCCGCTGGGAATGGCAGTCGCGTTCCTGATGGGTATTGCCGTGACCCTTGTCGCCCTCGCTCTCGGAACACACCGCATCGGCGGCGCCGAAACTCAGGACGCCATTCCAGCCGCCGTGAACGATATCTGGAAGGGAATCTTCGACCCCGGAACGAAGGTGATTGCCGCGTATACGAACCCGACTTTCCTCCGCATCGGACACAGCCAACCCTATACGTTGATGAGGTACAACGGGCCCCTGAGCGCACCCGCCGGAGCGGAGATCGAACCCGGCGCCAACGATCCGTACTTCGACCGCCAACTTCTGGCCAAAGGACAAAAACTGTACTTCACCGAAGGCTGGACGGGCACCGGGGAGGTGCTGGCCGTCAACAGGCTGACGCTGCTGAGCAGTGAATTTCATAACCCGCTCAGCGTCATGCCAAGCCGCTCGCTCAGCCTTCGCGACATGCATGGGGCGAACGTGGTTTTTCTCGGATCTCCGGGTCTCAACGGGGCACTGGCGCAGCTGGGAACGGCGGCTACGCCTTTTTATGAAACTATGGATGGCCACATTATTGTCCGTCAGCCTCACGCCGGTGAGCCATCGTCCTATGCCAACCTCGTGAATGAAACGACCAGGGAAGTGATGGCGACCTACGCGCTCTTCAGCGTTTTGCCGGGTATGGACAATGGGCGCACCGTAGTGACCTCCGCCGGCTTGGGCACGTCCGCGACCTGGTCGGGAATCGATTTCGCGACGAGCGCCGCCGGCGCCGCCCAACTCGAGAGCGCACTGAAAGCCGCCAATGGCGGGAAAATGCCGCGCTGTTATCAGGCCATCGTTCGTGCGGAAATGATTAAAGGAACAGCTTCGAATCCAACCCTGGTTACGGTTCGCGTAGTGCCGCCGGCCCATTAAAAGTCCCACGCCGGGGCATGGTAGCGGTAAGGCTACGGGAGCAGGATCCTCGGCTTCGAAAGATCCGACAGCTTAGTCTATTACGATCGAAGGCAGAACGGGCAAACGAAATGTGGGGCAGATTTCCGGTCTGCCCACTCTCTTCCGGCAAGCTCGGACCGGCGATGGACAGATCGGAAATCTGCCCCACCGGCCACCATCTGGATAAGGGACGCTGAGAGCGTACGCCACAGATGCAAAGCGCTATTTCCCTAACTTTGCAATCACGGACACCACAGAAGGGACGTCGAAAGTGCCGTTATAGTGCCGCCCGTTGAAGAAGAAAGACGGCGTTCCGTCGACTCCCGCCGCTTCGCCTTCCTTTTCCTCGGCCTTAACGCGACTGGCGTATTTGTGGCTGTCTACCTCGGCGGTAAAGCGCTTCATGTCGAGGTGGAGTTGCTCGGCGTAGCCCATCACGCGTTTGCGCGAGAGGTCGGGGAAACCGGCGTACAGCAGATCGTGCATCTCCCAGAACTTACCCTGCGCCTGTGCGGCAAGTGCGACTTCGGCGCCGAACTCCGCATCCGTATGGTCGTCGAGCGGGAACTGTTTAAAAACCAGCCGCACATCGTTGGGGAACAGACTCAGAATCTTCTTCGTCTCGGCCACTGCCTTGGAACAATAGGGGCATTGGAAATCGGAAAACTCGACAATTGTAATGCGCGCCTTATCGGATCCGCGCACAGGATCTCCCGCGGTGGAAATAGTCACCGGGTCTTCCAGCACCGGCGGAGGCTCCCCGGCAATCTTTTTCAGATCGGCGCGGATAAACTCGGTATCTTTGCCGTCTCCGACATCCTTCACTACCGCCGCCGCCAACTTCCGGCTGATCGCGCAGGTGGGATCTTTGACGCGGCACTCGGCCATCTTCATGGAGCACCCGCATGCGCACCCTTCGGATTGCATCAGGCGCAGGGCGGTCTGCTTACGCGCGCCGGTCAGATTTTTCCAATCCACGCCGGGCGGATCGGTCACAGCCTGCCATGTTGCCTGTCCCAGACATAAGACGGCAACGAAGAACGGAAGCACCATTTTGCGAAGCATCACCTTCTTATCTTCGCAAATTCAGGTGCGTGTGGCGGCCCACAGGCGCAGCTATTTGGCGCAGATCGTCCTTCGGCTGTTTCTCAAACGCTTATGGATCAACAGTAGGTCGAACCCGACGTGGTCAGGTGATTGCATCTTCATAAGGCGAATCCCGAGGGGGATTCAGTGAGGTAAATACCATGTCAGAAGTAAGAGTCGAAAAGCGGCCAATGCCGGCCGCGCCGATGTTTCCCGTCGGCCGGTTCTTTGGCATGAATCCGTTCACTATGATGCGGGAGTTCACCGAGGAAATGGACAACATTTTCAAAGGAAACATCCCTGCCATCCCGGCTGCTCCTGAAGTCTGGGCCCCTAAGGTTGACGTCCAGCGCTCGAATGGCGATCTGGTCGTAACCGCGGAACTGCCTGGATTGAAGAAGGAAGAAGTAAAAGTCGAAATGACCGAAGAGGCTCTGGTCCTTACGGGCGAGCGCAAACTCGAGCACAAAGAGGATCACGAGGGATACCACCGGTATGAGAGGAGCTACGGTAAGTTCTATCGCTCCATTCCGCTTCCGGAAGGTGTCAAGACCGAAGCGGCAAAGGCCGAGTTGACTGACGGCGTTCTGAAGATTACCGTGCCCGTGGCGGAAGCGAAGAAAGCCGCCCGTCAGATTCCGGTCGGAGAACCTGCTGAAAAGCCTGTCGCCGCGTGAAGAAGTACGGTCGCGGTTCGGTAACGGCCTTACCGAGCCGCGACTGGCTTTGGCCTCATCCCGAAGGGGCGCTGGCGGGCATATAATAAGTCCGCATGAAAAACTCCGTGAAGTTCGCTTATTGCCTCGCTGCATCGGCGTGCCTCTTTTTCTGGATCGCCACGATATCTGCCCAAACCCCTAAACCGAAACACATCAACCGCGCCATCGAACTCCTCGAACAAGGCCAGCCCATCTATTACACGGGATCGCACAGCGGCACCAACGGCACCTTCGAGCAGGGCAAAGAAGACGCCGCCACGTGGGCCGATTACATCAGCTATGACATGGAGGCTGCGCCCTACGATATCGCCGGTCTCACCGCATATATGAAGGGACTGGCTGCGGCGGGTCCCACGCGGACGGGGCATCATACCCCTGCTGTCATCGTGAACGTGCCCGTGCGGGGCACCGACGAAGCCACCGTGCGCGCCAACTCCTGGATGTTCGAGCAGGTGCTCGCCGCCGGCGTCCACGGTATCCTCCTTTGCCATGCGACGACGGCCGGCGCGGTGCGGGCTTTTGTGGAAGCCGTGCGTTATCCCAACCGCGAGCAGGGCGTCGGCCAGAATGGTTTGCAGGACGGCGTGCGGGGCGCGCATGGTGCGGACACCGCGGCCAAAATCTGGGGCATCTCGACGGCGGATTACTTGAAGAAGGCGGATGTCTGGCCCCTCAATCCGAACGGCGAACTTATGCTCGGCGTGAAGATCGAGGATAAGTATGGATATGCCCACATGGAAGAGATCGTAAGGGTCCCGGGCATTTCATTTGGAGAAGGCGGCCCTGGCGATATGGCGCTCTCGTTTGGCTTCGCCAGTCAAACCGACGCGCGGGCGAAAGAAGTTCAGGACAACATCTTCCACGCCGCCAAAGGCCAGCATCTTTATTGGCTGGGAGTGGGCGCGGGCGGGGGCCGCGGGGGCAACCTCGAAGCCGCCATCGAGTCGACCATTAAGGAAGGCCACATGATCGGATCGGGCGAAGAGATCGCGGCGGCAGGCCGAAAATTCACCAAACGCCCACCTCCGTATTGATGTGCCGCAGATTCTCCTGAACCTAAAGCTGCGTGAGGGTCCAAAATGCGAATTTTTCGATACATCGTTCTCGTCGCCGTCTGTGCCGGCGCAGCCCCTGCTCAAAGCCTGAACTGCGATCTGAAATCCTATAAATCCCAGGAAGGCCTCACCGCCAACCTCCGCGACTCCGCCCTCGAACTGCAATGGGCGGGAGAACGCGGCGAGCAACTGCGCGCCAGCTTCACCATTCGCGACGGCCAACCGGTGGTGCATGAACTGGCCGCCCGCAAAGCCGGTGCGGCATGGGTGATCCTCGCGCGCGATGTCACCCCCGAATTCCAGGTGACCACTGGTAAGCGCCGCCTGTCCGGTCAGCAAGTCCCACCCCTGAAACAACTCGGCATCTACACCCCCGACGTGATCGAGCGCGAAAAATGGAATGCCTTCTGGGACGCCCCGCTGAGTATTCCAGGCGCCGCCGGATCCAATCAGGCCATCGACCTGCCGCGCAAGCCGGAAGAAGTGCACCGCGCCTGGGCCACGTTTCATGCCACCGGCTGCGAAGTGAAATCGGACGGCGCGCGCATCGAGGTCACGTTTCCCGGCGTCGACCTCGGCATCTTCCACGGCCGCCTGCAATACACGGCGTATCGCGGAGTGAATCTGCTGCGCCAGGAAACCATCGCCCAAACCGACGAGCCCTCTGTTGCTTACAAATATGTTGCCGGCCTCAAGGGCTTCCGCATTAACGACGACACGCGCCTGATGTGGCGCGATACCGCGCGCGCCTGGCAGGATTACGAATTCGGCGGCGCACCCAACACCGACGCAGTGGCATTGAAAGCGCGCAACCGCCTGGCCATCGTGGAGGAAAAAGGCGGTTCAGTAGCGTTCTTCCCACCCTCCCATAAATTCTTCTTCTCGCGCGAAATGGAAACCAACCTCGGCTACGTGTATTACCGCAAGGACGATGCGCAGTCCTTCGCGGTAGGCGTGCGCCAGGCGGATCGCGAAGAGGGTTTCAAGCCCTACGGAGTTTCGGACGCCGTCTGGAAGCATCGCGTCTCCGAATCGCGCGAAGAGTTAGACAATTTCGCGCTCTATAATGCGCCTCCGGGTACGTGGCAGCGCATGCCAGTCTATTTCTATCTGAGTCCGGAAAGCGGCCTTGCCACACAGCAGGACGTGATGGCCTTTACGCATGACGACGTGTATAAGCCTATGCCAGGGTTCAAGGTGCTGGTGAGCCACTTCCATTTCCATCTCAATGAAGAACTCACCGACCAGGGCTCCCTCGACTACCGGCCCGCCTGGGTTTCCGTATTCCGCGCCCTGGGAATCAACATCGCAATTCTGGCCGACTTTCATTCCGATTCGCATCCGGGCGATACCGGCAAGATCCGCCTCGACGAGCAGAAAGTTTATTTCCAGGGTTCGGAAAGGCTCTCCGACCGCAACTTCCTCGTGATTCCCGGCGAAGAGCCCGATGCCAATTTCGGCGGCCACTATATGTTCGTGTTTCCGCAGCCGCTCTACTTCACGCACGTGATGGCCGGGCGCCGCAATCCCGCCCCCGCGCAGCCGTTCGTGGAGAATATTCCGGGCTATGGCAAGGTCTACCACACGGCCACCGCGGCCAATGAATTCGACCTCCTTAAAGAGGAGCACGGCCTGGTGTGGCAGACTCATCCGCGCACCAAGAGTTCCGCCGGTTATCCCGACGCCGTCAAAGAGAAAGACTTCTTCGTGAGTAATCAATACTTGGGCGCATCGTTCCAGTCGTTGCCGGTGGATCAATCCGAGAAGCGTTTATGCGAAGCCCGCTGCCTGGGACTTCTGGACGACATGAATAACTGGACCGGCCCGCGCTACATGATCGCGGAAGGTGACACCTATACCAAGTATCCGGACGACGAGACCTTCCCACAGTTAGTGGTGAACTACGTTAAGCTTGACCGAGTACCGAAGTTCAGCGACGGCTGGTCGCCCGTGCTGAACGCCATGCGCGCCGGCGATTTCTTCGTAACCAGCGGCGAAGTGTTGTTCCGCAACTGGAGTCTGGAAGGAACCGGGCCGCAGCGTTTCTACAACGCCGAAGTCGAATGGACGTTCCCGCCCGAATTCGCCGAGCTGGTATGGGGCGACGGCAGAACCACGGACCGGAAGATCATCCCACTGACCGACCTGGCGGCGATGACCAGCCATAAATTCCACGTGCCGTTCAATCCGGCGGGCAAGAAGTGGGTACGCTTCGCGGTCTGGGATTCCGCCGGCAACGGAGCCTTCACCCAGCCCATCCATTTCAACTGATAATGTGGAACAGGCGCTTCCGCCTGTTCTTTGCCTAGGCTTCGCGACCCACCAACGCCAGTGAAAACGAGGTGGGGCAGATTTCCGATCTGCCCTCTCTTGCTCACGAAATAATCCCCTTACGCACCGCGTAAAGGATCAGTTCCGGAACCCCATGCAGATTCAACTTCTGCAGAATATTCCCCCGATGCGTATCCACTGTATAAACGCTGAGGTGCAGAATATTCGCGACCTCTTTATTCGTCTTTCCCTCCGCCAATAGCTGCAGAATCTCCCGCTCGCGAGGAGTCAGCAGATCGTAACTATCCTCCACCTGCTTATCGCGCAGCTGCCGAACATAATCGTCGAGCAGCATCTTACTGATCACCGGGCTGAAGAACGATTTTCCCTCGGCCACGGATCGGATCGCCCGAATCAAATCCGCCTCGGCCGAGTTCTTTAGGATATAACCGCGCGCTCCGGCCTTTAAGGCCCGCAGCACATACCCCTCGTCGGCATGCATGCTCAGAATCACCACCTGCGAGGAAGGCTCTGTCGAAGCAATCTGCCGTGTAGCTTCGATACCATTCAACTCCGGCATCCCGATATCGAGCACGGCGACATCGGGATGGTGCTTCGCGACCAATTCCACCGCCTCCCGGCCATCGCTGGCTTCGGCGACGACCTTGAAATCCGGCTGCTGTTCAAGCAGAAGTTTGATGCCCAATCGAATGATCGTATGGTCGTCGGCCAGCAGAATGCGGATTTGTGCCAGGATCGGAGCCTCGCTGGCAGAATACCGCACTCTCCCGGGGGAGTTGCTAAGCTCGATGCAGATGCGCTCGGCGCAGACTCCCGAGGCCTCGAAAGTGACAAGGAGTGAGTAAATGAAAATCAAAGTCACGAGCATATATGTCGACGACCAGGATAAGGCCCTGCGCTTCTATACCGATGTCCTGGGTTTTACCAAAAAGACCGATTTCAGTCAGGGTCCGTACCGTTGGCTGACGGTGGCCCCGGACGAGGACCCGAACGGTACGGAGCTCCAGTTGGCTCTTAACAACAACCCCGCGGCCAAAGCGTATCAGGAGGCGATCTTTCAGCAGGGCCAGCCTGCGGTCATGTTCTTCACCGACGACGTTCATGGCGACTATGAGCGGATCAGGGCCCGCGGCGCCGAGTTCACCATGCCGCCCACCGGCGTGACCGGCTCAACCATCGCCATGCTGAAGGACACCTGCGGCAACCTCATTCAGATCACACAGCTGGCACGCTACTGAAGCGAACAAGGTGACCACTCGCGAGCAGCGTTCTGAAGCAATCGAATCGTGATCATCGGTATGGTCATGTGACCAGATGGTATTCTGGGTAAACAGATGCCCGATCTCGTGATCAACGCCACGGAGTTCAAGGCCAAATGCCTTGCCATCCTCGACGACGTGGATACCAACGGCACCACGGTCACGGTGACGAAACGCGGGCATCCGGTGGCCACCATCAAACCAGCGAGGAACAAATCCTGGAAGCCCCTCAAAGGATTGCTGGCCGGCAAGGTCAAGATCCCGGACGACGTCCTCGATGCCGACAGGTCCGATCTTTGGGACGCGGCGCGCGGCGAATAACTGCTGGAATCCGTGCTGCGATACCTGCTCGATACCAGCGTGGTCATCCGGCGGCTGACGGAGCCGAAAAAGCTCTCCCGCGAACAGACGCGAATCCTCGACGATCTTGAGCGCACCGGACAGCCTTTCGCCATCAGTGCCATTACATTACTTGAGATTGCTGTCCTGCACGACGATCGGAGCGGAAGAATTACAGGCGATCCAGACCAGGTCCTGCATGCGCTCGATCATCCGCTCTGCCGGATACTTCCTCTCACGATTGAAGTGGCCGCGGAGGTTTCTGCTATCGGAGGGACTCTTCGAGATCCCGCCGACCGGGCCATAGTGGCGACAGCGCGCGTCCACCGGTTGAAACTCCTCACGTCGGACGAACGGATTATCGATTCAGGACTCATCACGGTGATCGACTGACGCTGGCGATCGGCCGACCCGTCACTGGCGCTGTTTCAGAATGCGCCGGATATTCCTTAGCCCGTGCAGAACGGCAACAATCTCGACCGGCGTAGTATCTGGCCGGTACACAACGGCATAGTTCGGATAGCGAGTGAGCGTCCAGAAGCGGAGGGACCGACCCGTCAGTCCAAGGCGAAGATGGCCGCGTAGCGATCCGCAGCGACAAACGCACAAGCGTTGTAGATCGCCTGCTCTGCGCGGTCGGCGGCAGGCTCGTTATCGTCCGCGATGTACGACCAGATCTCGAAAATGTCCGCTTTAGCAAGAGACGTAAGAGCATATACGCTCATCTCCTGGCCAAACGCCAGTCGTCTTTCATCGCCTGAATTTCACGACGGGCTTGTTCACCGTCGATCAACTCCCCTCGCTCGGCTTGCAGATAGCCCTCTTCGATATGAGCCGCCAGCGCGAGGCGATCCTCATCGGTCCAGCTCTCCTCGGCATCCTGAGCTTCGAGCGCGCACCGCAACACATCCTCAGCGTCGGAATAGCCACCGCTCGAAAGGCGCTTGTTGATTAGCATTTCAAGGTCGGGCGGGACGTTTAATTGCATTGCAGTTCTGCGGCTCCCGGTTCCATCAGAGCCGTTCCTGCCATCCGCCACGATCACAACTTTCTTCCGTTCAAAACAAAGACCTTATCCCCGCCCCGCCCAAATCCGCATCGTCCCCATGTGGTAATGGGCTCAGATGACACCCACACGCCCAGCCCGCCTCAATTTCGTCCGCCAAATCCCGCCTGCAACGAGGCATGCAAAATCGACAAAGCAGAGCCATTTGCCCGAGCTAACCCGAACAAAACAAACAAAAACTATCCTCGCAAATTGGGACTCAGGGTCCCAATTCAGCCACTTTTCCGGCCGCTCCGGCCCAATCCATCCGGCCAGCCATGATAACCTTGAGATTCCGTGTATTGCCGTTAATATGTCCGCTCGCGTGAGCGAAGCCTTCGTCTTGCAAACCTACCCTTTTAAAGAAGGCGATCTCATCGTCAGTTTCCTGACCCGCGATCTGGGCAAGTTACGAGGCGTTGCGCGCCGCGCCAGACGGCCGAAAAGTGGTTTTGGCTCCTCGCTGGAGCGCCTTTCGCACATTAGAATGTCTTATTTTCAGCGCGAGAATCGCGAACTGGTCAACGTCGACTCCTGCGAGCTTCTGCAATCGCAGTTTTCCCTTTTGAACGATTTCCCCTCCGCCTGCGCTCTCGATTTCTTCGCCGAAGTCTCCGAGCAACTGCTCCCGCCCGCCGAACCCAACGAGAAATACTTCCGCCTCCTCACCGCAGTGCTCGACTATCTGCGCTCCGGCGACCCCGGCGCCGTCTGGCGCTCCGTCACCTACTTCAGCACCTGGACCGTGCGTCTCGCCGGTCTGCTCCCCGATCTCGACGCCTGCCTCGGCTGCGGCTCGCCCCTGGCCGGCCAACGCGCGTACTTCAGCCGGCCGCACGCCGGCCTTTATTGCAACGATTGCCGCCGGGCTCTCGACCTCCGTAATACCTGGGAACTCGACCAGGATTCGCGCGCCCTGGCGCAGGAGATCCTCCGCACGCCCATCGCGCAGTTGGCCGAACGTGCCTGGGCGCAATCGACGGCCGCCAATCTGCGCCGCTTCCTCGCGCAACAACTCGAAACCCAAATCGAGAGAAAATTGATTACCTTCCCGGTTCTCGAAGCTGCCGCCTAACCGCCATGCCCGATCTAAAAATACCCACGTTTCAGGAGAACGTCTTCAGACTGAAGAAGTACTGGAGCGACCGCGGCTGCATCGTGCAGGAGCCTTACGATGTCGAGGTCGGCGCCGGTACTTCCTGCCCGGAGACTTTCCTCCGCGCTCTCGGTCCTGCGCCGTATCGCACCGCCTACGTCCAGCCCAGCCGCCGTCCCGCCGACGGACGCTACGGCGACAACCCCAATCGCCTGTATAAGCACATGCAGCTGCAGGTGATTCTGAAACCCACACCCGCCGACGTGATCGAGCAGTACATGGGCAGCCTCGAAGCCATCGGAATCGATCTGCGCAAGCACGATCTCAAGCTCGAAGAAGACAACTGGGAAAATCCTTCGCTGGGCGCATGGGGCGTGGGCTGGCAGGTGATGCTCGATGGCCTCGAGATCACGCAGTTCACATATTTTCAGCAATGCGGAGGAATCGATCTGGATCTGGTCCCCGCCGAGATCACTTACGGGCTGGAGCGGCTGACTGCGTTTCTGCAGGGTGTGGACAGTGTGTACGACATCGAATGGACGCCTGGTGTGAAGTATCGCGACGTGCGTTACAAGGACGAATTGCAGTATTCGGTCTATAACTTCGAACTGGCGCATGTACCCACGCTGTGGAAGCTTTTCGAAATCCACGAAGCGGAAGCCCGGCGCCTGCTCGACCTGTATAAGGATTCCGAAGAAAAATCGCGCTTCCCCTTACTCCCCACCTATGATCACGTGTTGAAGTGCAGCAATCTCTTCAATACGCTTGATGCGAGGGGAGCGATCAGCGTCACGGAACGAGTAGGGGTTATTGGCCGAATTCGCCGTTTGGCTGTAGCCGTAGCCGAATCGTGGATTGAGCAATCCGGAGCTGCCCAATGAACCTCCTCTTAGAAATAGGCTGCGAGGAAATCCCCGACTGGATGCTGGAAGGTGCCTCGTCATATCTTGCCAACGCCGTCCTGGAACTCCTCGACCAGGAGAAACTCGGAGCCAGCCTGGTTCGCAAGGATGTCACGCCAAGGCGGCTGGTCATTCGCGCCGAAGGCCTTTGGACAGGCCAGGCCGATAGCGTCGACCTCGTCTGGGGACCGCCAAAGTCGGCGCAACCCGCAGCTATCGCGGGATTCGCGAAGAAACAGGGCGTGTCGCCGGATCAACTCCAGATCCAATTCGACGGCAAGGTGGACAAATACAGTTTGTACCGCAAAACCCCAGGCCGCGCAGCCCTCGACATCCTGGCCGAATCCCTCCCCCAACTAATCCTGAAAACTCCCTTCCCCAAAACCATGTACTGGCCGGGAAAAGGAGGCGCGCGCTTCATCCGCCCCATCCGCTGGATCGTAGCCCTTCTCGGCGACGACGTAATCCCCTTCGAAATCGCCGGAGTCCAATCCGGCCGCGAATCGAGCGGACACCGCAAACTGGGCGCCAATCGCTTCCCCGTCACATTCGAGAACTTCGAGCAGAAGCTGCGCGAGAACTTCGTCATCCTCTCCGCCGAAAAGCGCCGCGAACGCATCCGCGCCGTCCCCACCAAATACCGCTGCGACAAACCGCTGCTCGAAACCCTGGTGAACCTCACCGAATGGCCCACCCCCATCACCGGAATCTTCGACCCTGAATTCCTCGATCTGCCCAAAGAAGTTTTGATCACCGTGATGCGCTACCACCAGAAATACTTTTCCGTGGACGCGCCCGACGGCAATCTGGCCAACCAGTTCGTAGCCGTGACCAACACCGACGGAGATCCCGAAGGCCTGATCCGCCACGGCAATGAGCGTGTGTTGCGCGCCCGCTTCAACGATGCGCGCTTTTTCTGGAACGCCGATCAAAAAAAGAAACTCGCCGATCGCGTGCAGGATCTGGCCAACGTAACCTTCCAGGCGAAGCTTGGCACCTATCTCGATAAGACCGGACGCATGGTCGCCCTTGTCGCGGAACTGGGAGGCGACAGCAACGCCCAACGCGCGGCGCTGCTCTCGAAGGCCGATCTGACCACCGAACTTGTCAAGGAGTTGACCGAACTGCAGGGCATTATCGGCGGCCTCTACGCGCGCGCGCAGGGCGAGCCCGAAGAAGTGGCCGTCGCTATCTACGATCACTACCGCCCCGCCAGCATGGAAGATCCGATTCCCTCCACGCGAGCGGGTCAGCTTCTCTCCATAGCCGACAAACTCGACACACTCCAGGGCTGTTTCCAGGTCGGTCTGATCCCCAGTGGTTCAAAGGATCCCTTCGCGCTCCGTCGAGCCGCCCAGGGCATAGTAAGAATCCTCGTGGAAGCCAACCTCCGCATCAATGTGCGACAGGCTGGTTTGTTCAAGGAGCCGCCTGTCGTTTCGGAGTTTTTCCTCGACCGAGTCCGTTACTACTTCCGCGAGATTAAAGGCTTCGCCTACGACGAAGTCAACGCCGTTCTGGCCTCCGGATGGGATGACTTGGTCGACGTCGAGGAGCGCCTCACCGCCCTCCGCGAAGTCCGTCCCACCGAAGACTTCGAACCCGTAGCCGCTGGCTTCAAGCGTATCAAAAATATACTGCGTCAGGCCGGCATCGAAGGAAAACCGGGGCCCATCGATGCCGCGCTCCTCGAACCGGGTCCGGAAACAACTCTCTATGATTCCGTCATAGACGCAAAGGCCCGCCTGGCCGCCCTGCCCTATCGCGGCAAACTCGAAGCCGTAGCCGCCATGCGTCCGGCCATCGATCTCTTCTTCGACAAAGTTATGGTGAACGTGCCCGACGCGGCCGTTCGCCACAATCGGCTCACGCTGCTGCACACCATGCTGGCCGAATTTTCGACCATAGCGGATTTTTCCGAAATCGTAACTTCTTCAACATCCTCTCAGGAGAACAAATGAGCAAAAACGTTTATTCCTTCGGCGGCGGCACTGCCGACGGCGACGGCAAGATGAAAGATGTGCTCGGCGGCAAGGGCGCCGGGCTGGCCGAGATGTCGCGCGCGGGGCTGCCAGTGCCCGCCGGCTTCACCATCGCCACACAGGTCTGTAACGCTTACTTCGACAGCGGGAAACAGATCCCCGAAGCCGTCCAGACCGAGATCGATAAGGCTCTCACCAAGCTCGAAAAGCAGATGGGACAGAAGCTCGGCGACGCTTCGAATCCGCTGCTGCTCAGCGTGCGCTCGGGCGCGAAGTTCTCCATGCCCGGCATGATGAATACCATTCTCAACCTGGGCCTGAACGACACCACCACCGCCGGCCTCGCCGCCAAGAGCGGTAACGAGCGCTTCGCCTACGACTGTTATCGCCGCTTCATCCAGATGTTCGGCGAAGTCGCGCTCGAAATCGAGATGGAGAAGTTCGACCACATCTTCGATACCCGCAAGGCCAAAATCAAAACCAAGCTCGATACCGACCTCAAGGCCGAAGATCTGAAAGCCATCATCGCCGATTACAAAAAGCTGGTGCAGAAGGAAACGAAGAAGCCTTTCCCCGAAGATCCCCGCGAACAGCTCAACCTCGCCGTGGGCGCCGTGTTTGGCTCCTGGTGGAATCCCAAGGCCGCCTACTATCGCCGCATGGAAAAGATTCCCGACGATATCGGCACCGCCGCCAACGTGCAGGCCATGGTCTTCGGTAACATGGGCGACGATTCCGGTACCGGCGTCGGTTTCACGCGCGATCCCGGTTCCGGCGAGAAGGTATTCTACGGCGAGTTCCTGATGAACGCGCAGGGCGAGGACGTGGTCGCCGGCATCCGTACGCCGCTGCCCATCTCCGAACTCGAAGCGGTGTCGCCCGAAGCCTTCGCGCAGCTTAAAGAGATCACCACCAACCTCGAAAAGCACTACAAAGACATGCAGGATTTCGAGTTCACCATTCAGGAGAAGAAGCTCTACATGCTTCAGACCCGCAATGGTAAACGCACCGGTCCCGCTGCCGTACGCATCGCCGTCGACATGGTGGAAGAAGGTATGATCACCAAGGCGGAGGCCATCCTTCGTGTGGCGCCTTCACAGCTCGACCAACTGCTGCACCCCGTCTTCGATGCGAAGACTCTCAAGGATCTGGTCAAACTCACCACCGGTATCTCCGCATCGCCTGGAGCCGCCGTGGGCCGCGTGGCATTCTCCGCTGAAGACGCCGTCGAAATGTCCGCGCATGGGCCGGTGCTGCTGGTCCGCAAAGAAACTACGCCTGACGACATCCACGGCATGGATGTCGCCAAAGGCATCCTCACCGCGATCGGCGGTAAGTCGAGCCACGCGGCTGTGGTGGCGCGCGGCATGGGACGCCCCTGCGTGGTCGGCGCTGGCGAAATTCGCATCGATGAAGCGAAGAAGATCTTCACCGCACAGGTCGGCGGCAAAGCCGTCGTCATTAAAGAAGGCGACTTCATTTCGCTCGACGGCACCACCGGCGACGTTTATCAGGGCCACGCGAAAACCGTCGAGCCCAATCTGGAACACGATTTCATCGGTAAGTTCATGGGCTGGACCGATGAGTTTCGCGGCAAGTTCGGTGTGCGCGCCAATGCCGATATTCCGCGCGATGCCATCGTGGCCCGCCGCTTTGGAGCCGAAGGTATCGGCCTTTGCCGCACCGAGCATATGTTCTTCGCCGAAGACCGTCTGCCCTTCGTCCAGCAAATGATTCTGGCGCGCGACGAAAAATCCCGCCGCAAAGCGCTTCTCAAACTCCTGCCCATGCAGCGCTCCGATTTCGCCGGGCTTTTCAAGGCTATGGACGGCTTCCCGGTCGTCATCCGCACGCTCGACCCGCCGCTCCACGAATTCCTGCCCAAGCGGGAAAACCTGATGGTGGATGTCGCCCTGCTGCCCCATGCCGACATCAAGATGAAGAAGGAAATGTCGGCGAAGTACTCGATCGAAGTCAAGGATCTGAAGAAGGGCCTTCCCGAACTCCTGCATCGCGTCGAAGAACTGCACGAATTCAATCCCATGCTGGGACATCGCGGCTGCCGCCTCGGCGTCACTTATCCCGAGATCACCGAGATGCAGGCCCGCGCCATCTTCGAAGCCGCCGTGCAGGTTTCGAAAAAAGGTATCAAGGTGCTGCCCGAAATCATGATCCCGCTGATCGGTTCGGTGGAGGAATTCAACAACCAGAAGAAAATTGTGGATCGCGTGGCTGAGGAGGTCTTTACCAAGGCAGGCCAGACTGTCCACTACATGGTGGGCACCATGATCGAAATTCCACGCGCCGCGTTGACTGCCGACCGCGTGGCCAAAGAAGCCGAGTTCTTCTCCTTCGGCACCAACGATCTGACCCAGACCACGATGGGCCTGTCGCGCGACGACTATACGAAATTCCAGAAGGAGTACGAAAGGGAGAAGATTTTCAAGGCCGATCCTTTCGCCGTGCTCGATCAGGAAGGCGTGGGCAAGCTGGTCGAGATGGCCGTGAAAGCCGGCCGCGGTGCCCGCAAAACTCTCGAAGTCGGCATTTGCGGCGAGCATGGCGGCGAGCCGAGTTCCGTGCAGTTCTGCCATAAGATCGGCATGGACTACGTCTCCTGTTCGCCCTATCGCGTGCCCATCGCCAGGCTGGCCGCCGCGCAGGGTGCTATCTCCGGTGATAAGTCCGAGGCCAGTCGAACGGCATAGCTTATCCAGACGGTAGGCCTTGGTTAACTGTCGGTAACATTGACGCAGCGCCGATCTTGGGGAATCATAAATACAGACCGGCGCTGCACATGCTTAAACACATATCGAAGTTTCTCTCGGACGATCAGGGTCAGGATTTAATCGAATACACGCTTTTGCTGGCGTTTGTGTGTCTGTCCTGCGCCATCATCTTTAATGACGCCGGCACAAGCGTAGCTACTGTCTGGAAAGACGCGAACAAAACTCTTAGCAATGCGGTTGTTGCCGCCAGTTGATTACCCTTCGATGTAGCTCTACTGGCAGGATTGACGACACCACCTCTTGAGGTAGACCATATAAGCGATGGCACCATTATCGATCAAGCCTCTTTCGAGTTTCCTGAAAGGCGACGATGGCCAGGATCTGATCGAGTACACGCTGCTGATCGCATTTATTTGCCTCGCTTCTGCCCTTTTGATCAGTGGCTCCGGCGCTACCAGCACCAGCACCATCTGGAAAGTCGTGAATAACACTCTGGGCACCGCCCAGAGTGCAGCAAGCTAAGACCAGCGAGCTAAGGAATGTTGGCCAGGCGCTTCCGCCTGTCCATCTCACCCGCCATCACCTGGGCATGATTCAGGACCGCCACCAGCGACACCCCGCCCAGCGTATTGCCTAAGAGCGTCGGCAACATGTATCCAGTCAGATAAGCCAGCCACGATACAGCGCCGGTCATCACCAGGAAGAGCGCCTCAATCGATCCCGCGATGATGTGCGTGAAGCCTCCCAGCGCCACCATATACGTCATGATTACGATCAAAGGAATCTGGCCATTGTCGATGGCCGCGCGCATCCAGACGAGCATTGCGATCAGCCATCCGGCGAATATGCCGCGCAGGATTGCCTGGGGCGCCGTGACCGCCAGCGTCTCCCGTGCAATCTGTGCGAAAGTGTCCCGCACATGCGGGGGGAAGGCGGATGTATTGCCCAGCACCCAGGCGACAATATGCGCCCCCACAAGGTTGGCAAATAGTACGATCGCCCAGAGCCGCAGCATCTGCACGAATGCCAGCCACGATCGCCGCGCCAGCACCGGCAATACCGCAGTCAGGGTGTTTTCCGTAAAGAGCTGCTGACGGCCGATGATGACAATCAGAAATCCGAATGAGTAGCCCAGCTTGGCGATCAGCGGCCTCCACGGCGCATCGGGCAAATGGCTGCGTAATAAACCCTCGGCAATGAACGAGAAGCCCATGGAGAGTCCGGCGGCGAGCCCTGAACTGGCCAGTGCCGAGATCGAACGTTCCAGCTCCGTATCGCCATCGTGCCGCACCGCCTCATGCACGACATGGGCTTTTACGGACGTTCGCTGTTCGACTTCTTCCTTCTCCCGCTCGGTCAGTTCGGGGACAACCAGCTCTTCCTCTTGCGTTGCCTCGGGCATCGCAGTGAGAGGAGCAATTGGGCTTCCCTTGATTCAGTTCCGCTATTCGCCCCCGCGTCCGGATGCGCTGAGGTTATAAAGCGCGTCAAGGTCTTCGCGGAAGTTCTCCAGCACCTGTTTGCGCCGCACCTTCATAGTGGCCGTCACTTCGCCGTGTTCCATAGCGAACTCGCGGTGAACCACACGGAATCGCTTCACCTGTTCAAAGGGGGCCAGTTGCTTATTGATCCGGTTGACGATCTTCTGCACTTCGGCGATCACCTGCGGCGCCTCGTGCAAGGGAACACCACTTTCTTTGGCGCCGGATATTGTTTCAGCCACCGGCACATGGATCGTGAAGAGAGCGACCAGGTGTGGCAGACGGTCGCCAGCGAGGATCACTTGATTGATCAACGGTTCGAACTTGAACATGGTCTCGACGCGCGCCGGGAAGATCTTTTTGCCGTTGGAAGAGACAATCAGCTCCTTCTTGCGGCCCGTGATGTAAATGTAGCCCTCGGAATCGATGGTCCCGATGTCGCCCGTGTGCAGCCAGCCATCGCGCAGCAGTTCCGCCGTCGCTTCCGGATCCTTGTAATAGCCCTTCGAGAGGCAAGCGCCGCGGATCAGCAATTCGCCCTCTTCGCCGATGCGGAACTCAACTCCCGGCAAGGCCTTCCCGATGCTTCCCGGCCTGGGCGCGTCGAGCGGATTGAGAGCGGTGACGCCGCCTTCGGTAAGTCCGAAGCCTTCGATGAGAGGCATGCCGACCGCTTCATAGAATTCCGCCAGATCGGCGCCCAGAGGAGCTGCGCCTGAAGCGGCCACGCGCAATCGTCCACCAAAGCGCTCGCGGATTTTACTGAAGATGGCCTTGTGAGCGATCTTCAGCGGCAGGCTGATCCGCCAGGGAACGTTCTTGCCGCGGCGTTTGTATTTGGCCGCGCCCAGCCCCAGCGCCACCGCTCCAAAGAACGCCTTCTGGGCCAGCGGCGACTTCTTCAGGACCTCAGTGCGAATGCTGGTATAAATACGCTCCCACACGCGCGGCGGCGCCAGAAAAAACGTGGGCCTGACCGCCTTGATCTCGCCGGGGAGCTTGCTGAGGGTTTCGGCAAACGACACTGCGCAGCCGTTAAAAATCGGAAGAAGTTCCACTACGACGCGCTGCGCGATGTGGGCCGACGGCAAAAACGCCACGGTAATGTCGTCGGGGGAAAGCGGCAGCACGGCAGGCCCCATGTTGAGATTGGCGATGAGAGCGCCGTGTGTCACCATCACCATCTTGGGATCGCCGGTGGCGCCCGACGTCAGATAAAGAATCGCGTTATCGGCAGGCGCGACATCAGCGGTGTACCTGCCGTGACGCCGTAGTTGTTCGAGCGAAATGGCGCCCTCGGCTTCACCCGTCAGCAGAATGATGTGCTCGACCGGAGCATCCTTCAACTTCGCGAACATCTTCGGGTCTTCGACGAACAGAGCTTTCGCATCCGCCCGCGTCATGGTGCCCTTCAACTCTTCGGGTGGATAGCTGGGATAGAGCGCCGCAGCTACCGACCCGTTCATGAGAATGCCCTGATCGGCCAGATAAAACTCGGCGCGCGTCTCCGAGCAAAGGGCCACGTGATCGCCGCCGCCGATGCCGAGCGCGAGCAATCCGCCGGCGATCTCCTCGGCCGCCTGAAGATACTGGTTCCAGGTCCACGTGTGCACGTCCTTGCCGAGCGGCTGGCGCAGAGCGAGCCGGTCGCCATACTGTTGCGCGGCGTGGCGCAGGAGTTGCGGGATGGTCGCGGGCGGTGTCATATTCTCATCCGTTCTACAGTTTCTCCCACCAGTTCGCCTACGCGCTCCTCAAGCATTTCGGTGAGCCGCGCGCGGTCGTGCAGCTTCATTCCCGTGGTCTCGATCGGGTCACCCACATGCAGTTCGATCGTCCCTGAACGTACCATAGCCGAATGCATAGGCAATATCTTTCGCGTGTTGACGAGGCCGATGGGCACCGCCGGGACCTGCGCCTTAATGGCAATGTAGGCGGCCCCTTCCTTGAAGGGCTGTAAACGCGGTTCACGCCCGCCTTCGGGAAACAGCAGCAGTGAGACGCCGTGTTCGGCAATCAGCCGTGCTCCTGCCGACATGGCTTTGACCGAAGCCCGCGGATCGTCCCGCACCACCGGCAGATGCCCGGCGCGCCGCAGGTGCCAGCCGAGAAAAGGAATCGCATACAGGCCATGCTTGGCAAAGAAGCGAAACTGCAGCGGGACCGCGCTCAATACGGCCGGCGTGTCCATATAGCTGGCGTGATTCGATACCAGCACGTAGCTGCGATTCGGATCGAGTTTCTCAATCCCGTAGGTTTCGCAGCGTATACCGCCGCAGGCCAGCAGGATGCGCGACCAAAGCCGGGCGACGCGGTGCTGTGTGGCGCCGCCGCGGTCCCATAGCGAGCAGATCATGGAGATTGTGCCCATCAGGATAGTCGCGAGGACGATCGCCGGAGCCGAGAATAGCAGCGCGCGCAGTTTCCACATTACGAATGATGTGTGTCTTGTAGACTGGTTGGAGAACCGGAAGGAGTCATCATGAAGAAAACCCAATATCTCGCAATTGCCAGTGTACTTCTGTTCGGGTGCGTTTCCGCCTCCGCGCAGAAGAAAGGCGACGCAGCCAAGGGCAAGGAAGTTTTCGATCAGTGCAGTGTTTGCCACAACGCGGACAGCGCCGATCGCAAAATGGGTCCCGGCCTGAAAGGGCTGTTCAAGAAAGGCAAGCTGGAATCTAATGGCAAACCCGCCAACGATGCCAATGTGCTGGAGAAGATCAACGAGGGCGGCAATGGCATGCCGGCCTACAAGGACACGCTGTCAGACGAGGAAAAGGCCAATCTGATCGCGTATCTGAAGACGCTGTAAAACGAAGAACAAAATGGACAGGCTCGACCACCGGCACCGACGACCGTAGCGCCTTATCTTGGATAAGACTGGTCTATACGTCGTTGTACCGGGTCAAGCCTGTCCCTCATTACTTGCTTTGGGCGACTTCGATGGCCTTCTTCAGGATCACATCTTCCGAAGGCTTTTTCACGGCCGGGATCGGTTCCGGTGCGCTGTCGTCGTCGGAATCGCCGATTGCGGGCTCCGCTTCGCCCACCAGGTCGTCTGGCGTCACACCATTGTCCTGAATGGACTTTCCTTCCGGCGTGTAATATTTCGCGACGGAGAGTATAATGGCGCTGCCATCGTCCATGGTGATGGGCTGGCGGATGGACGCATCCCCATAACTGTGCTCGCCCACTACGGTGGCGCGCTTATCTCCTTGCAGCGCTGCGGCGGCTACTTCGGCGGCGGAGGCCGTACCGCGATTCGTCAGAACCACCAGCGGCAGAGCCGTCACATCCTTATTCTCGACCGCCGTGTACTCTTTGCGCGGGTATTTCTGGCCCTGCACGTAAGTGATCAGGCCTTTCGAGAGGAACAGATTGGCGAGGTCCACGCCTTCCTGCGGGTCGCCTTCCGCGCAATAACGCAGATCGAGAATCAGCTTCTTTGCGCCCTGCTTCTGCAGCGTAGTAACGGCGGTGGAAATTTCCTTCACCATGCCGTTGGTCAGGGTATCGGCTTTGATGTAGCCAATCTCGCCCGGCAGCATCTTCGATTCGACCGGCGGATAGGCGACAACCGCACGCGTCATCGTCAGTTTCTGCGGCTCCGGCTTGCGGCGCAGTACCGAAAGATCGATGGTCGAGCCCGGTTCGCCGCGCAGCAGCAGATTGGCGTAAGCGAGCGGCATATCGCGCGTCGCGATACCCTTGACGGATTCGATGAAGTCCCCCGTGGTGAGCCCCGCTTTATCGGCCGGAGAATTCGGCACCACCGAAACGATGGTGATGTAGCCGAACTTCTTCGCCAGCACCATGCCCAGGCCACCCTTATAGGTGTCGAAATTCTTCAGATATTCCTTGTACTGGTTGGCATTCAGGTAGCTGGCGTAGGGGTCGATCGACTCCAGCATGCCGGTCATCGCGCCCAGCGTGACACTGCTCATGTCGGGCTCTTCGACGTACTCGCTCTTAATCCGGGAGAGCACTTCCGAATACACGGAGAGGTGCTTATAGACGTTATTGCTGGCCGTAGCGTCTTCTGCGGGAGCGCCCTTGCTCACCACACCGCCGAGCAGCAGCAGCGCTACCAGACAGGTGGAGGACATGACAACAACAAACTTGGCACGGGTGTTCATATATAAGGTTTGACGCGCAGCCCCCGCGAATCGGTGCGGCCCCGCTATTTCAAATTTTTGCTATTTCGATTATAGACCGTCGCGAAGAACTGCACGACGACCAGTACCAGAAAGCCAATTCCCCAGAGCTCGAAGGCCAGACTGCCAGGATTGCCGCCAGATTGCCGCACGCCCCGGACGGAAAGCCCGCCGATCAGCCCGACGAGGAGCCAGGCGGCCAGCAGAATCAGCATTGGCGCGCGCCGCCACATGGTCTTGAGCCACGCTGCGAACTGGCCACTTTGGCGAACCGGAGCATCCTCGTAAGCTCCGATTACCACGCGGCCCAGCGTTTCGGCACGAATATAGTTGGCCAGTTGGCCCGTCTCGTAGAAGCGATTGGCGAGGGCCAGAACGTCGGGCGCATCGAGCCCGCCGGGGATCAGATTTACCGGTACCCTTCCGGAATCGGTCAACTGCGCGGCATTGTTCAGGACGGTTTCGGCGCCTGTCCTTGCCTCGTGGCCAATCCGCGCCAACAATGCTCGAACCTCATTCTGCACGGGCTGCAGCGCAGGCTCGCGCAGAACCGAATCGGCCGACTCGGGATTGAGGCGCACCCACTCGGATACGGCGTGTAACGCACGGGGAATGTCATGGGCCGCGATCGCTGCGCCAGCAGCCCGAATCAACGCATCGGAGAATTCTGGCGCGGGACGTTCGGCGCCAAGGTGCGACGCACCCAGAAGGTTCTGAATGGAAGGCGTGGCGAGGTTCGCCAGCAGTGTACCGATGCTGTCGGCGCTGGGATTCGCAACGTGCGCAGGCCGGGCGTGGCCCTCGGCATTCGGCAAAGCCGGAATCCGCGGCTGTGACGCGACACCAGTGATATCCACTGCAATCCCAGCAACCATTGCATCATAAATTCACCCGGCGCGTGTAAACTGGATTTCCATGTCGCGGATGCTTGAGGAAATCCGGCAGCAGCCGGAGATACTGGCGCGAACCCTGTCTTCCGAACTGCGGAAGATCGAGAAATTTCGCGCTCTGATGGACCGGCGGAAGCCTCGACTCGTGGTGCTGGCGGCGCGCGGCACCTCGGATAACGCCGCGCAGTTCGGGCGCTACCTGATTGAGATCACCACGGGAATTCCCGTGTCCCTGGCCGCCCCTTCGATCCACACCCTTTACGATGCCCGGCTGAACTACAAGGAAGCCCTGGTGATTGCCATCTCGCAGTCGGGCGAATCCACCGATACCAACATTGTGCTGGAGCATGCGCGCAAGGCGGGCGCCGTGACGGTGGGGATTACCAATGAACCGAAAAGCGCGCTCGCGGGGCTGGCGGAACACGTGTTTCTGGTGCGCGCGGGACGGGAGAAAAGCGTGGCGGCCACCAAGACCTATACCGGTCAGTTGATGGTGCTCTATCTGGTCGCCTATGCGCTGGGCGCGAAGATCCGTCTGGCGGACCTGCAGGCGATCCCGGATCTCGCCGCCACCGCTCTAACGCTTGATAAAGAAGTCGCGGCACTGGCGGAACGCTACCGCTTCATGCACCATGCGGTGGTGGTGGGGCGCGGCCTGAACTATTCGAATGCGTTCGAATTTGCGCTGAAGATGATGGAAACCTGCTACGTGGTGGCGGAACGGTTCTCCACGGCTGATTTTCTGCACGGCCCTATCGCCATGGTGGAACCGCACTTTCCTGTATTCCTGTTTGCGCCCTCGGGACCGACGTGGGTTTCCATGCAGGAGATGCTGACCACTTTGCGCGACCTGAAAGCGGAGACCGTGGTGATCACCGACCGGCGCAATCCTCCGGCGGCCAATCTGGCGCCTCGCGTGATCTCGGTGCCGGCAAGAATCGCCGAGCTCTATACGCCGATCCCGTACATTATCCCGGCGCAATTATTCGTCGCGGCGCTGGCAATGGAAAAGAATCTCGATCCGGATCGGCCAAGGTCTCTGAGCAAGGTCACGCGAACTTTGTGATTCAGACCTGATAATGGATTTTGCAGCGGCGCCGATCTTACATCCTGCAACGCCTCCGCGTACTGATTCACCGGCGCGTACGGTCCCGTGTGACAGCCGCGGGCGCACTCTTCGTGCTGGCTATGGGACTCACCGGAGCGGGCGCGTTCCTTTCAGCCAACAATCTTCTTTTCCTGATTTTCTCGGCCATGCTGGCGCTGTTGCTGGTTTCGGGTTTTCTCAGCCGGCTGGTTCTCTCAGGCCTCGAATTGGAATTATTACTGCCGGAGCACGTCTCGGCGCGCATGCCCTCGCCGGCGCGGGTGAAGATACGCAATCTCAAGCGCCTCACGCCGTCGTTTTCGATCGAACTGGCCGGGCGTCGCGACCCGATTACAGCGACGCCCTCCATCCTCAAGGGACCCGTATATTTTCCCCTGGTACCCGGCGGCGCCGTGATTGAAGCCGGTATCCACGTCACCTTCCCCAGACGCGGCCGGCATCGCGAAAATCTGTTTGTCATCTCGACCCGCTTTCCGTTCGGCTTTCTGCGCAAGACAACCACGGTGTCGCTGCGCCGCGAAACCATCGTCTATCCTTCGCTCGAAGCGCAGCCAGACGCGGAAGTGCTGCTGGCCGACATTGCCGGAGAGATTGAAACCAACTTCCGCGGCACGGGACTCGACTTCTATCGCATCCGTCCCTATGAGACGACCGACAGCGCGCGCATGGTGGATTGGAAGAGCACCGCCCATACCGGCAATCTGCAGGTGCGCGAGTTCTCCCGGGAACGCCAGCGCACGGTGGAAATCTATCTGGATCGCCGTGTGCCGCCGGGCGGGAACGATTGGTTCGAGGGCGCGGTGGAGCGGTGCGCCTTTCTGGCCTGGCAGCTGTCCGACCGGGATATCGATCTGTGGTTTCGCTCGCAGCGCTTCTCCTGCGCGATTCCGGAGGGCGGCGAGGTCTACGACGTCCTCAGGTACCTGGCACTGGTCGAGCCGGTTGGATACTTTGCGGATCAGCCGCCGGAGCCGCCCTTCGACCCATCCAGTGTACGCATCGTGTTCAGCGTGCAGCCGGGTGAGTTCGCGAGCGAGGGCTGGATCGCGGCCCAAGGCTGACCCGGCCAAGAAACTTTTTTCGCTTTCGATGCGACAATAAGTTTGTGCGAACGTGTATCCTGCTCCTGTTATCGATTGCTCCGGCGTTTGCCCAGCAGGCCCTGACGATCGACAAGCTCGTCGAATTCATCACCTCTTCGATCCAGCAAAAGCTTCCCGATAAGGAGGTTGCGGCCGGAGTGGCGGGCATTCGCCTCACCCAGAAGCTGGAAGACAGCACCATTGAAGAACTGCAGAAGAAGGGCGCGGGGCCGAGAACCGTGGCCGCGCTCACCCACCTGGCCGATCAATCCGCGAAATTACCCGCCGCCGGCGTGCCCGTTGTCTTGGCGCCCAAGGTAGTGTCGACCGGTCCGCCGCCACCTTCCGCGGAGGATCAGGAACGAATCCTGCGTCAGGTGCAGGAATACGCGCTCGGCTACGTGACATCGCTGCCCGACTTTCTGTGTCTTGAGGTGACGCGGCGCTCCGTCGATCTGCACGCCCAGCCGGGTACGCCGAATTCCTGGTCGCCTTCCGACCGATTGGCAGAGAAGCTGAGCTTTGTGGATCACAAAGAAAATTACGAGACGCTCACCCACAACGACAACGCCATGATCGGCAAGTCCTGGGAGACGGTGGGAGGCGCGCTTTCGCGTGGCGATTGGGCATCGCTTCTGAACGTGATTTTCGATCCGCGGACGCACACTGAATTCAGCTGGAAGCGGTGGGGCAATCTGGATGGGAAGCTTTACCACGTCTATCAGTACCGCATCGATGAGGAGCATTCCAGCCTGACCATCGAGCATGATCGCAAGGAGAAGGTGACGCCGCCCTATCACGGCGAGATCTTTGTGCCGGCTACCGGTCCGCAGGCCGGCGATATCTTCTGGCGGATCACGGTCGAGCCCGAGATGCCGTCCAGCTTTCCGATTCAGGACATCCATGAGGTTTTGAAATACGGCTATGCGGAGATCAGCGGCCAGAGCTTTCTACTGCCGCTGGGCGCCGATGTGACCATGAGGACCGGCCGCATGGCCAGCAGGAACGAGATCGATTTCCGGAAGTATCAGAAATATTCGGCCGATACTTCTATCACGTTCGATTCTTCGGACGACGATTCGCCTAAGAAATAAGTCCCAAGTCGCGAACTGGTTCCCTGCGGTACAGTCGGAAGAGGGACCCGTCACCCATGCTCCCCGGCGCGCCGGTTGAATCACGATCGCTTTCGGACGTTCATAACACCGTTTCCATCAACCACGTAACCTTCTGGAAGCGCATGCTGGCTTTCGCCGGTCCCGCATACCTGGTCAGCGTCGGCTACATGGATCCCGGCAACTGGGCGACCGATCTGCAAGGTGGCGCGGAGTTCGGCTACCGGCTGCTGTGGGTGCTGGTGATGTCGAACGGCATGGCCGTGCTGCTGCAGACCCTCGGCGCGCGCCTCGGTATCGTCACCGGCCGCGATCTGGCGCAGGCCTGCCGAGCGGAGTATCCGCGGCCCGTCAATCTGGCTCTCTGGCTGCTCTGCGAAATTGCCATCGTGGCATGCGATCTGGCCGAAGTGCTGGGCGCCGCTATTGCACTCAATCTCCTGTTCCACATACCTTTACTGCTGGCGGTAGCGCTTACGGCACTCGACACGCTTCTGGTGCTGTGGCTGCAGAGATTCGGCATACGCTATCTCGAAGCGGTGGTGCTGGGGCTCATCGTGGTGATCGCCATCTGCTTCTCGGCCGAAATCTTCATGGCGAAGCCGGATTTTCTGGCAGTGACGGCCGGCATCATCCCGTGGATCGATAATCGCAGTCTCTACGTTGCGGTCGCCATGCTGGGCGCGACCGTGATGCCGCACAATCTGTATCTGCATTCGGCGCTGGTGCAGACGCGGCGCATCGGGCACAGCGTGGAAGAGAAACGCACCGCCTGCAAGTACAACCTGATCGACAGCGTAGTGGCGTTGAATGGCGCCATGTTTATCAACGCGGCTATTTTGATTCTGGCGGGCGCGGTGTTTTTCGTCCACCACCAGGATGTGACGGAAATCTCGCAGGCCTATCTGCTGCTGGCCCCGCTGCTGACTACGGTGGTTGCGAGCAAACTGTTCGGGATTGCGCTGTTCTGCTCCGGGCAATCCTCCACGCTGACCGGAACCATGGCCGGGCAGATCATCATGGAAGGCTTCCTGAATATCCGCATACAGCCATGGCTGCGGAGGCTGGTTACGCGCCTGCTGGCCATTGTTCCGGCGTTTACAGTGATCTGGCTGAACGGCAACGGAGGAACGCTCAAGTTGCTGATCCTCAGCCAGGTGGTGCTGAATCTGCAACTCCCCTTCGCCATTGTCCCGCTGCTGCACTTCACCAACGATTCACAGCGCATGGGCATTTTCGCCAGCGGACGTCTGCTGCGGCTGGGCGGCTGGGCCACGGCGCTGATTGTGGTGGGGTTGAATGTCTGGCTGGCGGTGCAATCGATCTCCGATTGGGCGAACGGGGCGGGGTCATGGGCGCCGGTCGTCTGGACATTATCGCTGGCGATCTGCGGCGCTCTTTTTGGCCTGCTGGCGTGGATTACGGTTCAACCGTATCGCCGCCCGGCTGCGATTCCGGCCACCCTTGGCCTCGAAGCGGCTTCGGCCGAACTCATTGCCGTACCCCAGTATCGGCGGATTCTGGTGCCGCTCGACCACTCGAATCTGGATCGCCTGGCGCTGAGCCATGCGGTAGGCCTGGCGGCGCGGAACCAGGCGCGGCTGTACCTGCTGCACGTCGAGGAAGGCGTTACCAGCCAGATCTATGGAGCGGAATCTTCTACCGCGGAGGTCGAGGCCGGCCGGCGCTATCTCGACAGCGTGGTGCAGTCGCTGAGCGAGATGGATATCGACGTCGATGCCGCCATTCGCCATGCCGCCAATCCGCAGAAGGAGATCGTCCGCTATGCGCGCGAGATTCAGGCCGATCTGCTTGTGATGGGAGCGCACGGGCATGGCGGGATCAAGGACCTGATCTTTGGCAACACCATCAACCCGGTGCGCCACAGGCTGAATATTCCTATTCTTGTAGTACGCGACAGGTAGGCCTTTCCACATTGGGACAAGATGTCTCAATTACGTGTCGGAGTGGAACGGGCGGGACATGGGGACACGTCTAAGCCTTGTGGATTCAGCGCCGGTAAACGGGTATCAACCTGCTTTTCCACAGTGGTTGCAGAAGTTTGGCTCAATAACTATGTCGCGGGTTGTCTTTATATTCGGTGTCCTGGTTGCCTGGGCGGCGTCGGCCCTCACGCTCCAACAGCTTTCGCTGGACCAGATGACCCAGAGCGCCACGGCGATCGTCCGCGCCCGCGTAGTCGGCACTTCAACCAGTTTCACGGGATCCACGATTTACACACATTACAAACTACAGGCTACAGAGACATGGAAGGGAGCGGCGCCCGCCGAAGTGATGCTGCCGGGCGGCATCGCGAACGGGTACCGGCAGTCAATTCCCGGCGTACCCGCACTCACGGTCGGTACTGAATACGTGCTGTTCCTTTGGACGTCTTCGCAGACCGGCATCACTCATCTGTTGGGCATGTCGCAGGGGCTCTTCTACCTCAATGCGCAGTCGGATGGAACAACTCTCGCCACACGCCCCCTGGTGGGCGAGTTGATGCTCGATGCCAACGGCCGCCGCGTGGCCGATCAAGCCATCAATATGAACCTGACGGATCTGCGGACTCGGGTGGGCCAAACCGCCGCCAGGCCTGGTTCCGTTGTTAACAGGGGAACGGTCAAATGAGATGGCCGCGCGTCCTTCTGGCTCTGGCTGTGGCGTCCCTGCCGGCGCCTGCCTACTACCATTTCATTCACTATCTGAACGGCGTGAATGTCCCGGAGAAGTTCGACCTGACCCAGTTGCCGAACCAGACCGTGACGTTCTTTGTTTCCGAGAACGGGCCCACCGCCTACACGGCGACCGATACGTTTAACTCCGTGCTGGGCCAGATTGCCCAGGCCGCGGCGGTTTGGAACGGGGTAACCACATCGGCGGTTCGCGTGGCTTTCGGGGGGCTCGAAAACGCGACCACACCGCAGAACACACCTGGCGCCGATGTAGAGTTCGAGGATCTGCCTCCAGGTATTTACGGCTACGGCGGCCCCACCGCGACGCTTACGCCGGTGACGCCGGCCAATGGCACGCCATTCATACCAGTGACCCGCTCCACGGTTTATTTGAATGTAAATCTGACCGTGCTGCCGCCTTACAGCGCGGGGCCGAGCTATGACGAAACGTTCCTGCTGACGGTGGTGCATGAAATGGGGCATGCGCTCGGGTTGCAGCACACCTTCACGTCCGCGGCGATGTCGATTGCCGCCACCCAGGCGACCACCCTGAGCCAGCCCATCGCGGCCGATGACATTGCCGGCATCTCGATTCTGTACCCGACAGCGGCCTTCTCGCAGTTCGGGTCCATCAAGGGCCAGATTTCGAGCGGCGGCGCGGGCGTTCATCTCGCTTCCGTAGTGGCTATACGGGCCGGGGCAGGTGCGGTCAGCACGCTCACCAATCCTGACGGTACCTTCGAAATCGACGGAATTCCGCCCGGACAGTACCTGGTTTACGCCCACCCGCTGCCTCCGGACGCGAATATTTACGGGCCCTGGAACTGTACACCGAATTGCGCCAACGGCAGCGCAGTGGCTCCATCCGGTCCGACGAATGCGCTGTTTTATCCCGCCACTACCGATCCGAAGCAGGCGGCGCCCATTACAGTACACGCGGGACAGATCTCAGGTGGCGTTAACATAGCTCTCGCCAACCGGTCTTCGGTGGAGCTTTACGACGTCCAGATCTACGGCTTCTTCGACAACAACACAGTTGAATCCTATCCCGCTTTCGTGAATATGGTGGATGGAACGGCAGGCGTGAGCGCGGTCGGCACCGGCCTCGGCTCGAATGGCCAGGCGCCGGGGCTTGGCGTGGAGATTATGGGTGGGTCGGCTTACATTCTCGACAACGGCATTCTTCCCGCTCAATACGATGGGTACACCGACGTCGGTCTCTACGTCGGCTTCTCTCTGGGTGCGAACCCGGGACCGCAACACGTGGTGTTCACGACGCCGGATTACATGTATGTTCTGCCCTCCGGCTTTACTATCACGGTGCAGGATCCGCCCACTGTAACCGGTGTTTCCGGCAACGCAGATGGAACAGTTACCGTTACCGGCGCTAACTGGACCGCCGCCAGCCTGATCTATTTCGATAGCCTGCCCGCCGCTATTTCATCTCTGGATCCGAAATCCGGCACGGCGGTCGTGACTCCCCCTCCCGGAGCGCCCGGACAGACGTCGGTGGTTAGTGTCTATAACATCGACGGACAAGACTCCCAACTTTTGCAATCGGCCAATCCCGTCACCTGGTCTTACGGGAACACGGCGGTCGCGGCTATTACATCCATCAGCCCGAACTCGCTGCCCGCCGGGGCGGAGGCGGTGGTTGACATTACCGGCACCGGTTTCACCTTTACGAAGGGTTTGACCACGGTGGGATTCGGCACCACCGACATCGTGGTTCGACAAGTGTTTGTGTTGTCGCCCGGTCATCTGCAGGCAGACGTATCGATTTCGCCGAATGCCGCGCTTTCGAATCCCGATGTCAGTGTAATGGCCGGATTCCAGCTGGCGACAGCACCCGCGGGCTTCCATATCACCTCGGCGGTTACCGGTTTGCCAGCGGCCATCCCGATTCTGACCAACGCGCTGCCGGGACTGACCGGTGCGTATGCGGGCGCCGTGGTGGCGTTGTACGGATCAAATCTCGCCGCGCCGAACGCGCCTCCCGGCGTAAACCCGGTGCTGACGTTTAACGGCCAGGCGGCTACTCTGCTCTACAGTTCGCCCACCCAGATCAACCTGCAGATTCCGCAGAATCTTGCCTCGGGCCCAGCCACCTTGAATCTGAATAACGGAGTCGCCAACGCGTATCCGGTAGTGGTGAATATCGATCCACAGCCGGCGGGAATTGCGGCCATACAAAATTCGTCGGGGGCTTATATCGATGCGGCGAATCCGGCCGTTCAGGGCGATCTGCTGATCGTGACTCTCACCAACCTCAACACCGGCGCCGCGCAGAATGCCACGACCATCGCGCCCAGCCGCGTGCAGATCAGTGTGGGCGGGACGCTGCATAATCCGCTGCCCAATCCGATTACGCCGTTCGCGCCTGGGTCGTATCAGATAAGCTTCCTGCTGAATGCCAATGAAGCGGTAGGTACGTCACAGCCTTTGATCGTCTATCTGGATGGGCGAAGCAGCTATCCGGCCACGATACCCGTAGCGAATCCAGACGGAAGCTTCTGATAGCCTCGGATATGCGGCTATCAGCACCCCCACTCGCTTGCGCGCGATGCATTGAACCAGAAACTTGCGTCGTGCTCCGTGTGGGTTTCTAATCGTCTGTAGATCCGGGCGGCAAGCTATGGTCGCAATGCGTCT
>Ga0302320_10004156_pt1 | contig 32955 bp, 26 predicted proteins | sample Bog_T0_3_FD_202130 | JGI IMG/M metagenome (GOLD analysis project Ga0302320, IMG submission 202130) | Peat permafrost microbial communities from Stordalen Mire near Abisko, Sweden - Bog_T0_3 | ecosystem: Environmental > Terrestrial > Soil > Wetlands > Peat | place: Sweden: Abisko, Stordalen Mire... | reverse complement strand
CCTAGCGGCCCAGGGCTTACGTCGTCGATATCGATGTCCCCCCTGGCGCTTGGCACCGGCAGGTGCATGCAGCTGGCGGTCTTTTCGAGCGCAATGCCGTACTCCTGCTTGTTGTCTTTGTTCAGAATCTGATCGGCCTGGTAGTAATCAATATCCGGACATGCGCCCAGAGATTTCTGAAACACCTGCCGGAACTTGATCTTCTCCACGGCGGCCTGTAATACCGCGCGATTGTGGGTGAGCCCGGAGTTGGCGCCCAGAAACGACAGCACCAGCCCCCGCGTTCCATCGGGAAGGGGCTGATCGAGCATCTTCTCCGCCGCCTGCTTCATGCCTTCCAGGTCGCCCACGTTGAGATGGCGGTCGTCAAAGAGGAACACGACCACGCGCTCGGTTGGCGCCGGCGCCGCCGCAGCGACCGCGCCCGGCTGGCCAGCGGTCGTGGCAGAGCCCGGCGTCGCGGAGCCCGGCAGCGCTCCCTGCTGCACCGTGAAGCCGGTAATGGCGCGCGGCTTGCCCTGGTCCAGCACCTTGAAGTCTTCCTGCTTCAGGTCGCCAACGGCGTGGCCCTGCGCGTCGCGCACCACCACCGGCACCAACACGGCATTCACGTGCATCTGCAGAACGGTACCGGTATCCGGCGGCTTCTGCGCGGCGTCCTGCGCATGCAGCGCCAGGACCATTGAAGAAAGGAAAAGGAAACAGAGTCGTCTCGATGGGACATTCATAGGGATGCGGGCATTCTAGCCCCTCCTTGGTTGCTTTGTCAGTTTCCCATGGCCCGCGCTCGGCCCATGGTTGATACACTCGGGCCGTGGGCCGCCTGATTGTCAACGCGGATGATTTTGGGCTGACGCGCGGCGTGAACCGCGCCGTGGCCGAGCTGCATGCAATGGGCGCACTCACCAGCGCCACGCTCATGGCCCAGGGCGACGCGGCCGATGAGGCCATTGCCTTGGCACTGCAAACGCTCTCGCTCGGCGTCGGCTGCCATGTAGTCCTTGTTGATGGCGTTCCCAGGCTCCCACCCCAGGACATTCCCCACCTGGCCGACCCGGTCAGCGGACGCTTCCGGTCCACACTGTGGGAGTTTCTGCGCGCCGCGCATTCCCATGGGCCGTGGGCCAACGTCTCTCCGATCGACAGCGCGATTGAAGCCGAGACCGCAGCGCAGATCGCCCGGCTCCAGGCCCGCGGCCTGCGCCTCACCCATATCGACACCCACAAGCACACGCACATGTTTCCCGCGGTGCTGCGCCCCGTCCTGCGCGCCGCGCGTGCCGCCGGCATCCGCACTGTGCGCAACCCCTTTGAACCGGCCTGGAGCCGACGCGCCACGCCGCGCAGTGCCCTGCTGCGCCGCGCCCAGCTCAACCTGCTCCATCGTCTGGAACCAGCCTTCCGCCGCATCGTCGCCGAAGAGGGGTTCACCACCACCGATGGCTCCATCGGCGTGCTGGCCACCGGACAACTCGACGCCAGCTTGATTGCCGCCTTCCTGCGCGATCTGCCCGCCGGAACCTGGGAGCTGGTCACACACCCCGGCTACAACGACACAGACCTCGACCAAGTGCGCACCCGCCTTCGCGGCTCCCGCCAGGTCGAGCGACAGGCCCTTCAATCCATCCAACCGCGACCTGGGCTGGAGCTGATCGGCTTCGCGCAACACAGCCCACAAGGAAACCCGCCGCAGTGATTCTCGTATTGAACACCCATTGACCAAAGCCCTTCCCCCAATGGCACCGCAACGCAACCTTCTCCCCAACATTCAAGCAATTCTGGAGGCAAATTGACCATCCCTCTCTTATGGATCATCCTGTTTTACGGCTGGACGGCTTCCGAGATCATCCTGGTGATTGTCACCCGCACCCGCAGGAGTGGCGGCCAGGTGCGCGATCGCGGCTCCTTGCTGCTGCTTTGGGGCGCGATCTTCGGCACCATTACCGCCACCAACTGGGTCGACCACTGGGTCCACGCACCCATGTTTCCCGGCACGCACTGGCCCCGCTACGCCGCACTGGGCCTCATGATCGCCGGCCTGGGTATCCGCTGGACGGCCATTCTCTCGCTCGGCAAAGCCTTCAGCGTCAACGTCGCCATTCGCGACAAACAAACGCTCTATCGGTCAGGCCTCTATCGCTTCGTCCGCCATCCCTCCTACACCGGCCTCGTGGTTTGCCTCGTCGCCGTTGCCTTCGCCGGGCGCAACTGGGCCGGCGCCGCGCTGGTGCTCGTCCCCACGACCGCGGCCCTCGTCTATAGAATGCATGTGGAAGAGAAAGCCTTGCAGGGAGCCTTCGGCGACGCCTACCGCGCCTACAGCCAGACCACCAAGCGCCTCATCCCCGGCATTTATTAGCCCGGCATCTATCAGGAGCGGTCCATGCGCATCGGCATCACCTGCTATCCCACCTACGGCGGTTCGGGCGTGGTGGCCACGGAACTTGGTATCGAATTGGCGGCAATGGGCCACGAGGTCCACTTCATCTCCTACTCGCAGCCTTTTCGCCTCAGCGGCCGCGACCAGGGCATCTTCTACCACGAGGTGCCAGTCTCCAGTTATCCACTCTTCGAGTTCCCGCCCTACGACCTGGCGCTGGCCTCGCGCATGGCCGAGGTGGCCGAGTTCAACGGGCTCGACCTGCTCCACGTGCATTACGCCATCCCTCACTCCGTCAGCGCGCTCCTGGCGCGGCAAATGCTTGCAGCTCGCGGCCGCCGGCTGCCTTTCGTCACCACCCTGCACGGCACCGACATTACGCTGGTGGGCCTCGACCGCAGCTACCTGCCCATCACCCGCTACGCCATCCAGGAGAGCGATGGCGTAACCAGCATTTCCAGCTATCTGAAAGACAAAACCATTCAGAACTTCGACGTCACGCGCGGCATTGAGGTAGTTCCCAACTTCGTCAACTGCGATGTCTATACGCCCATCAACAATGAGGCCGCCCGCGCGGAGGCGCGCGGCCGCCTGGCCGCGCCGGACGAGGCAATCCTCATGCACCTCTCCAATTTCAGGCCAGTCAAGCGCGTGGTCGATGTGGTAAAGGTCTTCGCCCAAGTGGTGCGGGAGATTCCCGCGCAACTGGTTCTGGTGGGAGATGGCCCGGAACGCTCGGCTGCCGAGTGGCTGGCGCGCGACCTGCACATCCATGAGAAGGTCCACTTTCTCGGCAAGCAGGAGCGTGTGAATGAGCTGCTGCCCCTGGCCGATCTGCTGCTCATGCCCAGCGAACTGGAGTCGTTCGGCCTGGCCGCGCTGGAAGCCATGGCTTGCAAGGTGCCGTCGATTGCCACCCGCGTGGGCGGCGTTCCCGAGCTGGTGGACGACGGCGTAACCGGCCTGCTCTATGCGGTGGGCGACACAGACGCCATGGCGCAGGGCGCTCTGAGCCTGCTCGGCGACCGGGCGCGGCTTGAAGCCATGCGCGAAGCAGGCCGCAAAACAGCGCAGACGCGATTCTGCTCAACGCTAGTGGTTCCGCAATACGTCCGCTACTACGAGTCGGTAATCTGAGCCGGCCGTTGCCGGAATCGAGAAAGCTCATCATGCAGCCGAGGAAAATCGAGTTGATCGCCAACCTCTCCATCCGCCGGTTTGCTTTCGGCCATCAGACCTGGGCTGCCGTGGCAGCTGCCGCAGTCGTCTGCATGCTCGTCACCGCCGCGTGCTTCGCCCAGCAACCCGTTCCACCTAATCCTGCATGGCCCGATCCGCTGGTCCTGCTGAACGGTTCGCCCGTGCAAAGCCGCGTCGCGTTTGAGGACCAACGCCGTCCGGAGATCCTTCGACTCTTCGAGGAAAACCTCTACGGCCGCACGCCGAAGCAATCGCTCCCTGTGCGCGTCACCTCTTCGCAGACCGACGATCATGCGCTCGGCGGCCTGGCCAAACGAACCCAGATCACCATCGCCGTTGGCCCGCATGGGGAGCGCACCTGGCATCTTCTGCTCTATACACCAGCCTCGGCGCATGGCCCGGTTCCCGTCATCGTCGGCTTGAACTTCAACGGCAATCAGACAGTCAGCGCCGACCCCGGCATTCAACTGAATCCTGTGTGGATTCGCGACCCTGCGCTGGGCGGCGTCCCCCTCGCCAAGGAGCAATCGCGCCACATCCTCGCCCTGCCCGGCGCCTCCACGCGCGGCGTGGACGCCCATCAGTGGCAGGTTGAAATGCTCCTCAGCCGCGGTTATGGGCTGGCTACACTCTATGCCGGAGAGATCGAACCCGACTTCCTCGGCGGCATCGGCTACGGCATTCGTCCGCTCTTCTTCGATCATGGGCAGTCGATGCCCGGCGCTGACGATTGGGGCGCGATCGGCGCGTGGGCCTGGGGCATGAGCCGCATCGTCGATGTGCTCGCCGCTTATCCGCAGGTCAACCCCGGCAAGCTCATCGCGTTCGGCTTCTCGCGCTTCGGCAAGACTGCGCTTTGGGCAGCCGCCCAGGACAAGCGGTTCGCCCTCGTGATTTCGAACGAGTCCGGGCAGGCCGGCGCCACGCTCTCGCACCGCCAGACGGGCGAGTCGATCGACCATCTCATGCTGGCCTTTCCTTACTGGTTTTGCGCCAACTACCAGCATTTTCTCGGAAGAACGCAGGACTTTCCGCTCGACGGACACCTGCTTCTCTCCTTGATTGCACCGCGTCCCCTGGATGTCGGCAGCGCACTCGACGACCCGTATTCCGACCATGAAGGTGAATTCCTCGCCGCCCAGGCGGTCGGCCCGGTCTACGCCCTCTATGGCGAACATGGCATCCCGGCACTCGAAGCACCACCGTTCGACAAGAGCATCGGTGAAACGGTCGCCTATCATCTACGCCACGGCGGACACGACGTCACTGCATTCGACTGGGAGCGATATCTGAATTTTGCGGACCGGGAATTTCACCTGTCACGCTAGATGGAGATGCCGTTCAATAGGGTACGCGTCATCCGTGAAACCCGCTCGAATCAGGCCCGCAGGTCCAACTCGATCGCATCGATCAACGGCTTCAACCACACCAGCAGCGCCTGATGCGCAGGATGCTGCGGGTACGCGTCAAGAGAGGCCCTGTCCCTGAACCGCATGATGCCGCCAAACGTGTAGTCCTTTCCGCGCGGCGAGATGTTGGGGCCCACATGCGTCTCAAGCAGCCCGCGAACCTGCCCCTGCAAAGCAGCGATCTCTTTCGCCGCTCTTTCTTTCTGGGCTTCAGAGACACCAGGTTTCCATTGAAAGGCGAAGGCGTGAAAGCAATTCCCCCGCGTGCCTTCGTCGGCATTTGCTTCGCGTCCTGCTGCCGCACCCAGCGCAGCCGCTGAAGCCGCCAATCCACCCACGCGCATGAGCTTGCGCCGCGTAACCGTTAGCATTCCGATTCTTCCTTTCGCCGCCAGTCCAGGCTGCCTAGCCAATCGATTGCAGATATGCGTAGTCTACTTTGGCCGCTTCCAGAGGCGTGAACTTCACAAACGGAGGCTCCTGCTCAACAAAGATCTGTTCCACCCCAGCAGCCGGGGCCGCGGCAAGAATCGCCCTGTAATCGATGTGCCCGCTGCCCAGCTCCGTCCACTGCGGCTCGGTTCGCGAGTCGAGCGTAATCACCGGCTTTGAGACGGCGACAAAATCCTTGATGTGCAGCATGCGCACGCGGCCGGCATATTTCTTGAACAGCTCAACCGGCGGATGGCCGGCCAGGTCGGCCCATCCGCAGTCAATCTCGATCTTCACCAACGACGGATCCGTCTCCGCCATCAGCGTGTCATAAATTGTGCTGCCATCGCTCCACTTGCGGAATTCCAGATTGTGGTTGTGGTAGGCAAACTGAAGTCCGGCACTCTTTGCCTGAACCGCCATCGCATTCAAGTCCTCCGCCATCCGCTTGTAGTGGTCCCGCGTCATGGCGGCAACATACTTTTGAAAGTCATCCGCGCCCTTGATCTGCGCTCCAGGCTTGAGCATTACGCTCGAGACGACATACGCGGAGCCGAGGGTCTTCACCTCGTCGAAGTACTGCGCCGCTGTTTGACCGGGGCCCAGAAATAGATGGCTGCTCGGGCATTGCAGGCCGGCGTCGTCCAGCGCCTTGCGAAACTCGGTTGCGGATTTTCCGCCCATCCCAGCGCTTTCCACCGTCTTATAACCAATGGCGGCAATCTTGCCCAGCGTGCCGGGCATGTCGTTCATCAGCTCTTTGCCCACAGTGTAGAGCTGAATGCCCGTTGCCCTGGCCAGCGACTGTGCCGCAAGCTCTTCAGGCAGAGCGGTCAGCAATGCCATGGATGCAGCCGTGAGAACGCCGTGCTTCACAAATTTGCGGCGTGAGATCTGATTCATCGTCAGCTCCTATCTGATTTTCTCGCCGCTAGCCGCGAATGCACCTCTTCGCGCACCGCCGCTCCAAGGCGAGGTTCCTGTTAAACCCAACCCCCGTCAATCACGTAACTCTGATTGGTGATCGCGGAACTGTCGTCCGCGGCCAGGAACAACACCAGCCGCGCCACTTCGTCCGGATAGATCATCCTCTTCAACGCCTGGTTGGAAAGGATATGCGCCTTGTACTCTTCCGTCACCCACAGCCGCTGCTGCCGCTCCGTCAGAATGGCCCCCGGCATCACGCAATTGACCCTGATGTTGTCCGGACCGAGTTCATGGGCAAGGGTGCGGCTCATCCCGACAATCGCGGCCTTCGATGTGACATAGACAACCTGGTTGGTGGAAGGGATTGCCCATCCGATCGAACTCATGTTGACGATCGATCCCCGCTGCGCCTTTTGCATCGACGGAATCACCGCCTGGGCCATGAAGAACTGGTGCTTCAAATTCAGAGCGATGATCTGATCCCAGTATGCCGATGTCACTTCGGCAACCTTGTGGCGCGTATCGTTTCCGGCGTTGTTCACCAGAACATCCACAGTGCCGAACTTTTGAACCATGTCCCGGACCGCAGCCTGCACATCTTCGATTTTGGTCAGGTCGCACTGGTAATAGACCGGCGCCGCTGCGCCTGCTGCCTTCAGCCTCTCGATCAGACACGCTGCCGCTTCATCTTGAATATCGAGAAAGGCCACCTGCGCATGCTGCATCGCGAAGGCTTCCACAATTGCCTCGCCAATACCGCTGGCGCCGCCGGTAACCACGACAACGCGGTCGCGAAGACTCGGGTAAGTTGCGAAAACTCCAGTTTGTTCCATCCCATTCCCTTAATTGCTCCGGCCACGCTGACAAGTATAGATAGTAGGTTTCAAACTTGTATACTTTGTGAGGTCAATCTTCAACCAGGTTGGCGCGGCTGGCCGAACAGGCTGGAAAGCAGCGGAAGGGGAACTCGAACGATGCAAACAGATCCATCGACGCCGGAAGCATTGCAGGCCGAATGCATCGCCGACTACGATTGCGAAACGGGAGAGAATCCGCTCTGGCATCCGATGGAGCGGAAACTCTATTGGACCGATATTCCTGCCGGGCGCATCTTCCGCTACGACCCGGCTACCGGAATCCACGAGCAGTGCTACCAGGGCCGGCAAGTGGGCGGCTTCACGGTGCAGAGCGACGGATCCCTGCTGCTGTTCATGGATCGCGGCACGGTGGCCAACTTGCGCGACGGGATGCTCACCGAGGTGCTCGCGGAGATCGAGGACGAGCGCAACTCGCGCTTCAATGACGTCATCGCCGATCCCAGGGGCAGGGTCTTCTGCGGCACCATGTCCAGCGCCGGGAAGAAGGGATGCCTCTATCGCCTCGACCTGGATGGATCGATTCACCTGCTTCTTACCGGCATACAATGTTCCAACGGCATGGCCTTTACGCCGGACCAGAAGGGCTTCTACTACACCGATTCCCTGGCCCGTGAGATCTATCTCTTCGACTACAACGTTGAAGACGGCGGCATCTCCAACCAGCGCGTGTTTGTGCGGTTTGAAGAAGCGGACGGATTCCCGGACGGCGCCACGCTCGACGCCGAAGGCCGCTTGTGGACCGCGCTGTGGAGCGCCGGTTGCGTTGCGCGTCTCGATGAGCGCGGCCGCATCGAGACTAAGCTCCCGCTGCCCACCCGCAAGATCACCAGCCTCACCTTCGGCGGCGATGACTTGACGGACCTCTACATCACTTCGGCGTGGCAAGTGACGAAGGAACAGGACGGCTCCTTCGCCGGCGCGCTGTTTCGTTGGCGTGGCCAGGCCAAGGGGGTGCCCGAGTTTTTCTCGCGCATCCCCGTACCCGCATCCGCTCCGGCAGAATCGACAACGGCTTCGAAAACAGAACAGGTATAAGTGGAGAAAGCCATGAATAGGATTGATCTGAATGGGCGTCATGCGGTGGTCACCGGCGGCGCGCAAGGTATTGGATTCTCGATTGTGAGCCGGCTGCTCGCTTCCGGCGCATCGGTTTCCATCTGGGATCGTGACGACAAGGCAATCGCCGATGCTCTCGTTCAACTCGGCGCAGACGCGCGCGTATCGGCCGACTTCGCCGATGTCTCCGATGCTGCATCTGTGGCCGCTGCCACGGACGCAACGATCCTGATGCATGGCGCCATCGACATTCTGGTCGCGAATGCGGGCATCGCCGGGCCGAACCATACAACCTGGGAGTACCCGATCGAAACCTGGAAGCAGGTGATCGACATCAACCTGATCGGGGTCTTTCTATGCTGCCATGCCATTGTGCCGCACATGCTGCGCCAGGGCTACGGGCGCATCGTCAATGTCGCCTCCATCGCCGGCAAGGAAGGCAATGCCAATGCTTCCGCTTACAGCGCTTCAAAAGCTGGTGTCATAGCCCTTACCAAGTCACTTGGCAAAGAAACCGCAAGCAGGAATATTGCCGTGAATTGCATCACGCCCGCAGCCGCCCGCACCCGCATATTCGACCAGATGACCCAGCAACATATCGACTTCATGCTTTCCAGAATTCCACGCGGTCGCTTTCTCGAAGTGGATGAAGTCAGCGCCATGGTCGCCTGGCTTGTCTCCGAGGAGAACTCCTTCACCACCGGGGCGGTCTTCGACATCAGCGGCGGCCGAGCGACTTACTAACTCGTAGCCCATTTTGACCGCACAGGATAAGTCGTGAGTGACCTGGAATTGGTTCGAGCTTTTTTGAACTCGCAGAGCACACTTACCCTTGCTACGGTTTCAGACCGTGGAATACCGCATGCGACCCCATTGTTCTATCTTCTTCATGGTGGATTGCAACTCTACTGGGTGTCATTTGCAACCAGCCTGCACAGCCTCAATCTGGCAAACAGCATTGAAGTCTCCGCGGCGGTTTATTGCGCGGCCGATCGCTGGAAGCAGATTCGGGGCGTACAAATGCAAGGCACGGTTCAACGGGTAACTGAGGCAGAGGAACGCCAGCCGGTGCTGGCCGAGTATGTGCATCGATTCGATCTTGGAAATCTCTTTGAATCGTCTATTTCCGCGAGTCATTTATATAAGTATGTACCTATCTGGCTTCGATATCTCGATAACTCAAAGGGCTTTGGATATAAGCATGAGATTTCGCTGCCGCGTCACGACCCGAGTTACAAGGCCTGACCTCTCCGGGACTGCGAACATCTCGATTGCCGGGCCATGCTCCTTTCAGTTGTTGCCCCTCATCAATGGTCCGAGGCGTGGAGATCGACCTTGCCGCGAAACTTGCTGTAGACAAAGACGACATAGGAGATGGCCAGCACCATACCGAAGGTCCACCAAGCCAGACCCACAGCCAGGGTGTGCGGGCCGGAGATGGCCCTGACAAGGGTAATATCATTCGCTGCTCCAGTGGAGGCTGGCAGCAACGTCGGATAAAGACCCCAGCATGCACCCGCCAGCATGAAGAACAGGTAGAGGCACGAAGAGAGAAATGCCTTCACAGGCTGGGCTTTGCGGTTGAGCAGCCAGATACCGGCCAGTGATGCGACGACTCCAACGGGGACGATAAAGGTGAACGGGTAATTGAAGTAATTGTTCAGGCTGGCAGGGCGAACGGCGATAGTGGCCCCGAGACTGACCAGCGTGAGAGCGGCCAGCAGCAGCCAGAGCGGTGAAACGACGCGCTGCGCGCGCAGAGCCAGATCGCCCGAGGTCTTGATGGTGAGCCAGAGAGCGCCGTGCAGCGTGAGCGCCACCAGCGCAACCAGGCCGCCGATCACCGTATACCAATCCAGAATGCCGGGATGCTGGCCGGGTTGCCAGTTGGTCCACAAGGGCAGGAAGAAGTAGCCGTCGGGTTGGAGGGGAACGCCGCGCAGCACGTTTGCCAGCGCCGCGCCGAAGAAGATGGCCAGCAGGGCGCTGGCGAGACCAAAAATTCCGTCGAGCAGCGCCCGCCAGACACCGACATCGATGTGGTTGCGCAGCTCCAGGCTTACGCCGCGCAGGATGAGCAGCCAGAGCACGATCATCAGCGGCAGATAGAATCCGCTGAACGCCGATGCGTAGAGCAGCGGAAAGGCAAAGTAGAGCGTGCCGCCGCCAGCCAGCAGCCAGACCTCGTTGCCGTCCCACACCGGGCCGATGCTGGCCAGGGTGGTGCGGCGCTCCGTTTCGGTGCGGACGAGAAACAAGTGCAGCACGCCGACGCCGAGGTCGAAGCCGTCAAGCACCACGTAGCCCACAATCATTACAGCAACCAGCCAGAACCAGATAAAACCCATCATGGCGAATTTCCTTTCTCTTCAGGCCGTGAAGAGGGTGCGTCGATCTTCAATCTGCATGTGCTGCAATATTTGAAAGAGCTGCCGGCTCAGGGCCGCTGCTGATCTCGCGATAGATGAGCACGGTGAACAGCAGGCCGAGCACCAGGTAAAGCCCCATGAAGCCGATCAGCGTGAAGAGCCCGTTGCTGGCGGAGACGGTGTTGGAATAGCCCTCGCTGGTGCGCATCAGCCCGTAGATAAGCCACGGTTGGCGGCCCAGTTCCGCGGTCATCCAGCCGGCCGTGTTGGCGATGTACGGCAACGGGAAGCTCAGCAGCAGCGCCCACAGCGCCCATCGCGCCGTGTAGAGGCGCTCGCGCCACAGCAGGAATGCGGCCACGATCATGAGCAGCACGAACCATGTCCCCAGGCCGGCCATGATGTGGTAGGCGTAAAAAAGCAGCGGCAGCGCCGTGGGCCACTGGTCGCGGGGAATCTGATCGAGCCCTTTGACTTCGGCCTTGGTTGTGCCATAGATGAGAAAGCTCAGGGCGTCATTGACGACGATGGGGTTGTCGATCTGGCCTGTCTCCTCATTGGGCTGGCCCATCAGCACCAGGCCCGCGCCGGTCTCGCTCTGGAACAGGCCCTCCATCCCGGCGATCGCGGCCGGCTGATTGTGGGCCACGTATTTGCCGTGCATGTCGCCGGTGGGAAAGATGATCATGACCGAGCTCACCACTCCGGCAATCACGCCGACCTTGAGGAAGATGCGCGCATAGCTCTCGCACTTTCCGTCGAGCAGATAAAAAGCGCCCACGGCGGCCATAACAAACGAGCCGGTCACCACCGCGCCCGTCATGTTGTGCGCATATTGCAGCAGCGCCCAGGGGTTCAGCAGCAACTGCCAGAAGCTGAGCACCTCGAACTGGCCGTTGGGCAACCGGTCATAAGCCACCGGATGCTGCATCCATGCATCCGTCACGATGATGAAGAACCCCGAGATCCACGAGCCCACAAACACCATCACCGCCGAGAACCAGTGCATCCATTTGGAGATGCGCTTTTCGCCGTAGAGAAACAGGCCGAGAAACGCCGACTCGAGAAAGAAGCTGAACACGCCCTCCATGGCCAGCGGCTGGCCGATCACGCCGCCTGAAAGTTGCGAGAAGCGCGCCCAGTTTGTGCCGAACTCGAACTCCATGGGAATTCCGGTCACCACGCCGAAGACAAAGTTGATGCCGAAGATGCGGCCCCAGAAGCGCGCCGCACGGTCCCACTCTTCACTGCCTGTCTTCAGCGCCACCGACTTGAGCACCACGATCAACAGAGCCAGCCCCATGGTGAGCTGCGGAAACAGATAGTGGAATGTAATGGTGAAGGCAAAGTGGAGCCGGTGAATCAGTTCTGCGGTCATAGTGGTTCTCCTGTTGCAGGCAGTTGCGCCCAGGAAAGAAAGGCTGTACCCGGCCTACGTGACTGAGACGGCGGATGAGCATGAGAAAGAGGAAAGCCTGATATAGACGAACAGGCTCGACCGGCGTTCTCGTCCCGGCACGCAAATAGTACAACATCCGCTCAATACCCATTGTCGGGCATTGCAATCATGCGATTCGAAATTTCAGCTAAAAATCGGGCCTGTGGCAAAATCGGTTCCGCGGCCGGGGCCATTTCCCCTCGCGGCGCCGCGGTCACAGTTGCAACCGGACTCTCCATCGGGTGAGCAGGGCGGCAACAGCCAGGATGAATGCGGTAAACACGGCACACCAAAGAGCGCCGGGCAAGCCGGATGTGAAGTGGTTCTCAAAGAACCCGATACCAACGGCCGCAAGCATGTAGTCCCAAATATCTGGAAGCAGATACGTGGTCAATGTATTCGAGCCCGCGGGACGGGCAAAGAAGGCCCATCCGGTCTTCTTTTTTACATCGCATATCCAGTAGAGCGCGGTAAACAGCAGAACAGCGGCGCCGACGCTGTAAAGGCCCCACGTCGGCGTGGCTCTGATCTTGGAGATGCCCAGCGGGGTGAGAAGCCATCCGGCAATGAGCGACGCGACGCCGAATGCCAGGCCGAGAGAGATCTTCTGCCCCAGGGACTGCCAGCGGTGCGCACCCAGAAAAATGGTGGACGTGACAATGCCGGCCATCATGATGCCGGTCATGGCTCCATTGCTGAACGGCCAGAACCAGTAGGGGAGACGAACGATCGCGCCGAGCAATCCGGCCGCGGTCAGCGCGTTGAAGGTCATCATGGCGATGAACAACGCCAGTGGCGCCCACAGCCAGCGGCGCGTCGGGAGGTAGACGATGCATACGGCCAGGTAGGTGTAGCCGATCAGGCCCAGAATCTCAGGATAACCGATGTCGATCCAGGAAACCTGTCCCGCATCCGAGGTGTGGCGAAAAATGGCGAACATGGCGATCACCATCGCGAGGCCGACAATGCGCAGCCCGCGGTAGAGACTGGCATAACGGCTGGACTCGCCGTAGTGGTTCAGGAACAGGGCCGCGCCCAGGATCGCAACAATGGCCCACACCGCCGGGCTGATACCCATGCGCGAGGCGTCGCCGCGGTCGGCGTTGGCTAGAATCAGTCCCAGCGTCATCAGGCTGGCGGTGCGCAGCGCAACATGTCCCCAAAGCGCCGGCATGGACGGATTCCGCTTGAGCCGCGCGCGAATGGCCAGCGGAAGCGAGAGCCCGACGATGAACAGGAAAAAAGGAAAAACCATATCGACATAGGTCATGGCGTCGATGTTGGCTTTCATGTGGTAATTCCACCAGGGCAGGCCGCGCACACCCGACAGCTCGTTGACGAAGATCATCATCGTCATGGTCAGGCCGCGGAGAATGTCGATGGACGCCAGCCGGTGGGTGGCCGGACGCTCATGCGCCAATTCGCCTGGAATCCGTGCTGTCGTCGTCATTTGCTTCCGCCTCGTTTGCTCGGGTTGCTGGCCAGCCCAGTGTTGACTGCGCTCAGAAGCGCGCCGCTCGAGTCGCTCTCGTAGTCCCAGAACATGATGCCGCCCAGATGACGATCAAGCACGTACTTGCATTTCCCCGCCAGCGACTCCGGGTCCTCATAGGTGACGAAAATCTGTTTCTCCGGGCTGTAGAGATAAGGAACCGCGGCAACGGAGTCAAAGTAGCGGGTGAATCCGCTCTTCAGCATCGCATCCGGTCCGCCGCCAAGCTCCTCGCGGGCATGTGGAATCTCTTTCCCCGGCTGAAACAGTCCATGGTTCAGGTCGGGCACCTGGCCCCAGGCGTGCGGATAAAACGGCACGCCGAGCACGATCTTCTCGGGTCGCACACCGGCTCTCTCATACTCCTGCACGGACTTGTCGGCCGAGACCTTCTTGGGATCGGCTGGGTTGGTGTAGAGCGGCGCATGGTGCCCAGTCGTGGCATCGGAGTCCGGCTCATAGTAGTCGTAGGCCATCAGGTTCACCGTGTCCACAACCTTCTCGACCTTCTTCATCTCGGTGTGCGCCAGAAACTCTTGCGAGGCGCCTGTGGCCACTGTCACAAAGAGCGGACGATGCAATTCTTTCTCCAGGCTGTTGAAGCGGGCGCGCAGTTCCCTGAGCAGCAGTGTGTAGTTCTGCTTGTCTTCGGCGCGGAAATGCGGCTCCGCGCCGGGCAGCCCGGGATACTCCCAGTCGACGTCCAGGCCGTCGAGCTGGTGGCCGCGCACATACTCGGCCACGCTGTCGACAAAGAGGCCGCGGCTCTTCCGGGTCAAAGCCATATCGGAGAAGGCGCCGGACCACAGCCATCCGCCCACGCTGACCAGCACAGTGAGCGAGGGATTCTCTTGCTTGAGAGCAACCAGCGCAGCCAGGTTCTCGTCGTCGTGGGCAAAACCATTTACGATGCGGCCGCCCTTGATGTTGGCGAAGGCATAGTTGATCCGCGTGAGTTTCTGCGCCGCAATGTCCCCGGGACCAAGCCGATTGTCTTGCGGGAAGACATAGGCAACAATGACCGGCCGGGTCGCAGGAGGAGCTGCGTGCAAGGCAACACAACTGCAAACGCTTGTGGCAACGATCAGGAGTGCTTGCCGCAAAATCCGCTTTCCCATTGCGGCAGGCCGGCACGCAATCTTTCTCTTATAGGGCTTCAGCACGAGACAACCTCCGGTCTACCTTGGTTTCGGTTCAACTGAACCAGAACCAGGCCAAGAGCACCAATGACACGCAAGTGTATCAGCCATTGTGCGGCCGTGAGGCCCAAGCAGTGAGCAAATACGGGTAAAACAACCAAAATATTGACTTTTGACCTGTTTTGGTGTCATATTACGATTTCCAATTTGTACATCGTGTCTAAGGATTTCTACGGAATATATTGGGGGACATCCGGCGACACGAGCCGGGGGAGCTTCAACCGAGTCAGGGCCAAACGAGAGCCTGCCGAGAACAATGCATTGAACCTGGAGGAGTGGCGATGAGAGTGATTTTTCCCGGAGATAGGCAATCCTGTTCGCAGCAATTTTGCTGGATGTTCCTGTTCGCAGTCCTGTTCCTCATGCCGGCAACGCTCTTCGGCCAGGCCTATTTCGGAACCGTAACCGGTGTCTTGACCGATCCATCCGGAGCTGTGATCCCTGGGGCCAACGTGACCCTGACCGACCAGGAAAAGGGATACACGTTCAATGCCACGTCCAGTGGCGAGGGCCGCTATCTCTTCCGCTCCATCCCGCCCGGCGTGTATTCGGTGACCGCGGAGGTACCGGGCTTTGAGAAGACGGTGCGCACCGGCATTCGTGTGGACATTAACATCAATGCGACCGCCAACCTGAGTCTCAAGATTTCCAGTTCCTCACAGACCGTCGAGGTCACCGCGCAAAGCCAGGCGCTCGATGCCCAGGACGCAACCACCGGCCTAGTTGTCGACAGAAAATTCATCAACGATCTGCCGCTCATTGACCGCGATGTCATGGACCTGACCATGCTGACGCCGGGAGTGACGGAGGCGGACGATCAGTGCGTAGGCTGCGGCGGCACCAACTTTGTTTCCAACGGCAGCCGTAATGCCACGGCAGATGTTCTTCTGGATGGCGCCACGCTCACCAACTACGAGCCCAACGGTGGCGTCACGCAAATGACTTACATCCCTTCCTCCGAGGCCGTGGACGAGTTGCGCGTCGAGCAGTCCAACTTCAGCGCCGAGTACGGGTTCTCCGGCGGTTCGGTGGTCAACATGATTACCCGTTCCGGATCGAATGCATTCCATGGCAGCGGGTACGACTTCGTCCGCAACAAGATTGCCGACTCGAATAATTGGTTTGGCAATTTGAATGGTAATCCGCTTCCATCCGTGCATCGCCATAACTTCGGAGGCACCGTCAGCGGGCCGATCTTCAAGAACAAGACATTCTTTTTCTTCGATTACGATGGCACCCGCGCAAGCAATCTGGGCACCTACCAGGCCGGAGTTCCCTCTGACGCCGAGCGCAACAACGGTGACTTTGGCGAGGTGTGTACCTCGCAGGGTGGAACTTTTGACTCGACCGGCATGTGCACGGTGGCCGCGGGCCAGATCTGGGACCCCTACACCGGCGTCTATGTAGCCAACCAGCAAGGCGCCGGCGCGGTGCGCAGCGCGTTCATCCCCTATAACAACATCGGCGCCTACGCCAGCCCTGGAAATGCCAAGCTGAATGGCACCCCGTTTCAGCTTCAGGGCGGAGCCGGCAACCTGATCGATCCGGTCGCCAAGCGGATGATGTTGCTGTTCCCGGAGCCCTCCGCGACCATGGCAAATCCGACCATCTATGACAATTGGTCGGCTGCCGGGGCAGGCCGTTCTCCCAACGACCAGTTTGACGTCAAAATCGACCACCGCTTCAGCCAAAAGAATCTGTTGAGCGGAAAGTACTCGCACGAGTGGAACAGCTACGTGGGGTATAACTGCTTTGGCAACTTCGCCGATCCCTGCGCCGGCGGACCCAACGAAGGCAGCGCGCACCTGTTTACCCTCAACGATACGCATACCTTCACCCCCACCTTGTTGCTGACCTCCGTGCTCGGATTCACGCGCGGCGCCATGCGCATCTCCGCATATAACGGCGCCGGCGGAGTCACCGACCCGCTGGCCAAACTTGGATTCCCCGAATACCTGAATTCAAATGCGATCATGGGCGTTCCTTCCATGTTCATCGGGTCTTCTTACTATTCCGCGGGATACACCAGCATTGGCGGCGATCCTTACGGCAATTACAAGCAGGGCCAGGATACCGGGCAGTTGAGTTTTTCGCTGAACAAGGTGCTTGGCGCCCATGAGATGAAATTCGGATTCGAGGGACGCCAGCACCAGCAGAACTACATCCAGACCAATGCCCCCAATGGAACATTTGGCTTCGACCGGTCCGGCACCTCGGCCTGCCCCTACGATTTTGCCACCTGCGGCGGAGACGGCATGGCCAGCTTCATGATGGGCCAGACCAATGGCATTGGCTATGAAATCCAGGACCAGCCTGCAACCGAAGACCATCAGTATGCGTGGTATGCCCAGGACAACTGGAAATTCAACCATAAGCTGACGCTGAACCTCGGCATGCGTTACGACGTGTCCATGCCCAGGACCGATCGCCACAACCGGCAGAATTGGATGGATCTGACCGTGCAGTCGCCGTTCCAGGTTCCGGCGCTGAACAGAACGCTTTATGGCGGCGAGGTCTTTGCCAGCCCCAGCCAGCGCACCATCGTCAACGGCGACTGGAAGGACATTCAGCCGCGTTTCGGCTTTGCTTATCAGCTCAGCAGGCTCACCGTGGTCCGTGGCGGCTATGGCATCTACTACTCCCAGCCCCGCTCCGGCGTCACCGGTGTCGCCCCCTACGGCTCGCAGGGATTCAATCAGTCCACCAATGCAGTCACAACCTATCAGAACGACGGCGCCACGCCCTACCTGCGCCTGAGCAACCCGTTCCCCGATCTGAGTAATCCTTCGAGCACAACCACCAATGGACTGCTTCAGCCTCCGGGAAACACGCTCGGCCTGAAGAACGATCTTGGATACGGCGCCAACGGCCCGCTGCGCAACGTCACCAATACGCCCTATGAACAGAGTTGGAGCTTTGGCTTCGAACGGCAACTGCCTTCCAACATTGTGCTCAGTGCAATCTATGCCGGAAAAAAAGGCACGCATCTCTATTACTCGGGCGCCAACTACATCAATCACCTTGGACCGGAGATCGAGAACTACTCTCTGGCGCAGATCAATGGCCTCACCGATCTGGTCAACAATCCCATGGCCCAGTACGATACCGACCCCGGCAGTTACCTTTCCGCTCCGCAGGTGCAGGAGTTGAACCTGGAGCTTCCCTACCCGCAGTTCCCCGGCGGGGTCACCATCGACGCCCCGCCCATTGCCAACTCGACCTATCATTCTCTGCAACTGACCGCGGAAAAGCGCTACTCCAACGGCTTGCAGTTCCTCACCAGCTACGTGTGGTCGAAATCGATCGACGATGCGTCGGTCCCCGACGACAACACCACCTGGCTGGGCAGTTTTACCAGTCTTGTCGATCCCAACAAACCGTGGCTGGAACGGAGCCTTTCCACTTTCGACATTCCCAACGTCTTCCAATTCACTTACACCTACGATCTGCCCGTCGGCCGCGGCAAGAGGTTCTTGAGCACGATGCCGCGTCTGCTCGATGAATTCGTGGGCGGGTGGAAGACCAACGGCGTCTGGCGTGTCGCCGATGGCCGGCCGCTTCCCTTCTTCACCTATGATGGAACCTCGCTGCCAACCTATGGCGGACAGCGTCCCAACATTTCCGGCAGGGTCAGACGCAACAAAACGAAAGACTCCACCTGGATCAACAGCTACTTTGCCAATCCTCAAGCCGTCAGCCTGCCGCCCGTCTATACGTTTGGCAATGCGCCCCGAGCCACAGGGATGATCCGGTCGCCATTGGCCTTCAACACCAACATGTCCATGGAAAAGGATTTTTCCTTGTCAAAACTGCGGGAAGGGATGACCTTTGAACTCCGCCTGGAAGCGGAGAACGCGCTCAATCACCCCGTCTTCGGGACTCCCGACACTTCCGTCGACGACCCGAATTTCGGAGTGATCGGTTACACCTCCAACGGACCGCGCCAGATCCAACTCGGCGGCAAATTCATCTTCTAGCTCCGTCTCCGTGGGGCACCCAGTTCATCCGCTGCGGCGCTCCACCATCTTCTTCCAGGGCGCATCCCGTTCGTGCGCAAGGACCGCAACCGGCGCAGCACGGCGATATACTGGACGCTATGCGTAATCCGGTTTTGCTCGGTCTTTTCCTGCTGCATTTCACGGTGTTTTTCCCGCAAGCGGCACACGCACAGAGCGCTTCGGAAGCGATCGCGCCAACGGAAATATCGGCGGATCTGGGCGCCTGTTCCGCGCTGATCACGGTCGTGGATGCCAACTCCAAACCAATCTACGCCGCCAAGGTCGCCACCCGCATCCGCTATGGCATGATGGGCGTGAAACGGCTCGACCTTGAAGCGGCAACCAGTCCCAACGGGCAAGTAAAGTTCTCCAGCCTGCCTGAGGCGCTGAAGAAACCGATGTTCATCACCATCAGCAAGGACGGCCTCGATAAGGTCGTCGAGTTCAGACCGGACCTGCGCTGCCACGCCACCTTCGACGTGCAATTGCGCTAGCGTCCTCAGGGGGTTTGCCAAAAAACTCTGTCATCCTGAGCGACCGTAGCGCAGCGTAGGAAGTCGAAGAACCTGCGGTTCGGGCCGGGGGCCGGGAGCCCATCTTTGCCGCGTTCTTGTCGTTGCGGCAAGGGTGGGAGACCTCGACTCTCACGAGAAAAACTAACGGAACCCGCCTGCCTGCCCCCGCAGCGCCTTCAGCAATTTAGCCGTGGTCACCACTTGGCCCACATGGCGCTGCGTGTGATCGGCTACATGCACCAGCGCGCCGCCGATGGAAGTGGGCAGTAGCTTGCGCCCCACGCCGCGAAAGGTGTCCAGGTTGGCCGTAGCCAGCACGCGCACCCGGTCACCCGCATTGCTGAAGGAAACTTCAACCTCAGACAGCAGCGCAGCCAGTGACTCTTCCCCGCCCTGCTCGGCCTTGAGCGCAGTCAGCTGCTCTTGGGTGAGCTGGTTGCCTTCCGCATAGCTCAGCAGCCGGTCGCTGGAGCGGGCGATGTGGCGCAGATGGAATGCGACTGAGGGCAGTTCCAGCGGCCGCGCGTGGACCTCGCCGTCGGTCAGGCCTTCGGTCCACTTGGTCAGGTCGTCAAGCGCAAGGTCGAAGGCGTGCAGCACGGCGCGGCCCACGGCCGGCACGTCGGCGTAGCTTCCGCGCAACCAGGGTTCGACATAAGGTGCGGAAGCGGGAGAAGTACTCATGGGGAATGTCCTCGTAGGTTAGCGTGAAAAATAGGTCAGCGCTCCAGTGCTTCAAGCAACGCTTCAGGGTCGGTGATGGGCGGCAGACAACTGCGCCCCTTGCACACCATCGCCCAGGCCGGCGCGCCCTCCGGCGGCGGAACCTGCGGCAGTGTCTCTTCGAGCGCCTCTGGCAGTGAACCGGCCACAAGGCGATGTGTCGCAATGCGCATCACCGTCTTGTTCACGGCGAAACGCGCCTCCGCGGTCGCCTGCAGGCGGGAGGCCTCAGGCCCGGTTCCCACCACAATCACGTGCACCGGATCCAGCAGCAGCCGCTCCAGCGCCAGCCCGTAGCTGCCCGCGTAGAGACCGAAGTGCTCCACCATGCCGGCGAACGACGCCAGCGTGTCCTCGGCCACTTCGCGGTAATCCGAGCGCCCGCTCAGCGCTGCAAGCCGCAGCAGCGCCGAGGCCGCCGTGGGATTGCCGGCGGGGGTAGGCGAGTCCTGCAGCGGCTTGCGCCGCGCGCCCAGCACGCCCAGCGGCGTCTCGCCCTCCAGCGGCGCGGCGCTGTCATAGAACGCGCCCGCGGTGCGGTCGTAGAAGCGGGCGATCATGGCGTCTGCCAGCTTGCCCCCGACGCGATAGAAGTTGATGTGGCCGGTTGCCTGCCAAGCGTCAATGGCCGCGTGCACGGTGAAGGCGTAGTCGTCAAGCGTGCCGGGAATGCGCGGCGCGCCCGCAGGCGGCTGGGCCTCGCCATACGCGATCACGTGGTAGAGCGTCTCGCCGCCGTCCCAGGCCTCGTCCAGCAGGCGGTTGAGCGTGCGCAAGGCAAACTCCTGCACCCCTTCCAGGCGCAGCACGCGCGCGGTTTCGAGGTACGCCGTGACGGCCATCGCATTCCAGCCGGTATAGAGTGTGCGGTCGATGAACGGCGCGGTCCGCGCGGCGCGGGCGGCAAGCAGCTTCTGCCTGGCTGAGTCGCGCAGTGCGCGCAGAGCCTCAAGATCCCCGCCCTGCACTGCCTTCTCTTCCAGCGTCTGCCTCACGTGCAGCACATTCTTCGCCGGGTTATGGTGCATGTCGCCCAGCTCGCCAATGTCCCAATAATCGGCCGCGAATTCAAGTTCAGCCGTGTTCAGCACCGCGGCGGCTTCCGCGGCGGTCCAGGTAAAGTAATCGCCATCGTCGTCGAGGTTGATGTCCGCGTCCTGCGAGGCATAGAAGCCGCCGCGTTCGCGATCGCTCAGCGTCGAGTCGAGCCACTCCACAATCTGCCGCGCCGTCTCCAGAAAATCCTGGCGCACAAAGCTCTGAAAGCCGTGCACATAGTTGCGCAGCAGCTCGGTGTTGTCGTAGAGCATCTTCTCGAAGTGCGGCACCACCCAGCGCTCGTCCACCGAGTAGCGGTGAAAGCCACCGGCCAGTTGGTCGTATACGCCGCCGTGCGCCATCTTTTCCAGAGTCACGGCAAACGCAACGGCTGCCTCGCCGTTGTCGCGATTCATGGCCACTTCCAGCAACAGGTCGAGCGCCGAGGGGTGAGGAAACTTTGGCTGCGCGCCGAAGCCGCCATTGCGCGGATCAAATTGCTTCAGCGCCGAGGCGGCGATCTTGTCCACCAACGCCAGGGTGAGTTCGCCTCCACTGCCTGAGAAGGTCTCATTCTGCACGATGGCCGCCAACACGCTGCCGGCCGACTCCAGCGCCTCTTCGCGCCGCTCGCGCCAGGCCTGGGCCATGGTCTCGAGAACCCGCCCAAAGCCGGGACGGCCATAACGGTCAGCGGGCGGAAAGTACGTGCCGCCAAAGAACGGCCGCCCATCGGGCGTGAGCACCGCGGTCAGAGGCCAGCCGCCCTGCCCGCTCATCGCGGAGACGGCAGCCTGGTAGCGCGCGTCCACATCCGGCCGCTCGTCGCGATCCACCTTCACGGCGACGAAGTGTTCATTGATCAGCGCGGCAATCTCCGCGTTCTCATACGACTCGCGGTCCATCACGTGGCACCAGTGGCACCACACCGCGCCTATATCCAGAAGAATTGGTTTGTCCTCAGCCTGCGCGCGCTGAAAGGCCGCCTCGCCCCACGCGTGCCACTGCACCGGCTGATGCCGGGCCGAGCGCAGATAGGAAGAGGAAGCCTGTGCAAGCGAATTGCCGACTGGAGCCGAGGTAGCCTCGTTCGGAACCATGGCCTGAGAATACATGGGCGACGCCCCGCCCCGCCAGCGCTTCAGCCCTCCAGCACCACCGCGGCCGACCCCGGCCCCAGCTCCAACTTGCCTGGCCAGGGCCGCTCCTCAGGCTGCTCGGGCGAGACCCACTTCATCCCCGCTGCGCTCGCACCCTCAAGCGATACTTGGCAGACAATAGAATCCGTATCGCTCATGTTGGCAAACACCACCGCGCGCAGCCCATCCTTGCGGCGATAGACCGCATAGTCGCGGAGAGGCGCGCCTCCGCCCGTCACCCGCGCGCCCAGCGTGTCCCGGAACTCGGCATCCCATATCCACTCCCGATACTTGCGCCGCAGGTCGTCCACCGCTCGCCCATACCGCAGCGTCACCGGAAACTCATCCAGCTCGCCGTGAAAGTCGCGCGGCTCGTAGCTCATTGAAAATCGATACAGCAGGCACGCGTTGATCATCTGCCGGTCGTTCCATCCCGTCACGGCCACTGACATGGGCGCAAACGGCGCAATGTAGCGCCCCAGCGCTTGAAACCCGCGCTCGATGCGGAAGTACGACATGTCGTAGGTCTGCAACTCCACGTCGTACGGCGACTCGCCCGCAAACAAGAACTCTTCCGGATCGACAATCGCACGGAAGCCCTCGATCAGTGGAACGTCGCCCGAGAACACCGCCCCCGGCACCGCATGCCCATGGCTCTTCGAGAAGCAGTAAGGGCTCATGTGCCACTGGCACTCGTCGAACAGAATGCCGCTCGCGCCCAGCGCCACGCTCTTCTTGAACTCCTCGAGCGCCCGAGCCCGCCACAGCGGGCTGGCCTGGCACATGCCCACGCCGCGCCGCACGTTGATGCTGCCAATCTGTGTAGGCGTGTCGTAGCGGTAGCCGTTGAACATATACGGAATCCCGTACGGATCCTCGATCGCGTACTGCTTGAACTCACTCGCGTAGTCGGGAGCAGTAATGTCTGCCCACGCGTACTTGTTGAAGAGAATAATCTCCACGCCCAGCTTTTTACTGGCCGCAATCGCCTCTTTGAACTCCTCCGCCGTGCCCAGCCGCGGGTCGGTATCGTGCAGCGGAAAGTCGCGGTCCTGACCGCCAATCTGCCACCCGGTCAGCTGAATCGCCTTCACCCCCCAGCGCTGGCAGGCCTCGGCATACTTCACCAGGTCCTTGTAGGGAAACGTCAGCCGGTCTTCGGACGAGTTGATCTGGATCTGCTGCCACGCATGCACATCGCGGACCCACGCCGGCATCTTCGGCGCTTTGTGCCAGCTCGCGCGCCAGGCCTTGTAGATGTCCGCGCCCGCGTGCCAGTCGCCGTTGAACGGCTCAAACACCAGCGCCTCGGAACGCTGGCTGGCGCCTGGTTGAACAAAACACAAATGATTCGGATCGATGCCTACCGCCGAATCCGCAGTCGCAGCCGCGCCGCTCGCGCTCGAGTTGAACGAGTCCACATAAGCCGGCTGCAATGAAAAGCACATCTGCACCACTTGCTTCTGCGCCGCATCGTGATAGCCCACATAGAGACCGCGCGTCTCGCCCAGCACCATCACAAACTGCGAGTCCGTGCCCAGATTGCGCAACTGCGCCGGCGTATCGTAGCCGAAGTAGCCCACCTCGTTGCCAAACATCGGCCATAGGCTGTTGGAGCCCATGCCGCTATAGCCCCACGCAGCCTGTCGCAGGCTCTTGTCACCGGCGCCGGGCTTCAATCCCCGCAGCCGCGGGTACGTGTAGCTCTCAATCACCGCCGCCGTGCCGTTGCGGATCGCGTAGCTGAAGTGAACGCCCGCACCCTCCAGCCGCACCGTCTCCGTGACCTCGATGTCCAGCTTGCCCATGCGCTCGCTGGTAAAGCCATTCCAAGTAATCGTCGCCTTGGTGTTGTCGGATGCAATGCGCGGCCTGCCGCCGTGCTGCTCGGTCAGGTAGTGGAAGCGATGGTCGGGCGCGGGCACATGCAGCCGCATGCCGCCGCCGGTCAGCTTCCAGCCCTGGTCTTTTGATTCGAGCCGATCCACGCAGCCCGTCGCGCGATTGATGGCGACCAGCACATGCTCATCTTCGAGCACGAGCAAATCGGACTCAGCCGCGAAGGCCGCGGATGACGCGAGGTTGACGGCGAGACCGGTTGCGCCGGCAGAAAGAGCGGCGCCCAGAAATTTGCGGCGGGAGAGTGGATCGCTGGATTTCTTCACCCAGCGAAACTAATTCGTGGAGTCGCCCGCGTCAAGGCACCTGCGGTGCGGCAGGCGCTCGCTGGTCGCTCGCAGGGGGGTTCGTGCACGGACGGCTGCCGGGTGCCCCCGGTCTCGTCCGCCGCGGCGGATGAGACCGGGGAAAGTACGAACCCACCCCGTGCACGGATGGCGGCGCCCGCCGCACCGCAGGTGCTTAGCCCTTCGCCAGCTCCGCCTCAATCGCCGCAATCAGCTCCGGTGCATCCGGTGCGGTGTTGGGCGAGAAGCGGGCCGCCACCTCGCCGTTGCGGCCCACGACGAACTTCTCGAAGTTCCACTGAATCTCGGGCGCAGCGTTGGCGTCGATGTTGTGCTGCTTGAGAACCGCGGCCCATCCCGCCGGGTCGCCCTTGGCCGTGGGCTGCGCCGCAATCAGCGCCGCGTACAGCGGATGCTTCTCCGGCCCGACAACAGGAATCTTGTCGAAGAGGGGAAACTTCACGCCGAAATTCGTCGTGCAAAAGCTCTGGATCTCTTCATTCGTGCCCGGCTCCTGCTGCTTGAAGTCGTTGGCCGGGAAGCCGGCGACAACCAGACCCTGGCCCTTGTACTGTTCGTAGATTTTTTCCAGGCCTTCATACTGCGGCGTGAGCCCGCACTTCGATGCAACGTTGACCACCAGCAGTACGTGGCCCTTGAACTCGCCCAGCGAAGTCGCTTCGCCGGTAATCTTCTTTACGGGGATTTCCAAAACAGATGTGCTCATAAATGTTTTCTCCTGACTGCAACTCCATTCTACTAAGGGCACCTGCGGTGCGGTCCGCCGCAGCGGAGCGCTTGCGCGATCGGGGGCCGGAAAGCCTGCTTATAGCTCCGCCTCGACCGATGGGTGCCCCATCCATGCGACGTACTTGTCTTTGTCGCATGGGTGGGAAAGCACGAACCCCGAACAGTGAGACCGTCCCTGCGCGCCCCCCGCACCCCTCAAGGCTTCGTAGCCAGAATCAACGGCGACGGACCATGCGTAGCCAGCGTTCGCGCATTGACGAACCCGGCCTCGCCCAGCCACACGCTGATCTCTTCAAAGGAATAGGTGTCGCCGCAATCCGTGTTGACCAGCATGTTGACGGCGAACGAAAGCCCGTTCATCGGCCCGGTTCGGTCCGCATTCACCAGAAACTCGGCTATAGCGATCGTTCCGCCGGAGGCCAGCGCATGGAATGTCTTCTTCACGAGCGCCTTGCTCCGCACTTCGCCCTCGCTGTGCAGGATGTGGCCCAGCGTAGCCACCTGGTGCCCAGTGCCGAAGTCCGCTTCGGTAAGGTCTCCGGGTTGGAAGCGGAAGCGATCCGTGAGTTCAAAGCGCGCAACCGTCGCCTGGGTAACCGGAAGCACCGCCGCCCAATCGACTGCCGTCACCGTGACCTGCGGAGAACTCTGCGCCAGCGCGATTCCCCACACGCCAGAGCCGGCGGCCAGGTCGAGCACCGAGACTGCCGGACCGGCGGCCAGATCGAGATGCGCGGCAAGCTCCTGAGCCACGTGGTAGCTCATGGGGAAGATGTCGTTGACAAACTCGTGGAAGAAGCTGCTACCGGGCCCCTGCTGATTGACGGAGACGGCCGGCGTGCCGGTGGCCACCACGCGATTGAGTTGCAGCCAGTTGGGCAGCAGCTGCTCGCTGGTGTGACGAATCAGCCCGCCCTGAAACCCCGGCTTGGTGCTGACCAGAAACGCGGCGCTCTCCGGCGACAAAGCGTAGGCTCCGCCCGGCTCCTTGCGCAGAAAGTCCAGGCCGACCAGAAAGTTGAGAATCGCGGAGAGACCGCGTTCGGAGGCGCCTGTCGCCTCATGAATCTGGGTGAGCGACATAGGGCCGCTGTCCAGCACGTCGAAGACCCGGTGGCGGATGGCTGCTTCAAGAACCAGAGGCGGAGCATAGCCGAAAGCAAATTGGTAGATACGCTCCGGAGTGAGCGGAGCAGACGCAGAGCTGGACATAATCGACCTCGTGCAATGATTTTCGGTAGGGAAAGCCGTGGCCGGATCATACCAGACGAGGTAATTGCATTGTCTTCAATTCTTGCGACCGCACTTCAGCTTAGCAGCTGTTTTCCAACCTTGATGTACAACTCCACCGCTTCCAGCAACTCCTTCTTGGCCAGCTTCTCAAACGGCGTGTGCGCGACGTGGATCGACCCCGGCCCCAGCAGCAGCGGCTCGCCCCAGTTGCTCAACTGCGGAATGTCGGTGGTGAACTTGGCAATCATTGTCGGCAGCCCTTCCACCGCACGCAACCGCACAAACGGAATCTCAAGCGTGAAGTCCACTTCGGCCAGCCCGGCAGCGGCTTCCACCAGCGCCGCGCGCACCGGAGCCGAGTCGCCCACCAGCCGCACCAGCACCTGCGCCTCGGCCTTGTCGGCAATCACGTTGGGCGCGTGGCCGCCCTGGATCTGCCCAATATTCAGCGTGCTCGGCCCCACATCCTCAAGCGTGGGCAGCGGCAGCGCCAGCAGCTTGCCCAGCGCCTCCACCAGCTTGTGCACGGCGCTTTCGCCCAGCTCCGGATAAGCTGAGTGCGCCATCTTGCCCTTGGACTTGAGTACCGCCCGCAGTGCGCCTTTCGAAGCCAGCGCCAGCCGATTGTCGGTCGGCTCGCCGTTGATGAGGAAGCGGCTGCCCTTGGGCGCAAGATTAGCAGCCTTGGCGCCGGCCGAGTCGCGTTCCTCCCCGCTCACAAACAGCACGCCGACACGAAACCCCTCGGCTCGCAGCGCTTCAGCCGCCGCAACCTGTGCGGCGATAATCCCCTTCGCGTCGGACACGCCCCGCCCGTACAGGAATTCATCGTCCTCGCTGGGCGCAATGTAAGGTGGCACGGTGTCCATGTGCGTGGAGAAGACCAGGTCAGGAGTCTCGCCTGCAGTTCCGGCATAGACGTTCCAGCGCGCCACGCCGGTTGTGCTCTCCGCCGGCTGAGCAACGGGCGTCTTCTCGACGGCCCATCCCCGGCAGGCAAGGAAATCGGCCAGGAAATCGCCCACCGGGCCTTCGTTGTAGGTAGTGGACTCGATCTGGCAAAGCGCCAGCGTAAAGCGGATGGGATCAAGCGGTTGGGCGGAATCAGGAAGGGACATGATGCTGCCAGAATACCTTACGCCGCGCGCCGCGGCCGTCCGTCCGCACCCAAAAACCGCAAGTGAAGCGATTTGCCTCCCGGGTCCGTGACCGGAACGTAACCGCGAAAACCCGGCGCAAGTACCGTGAGAGGAATCTCAAAAAATGCCCGTTTGAGCGTAGAATGGGGAGTTGAATGAACGCCCCGCACGCATTTGCCCGAACCAGCACTCTCCCCGCTCCAGCCCTGCTGCGCAGCGTGGAACTGGCTGGGCCGGCAGGCAGGCTGGAGGCGATGCTGAACGAGGGAGCGCCAGACGCACCGTTTGCCGCGCCGTTTGCAGCGCTCCTCTGCCATCCACATCCCAAAGGCGGCGGCAACCTGCACAACAAGGTGGTCTACCACGCCATGAAGGCCATCAACGATCCTGCCTGGGGCTTGGGCGCGCCGGTGCTGCGCTTCAACTTTCGCGGCACGGGCTTGAGCGCGGGCACGCATGACGGCCAGTTGGAATCGGAAGATGTGTTGGCGGCGATGAATTGGCTCGAAAACGAATACAAGCGGCCGCTGCTGGTTGCCGGGTTCAGTTTTGGCGCGGCCATGGCCCTGAAAGCCTGTTGTAGCCGCGGCTTCAAATCATCCCGCGTTCGTGCGCTGGTCGCCCTGGGACTTCCCACCCAAGCTGAGGGCCGCCACTACAGCTACAAATTCCTTGCCGATTGCTCCATTCCCAAACTTTTCCTCAGCGGAGACCAGGACCAATACGCGCCGGCCGCACAACTGGCGCAGGTGGTCGAGACTGCCGCACCCCCCAGACAACTGCTGCTGATCCCCGGCGGCGATCACTTCTTCCAAAACCAGCTGGAGCCCATGCAACAGGCGCTCTCCGGCTGGCTCAAGGAGCAACTGCAATGACCCCGGTCAGCGATCTCACTCTGGAAACTCTGCACTCGACAGCCACCGAGATCTTCACCGGCGCCATTGCGGCATGCAACATCGCCTCCGCCTTCGACCGCCGCCTTCGCTTTGAAGGCAACACCCTGCACCGCCTGCTGCCGGATGGGAGCGGACCGGCAACCATCGATCTGGGGTGCTTCAAGCGGATCGTCGTGATCGCCCTGGGCAAGGCCGCCGGACCCATGCTGGACACGCTGCTGGAGCGCATGAACCGGCGCAAGGGCCTGCGCGGCATCTGTTGCTCCAACCAGCTGCCCAAAAGCCGCAACTGGCGCTTCCGCTACTTTGAAGGCGGCCATCCGCTGCCCAACGAAGACTCCTTCGCCGCCGCTCGCGCCGCTCTGGCCATGCTGCGCAAGGCCAGGAAAGACACGCTGGTTTTCTTCCTCATCTCCGGCGGCGGCTCGGCCCTGTTCGATCTGCCGCTTGACCCGCAGATCACGCTGGCGGAGACCATCGAGTTCCACCGGCTTCTGCTCGGCTGCGGCGCCCCCATCAACGAGATCAACACCTTGCGCAAACACTTCTCCGCTGTCAAGGCCGGCCGGCTGGCGATGGCCGCACCGGAAGCGGCCAAGGTCAACCTGCTGCTCCCAGACGTGCCGCTGCGCTCGCTCGATGCGTTGTCCTCCGGGCCCACGTCACCCGACCACTCCACCGTGGCCGAGGTGCGTGAACTGCTGGCGAAGTACGATCTGAATGCGAAGCTGCCGGCGTCGATTCGCAGCTTCTTCGAACGCGAAGACATGCCCGAGTCGCCGGGCAACAAGGGCTGGCGCCCGCCCTTCTTTCCGCGCGCAGCCAAGGCAGAGGCCGTGCCGCCCCGCCGCGTGACCAATGCCGCTTCGATGAGCGGCGAGGATCCGGCCTTTCGCGATTCCGTCTTCGAGCTGCTGCTCTCCAGCCACGACCTGGTCGAGAACGCGCGCGCGCTGGCCCAGAAGGCCGGCTACTTCGTCGCGGTCGACAACAGCTGCGACGACTGGGACTACGCCGAAGCAGCGCGCTACCTGCTCGAGCTCTTCCACACCCTGCGTGCCAGCCACAGGCGGCTGTGCCTGATCAGCGTGGGCGAGGTAACGGTAACGCTCAACCGCACGCCGGGCGCGGGCGGCCGCAACCAGCAGTTTGTCATGGCCTGTGCGCTGGAGCTGGAAAAATACCAGGGCGAGCGGCTGACCGTATTCAGCGCCGGCTCCGACGGCATTGACGGCAACACCCAGGCCGCTGGCGCCATCGCCGACCCCACCACCGTGGCCCGCGCCCATCAGTTCGGATTTCACCTCAAGTCCTCGCTGGCCAACTTCGATGCCTGTCCCATGTTCACCGCGCTCGGCGACTCGGTCGTGACCGGCCCCACCGGCCACAACCTGCGCGATCTGCGCCTCCTCATCGCAGAACGCGACTAGACGCGCCCAGGGAAGTTTTGTGACTCATCACAGACTGCGGGCGCCCCAGGTCCCTCGCGTTTGGGGCCTGGGTATGTACGACTCCAAAATCGTCGCGGAAGTAGCTTCTCGTTGCAAAGGCGCTCTGTGCCCCCTACTTTCGTTTTTCTGCGAAACGATAGGCGACCCTGAACCTTGAAATTGGACCGCAAATCCCTTCAATCTGCCTGACCCCTTTCAAGCCTGAGGCCGATGCGTTAACATGGCTTTCAACTGTGAATGAGGATGGTTTCGTGGTTCGAAGAGGAACGAGCAAGCCTGTCGTAAAAACCCCCGACATTCGAACCGTTGCCGCCCTGGCAAAGGTTTCCATCGCCACTGTCTCCCGCACCATCAACAACTCTCCGGCCGTGAGCGAGCGGCTCGCCAAGCGCGTCTGGCAGGCCATCGAGCAGCTGAATTACTTTCCCAACACCCATGCGCGCAGCTTGGTCTCCGGCCGCAGCCGCATTCTCGGCATCATTGTTGAAAACATCACCAATCCATTTTTTCCGGAACTGATCCAGAACTTTGAAGAGATCGCCGTGGCTCACGGCTACGAGATCCTGGTCAGTTCGTCGAACAGCGACCCGGCGGTTCTGGCCACCTGCGTGCGCCGCATGCTCGAGCGCAAGGTGGAGGGCGTGGCCGTGCTCAGCTTCGGCGCCGAAGAGCCGGTGCTCGACCAGTTGGTGCATCGCAACATTCCCATGGTGCTGGCCGAGTTCCACCTCGACGATCCGAAAGTGAGCACCATCCTGCTTGACTACTCCACCGGCATCCACGAGGCCGTCGATCACCTCTTCGCCCTCGGTCACCGCCGCATCGCCTTCCTCGCCGGACCGCACAAGCTGCACTCGGCCATCACCCGCGAGAACGACTATCGCGCCGCCATGCAGCATGTAGGTCTCGCCATCCAGAAGAAGTGGGTCATCGAGTGCGACCATACGCTCAAAGGCGGCGTGGCCGGCTTTGCCCAGTTGCAGTCGCTCGCCTCGCGCCCCACGGCGATCCTCTGCTCCAACGACATGACCGCCATCGGCGTGCTGCGCGCCGCCTATATGGACGGCTTGCGCGTGCCCGACGACCTTTCCGTCATCGGCCTCGACGACATCGACTTTGCCGAGTTCACGCTGCCGCCGCTCACCACCATCCGGCTCTCGCGCGCCGACCTTGCCCGCGCCGCCTTTGAAGCCCTCCGCCAGCAGGCCGAAGACCCCGGCAATCCCAAAATCCAGCGCGAGTTCCTGGTCTCCACCAGCCTCGTCGTCCGCGGCTCAACGGGCGCGCCGTCGGACGCAGCTTAATTCTGCGCCCGCCGCTCGCGCTGCATACGTGCAGGCAGTCTCCCGGAAGCTCCTATCGAAAATGCCCTGTCATCCTGAGCGACCGTAGCGAAGCGAAGGGAGTCGAAGGACCTGCTTTTCGGGAGCTTATGGCGCGCGACCCACATTCAAACTGATGCGTGAACTGCAGAGACGGGATGCTATAGCAGTTTCGATTCTGCTCTTTACAGAAGACTGGAGGCCGAGGGGCTTTTTCCTCAAGAAAAAGCCCCTCCCAGCACACAATCGGAAGTGTCAACATGTGAATTGAAAATGCATTAACTCAGGACCGGCACTTGGTCCCCACGCATGGCTTCGATCTCGTCGTGCGTCGCGTCGGCCGCGGTGCGGCGGTCGGGATAGATCTTCGGCTCGCCAAAATGCACTTCGGCATGGAAGCCGGCCGAGCCCAGCACCTTCCACAAATGCGGCAGGAACGTGGCATCGCCATACCAGCACAGTTCCCGCTCCGGCGTGCCATCTTCGAGCACATAGCGAATCGAGGCGGCGGTGATGGGCGCGGCGGCTTTGGTGGCGGGATCGATGAGCCGGGAGCGGAAACGGAGCATGTGGCTGCCGTCGGTCGTGGTGCCCTCGGGAAACAACAGGACAGGCACTGGCAATGCGAGCCGCTCGGTGATCGTACGGGCCACCGAGTTGGCGCTGGCGCGGCTGGACCGATCCAGAAAGATGGTTCCTCCGGTGCGCGCGGCCTTGCCGAAGAAGGGCCAGCGATCGATCTCCGCCTTGGCCACAAAAAAGCAGGGCATGGGCGCGGAGAGAAATACGATATCCAGATAGCTCAGATGATTGGCCACCACCAGCCCATGCGTGGGCGGCGTGCCTTCCACGCGAACATGAATGCCCATACTGCGCATCACCAGGCGGGCCGAGTCGCGCATCCACTGCGCGCGGCGCTCCAGCGTCATCGGTCCGCGCAGATGGCCAAGCCAGAAGCGCAGAACGCAGAAAGCCAGCGTGAAGCCCAGCGCCACAGCGCGCCGGACCGCCCGCAGACTCACTGCGTGAGCGGTGCCAGAAAGCGGTTGCGCGCCGAAGCCGAGAGCAACCAAAGATCGAGCAGGGTGAGGAAATCGATGGTGCCGAACTCGCGGTCCCAGGCCGGCGGCGCCGCAATGCGCGCACCAATGGCCAGGTAAGTCTTCAACAGCTTGGGAACCTTGCTTGGAGTTGGCGGCAGAGCGTGAAGCCGCGGCTGCGATCGATTGCTGCTGAGGGATGACGGCTGTGCCGCTGCGCCCCCGGGCTCGATGGGGCAGGCATACGCTCCGGTGGGCTCGGTCTCAAACTCCGGCGAAACCCGGTAGTGATCCAGCTGGCGATACATCTGCCAGCCTTCCGCAGGGTTTTGGGAATTAATGGACGAGCAACCGACTAGATAGCGCAGCCCCATGTCACAAGCATACTGCGCAATACCCCTCCACAGCAGCATCAGCACCTCCGGCGTCCGATGATCTGCCTGGATGCAGGCACGGCCAAGCTCCAGAATGCCGGGGCGAAGCGGCACGTAAGGCGCAAAACTGAACTCCTGCTCGGAATAGTACCCGTGGTTGCGCGCGGCGGTTGTGCCGCATTGCATGCGATAAGTGCCCACGATGCGGCGGGATGGATTGTCCTCCTGGTTGACTTCCACCAGCAGGTGCTCGCAGCACGAGTCGAAACGGTCTGTATCCAACCCGGTCCGATAAGAGCTCTCAAGCCCCTCGCCCATCTCGATGTTGAAGACGCGGAAACGCAGCCGGCATACGGCTTCGCGATCCTCAG